>Ga0256407_10005484_pt1 | contig 20302 bp, 13 predicted proteins | sample RumenRJG_04DNA_FD_193489 | JGI IMG/M metagenome (GOLD analysis project Ga0256407, IMG submission 193489) | Bovine rumen microbial communities from Lethbridge, Alberta, Canada - RJG_04 | ecosystem: Host-associated > Mammals > Digestive system > Stomach > Rumen | place: Canada: Alberta... | reverse complement strand
ATCGCCACCTTCCCGCTTAAGACCAGTTTCCTCATCCGGTACATAGATTTTCTGACCTTTTGCCTTATAGAGGCCTCCCCAGATGAGCAGGTCGAGATCGAAATAGCGTTTTCCCAGCATCATGGATGCTTTCAACTGTCCGTAACTGCCCGCACCTGCATGTACCTCGACACCATCAATATCCGCACCCTGCCATGTGATGACATTAACTACGGCTGTAAGCGACACACCACCGTAGAGTGATGAGGCAGGTCCGCGCAGCACCTCTATCTGCTTCACCTTGTCGAGTGAAATACTGAAGTCGGGGGCGGCGATATTGGTGGCATAGCTGTTCAGACGGTGACCGTTGAGCATGATGAGGATTTTCTCCTGTCCGTTGCTGTAGATACCGCGCATGGCGATGTTGATATCATCGTCGCAGTCTACGATAGTCATGCCAGGAACATAGGCAGCAAGTACCTCCTGCAGGTTGCGTCCTCCACAATTCTTAATCATCTCCGCCGTTATCAGCGTAGTGGGCACAGGAACCTCGTTCAGACTCTCTGCCTGGCTGGATGCAGTGGTGATAGTCGCAGTAAGTCCTTTCTTGATGCGCTCAACCATGTCGATGAACCGCTGAGGGTCGTTGGCACTTGCCGTATAATAGGGGTTCTCCTGTAATAACAGGCGGGTGCGTTCCTCTGCCTCTACTTCCAAGTCATTCCCCAGACTACAGAGAGCCAACAGTCTATAGACACTCTGACGGAGATTGCTGGGAAATCTCTTCAGGTTATCTGTCAGTATCTGTTCTGCCTCGTCAATCTTACCGATGTTATAGTTTTCCTCAGCCATGTCATAGACACTGCGATACTGCTCGTATTGTCCCTGGGCATTGGCACTGAAGGCACTTCCTAATAATAATAAGGTGAAAATAATTTTCCTCATGACTGTTTAACGGGTATAGTGATATAGAAAGTGGTACCCTGACCTTCCTCGCTCTCAAAAGTCAGTGTCCCGTTGTGCTTGTTTTCTATAATATCTTTCGTAATCGCCATACCGAGACCAGTGCCCTGTCCTGCGGGTTTGGTGGTGAAGAAGTTCTCGTAAAGCCGTTGTTTCACTTCCTCAGTCATACCCTCTCCGTTATCTCCAATACTGATGTGCAGTTTCTGGTCAGAGAAAGTGACTTTGACATCGATGGTAGGTTTGTATTCTTCTCCCATCCGTTGTGACTTATGCCATATAGTGTAGCATGCGTTGTTCATCAGATTAAGGATGGCACGGCTCAAGTCCTGAGGAATCACCATCATGCGGGGAATGTCTTCTTGGTATTCCTCGTGAATGGTGACATTAAAGTTCTTATGGTCGGCACGCATGGCATGATAGGACAGCCATACATATTCCTTGACGATATGAGCGACATCAGAGGGAATGAACTCGTTATCCTTGCCTCTGGATACCAACAGTATTCCTTGGATGATGCTGATAGCACGCTCTCCATGCTCCACGATTTTCGCCATGTTGTCCTTCAGGTCAGCAATGATGTCCTCTACTTCCTCGCGGTCATCCTCGGAGATGTTTTCCTCATTGTCCTCGACAATCTCCGTCAGGTCTTTCAACAGCTTGTCAGACATCTTACTGAAATTGATGACAAAGTTCAGCGGGTTCTGTATCTCATGGGCGATACCCGCACTCAGCATACCTAAGGATGCTAATTTCTCTTGCTGCTTCAACTGCTGTTGTAGGGTGTCAATCTTTTTGTCCATAGTCATTGTTTTTTAGTACGGGTAATGTAATGGTAAATTCCGTATATTGGTCTTTTTGGGATGTTACATGGATGTCGCCTCCATGGTTCTGGATAATCTCACGGCTCAGATACAATCCTATACCTGAAGCCTCACCAGTCGGTTTCGTCGTGAAGAACGGATCGAAGATTTTGTCGATAATCGTGTTCTCGATACCGATGCCATTGTCATGGAAGGTAATGACATAATTATTCATATCCTGTCTTACCTTTATTTCTATAGCGGGAGCGAAATTCTCCCGTTCCGCTTTCTTTCCGATGGCATAGACGGAGTTGCCTAAAAGACTCATGAAAGTCATGCTTAACTGTTCGGCATTTCCTTTTATTGATATTGCTTCTAATGGACAGTCCAAGACGGTCTTGACCTCGTGTTTCTGGATAATTTCAGAGAAATAGTCTTTGAGCATCTGTATATCCATACGCATTACCGGCATAAGATCCATAGGAACGATACCGCCCGTACGGTCTTTCAGCATCTCTTCCATCGACTTCATCATCCTGGTAGTATTGGCGCCATGCTCACTGACTTTCTCCAGATTCCCTTTCAGCATACCGAGAACGTCAATGGTGTCCTCATAGTTCTCTGGATCCAGATGCTCTTTTTCGTCTTCGATATTCGCTTTCACGTCATCCACCAGACCTTGGGAGAGCTTGGAGAAGTTGTTGATATAGTTCAGAGGATTCAGGATACGGTCAATCAGACCCTGTGTGAGCTTACCCACCGTAGCCATTTTCTCCTGTCGTACCAGTTCATGCTGGGTCTCGCTCAGTTCAGTCAACGCAGTCTCCAGTTTCTTTGACTTCTCCTCAATCTCGTCTTTCTGCTTGACCACCTCGGCGGTACGCTCCTGAACGATATTCTCCAGCTGTATCTTGTCATTCCTGAGTTTTCTGATGCGCCATTGCACGGCGACATAGGCTAGCAGGACAAACAGGATGGCATATAATACAATCATATACCAGCTGAGATAGAAGGGTAGTTTTATCTCATAAGATAATCTGACAATTTCTGATACATGTCCAAAGGCATCACGTGCCTGAACCTCAAAGACGTAACTTCCATAAGGTTGGTTGTTATACTCTGTATAGGTGTCGAAGTCCCATGAGCTCCATCTGCCACCGTTGACGCGATAACGGTATTGTGTTCGTAAGAGGAGTGAGGGGTAGTCCACGGAATAGCGTATGGCAATGTTACGCTCATCATCATTAAAGACCATGTGGGTGGGCAGTTCTCCAAAACCTCCCCATGCGACACTGTCATCATTGATAATGACAGAGCGGATAAAAACTTCTTGTGCAACCTTAGTAGGGTCTTTCCGCGATATGTCCGCGACAATAACTCCATTTGCGCTGCCCAGCCATAAATGATTACCATCATGCAAGATAGTACGGACATTATAGTCCATGAGTGGGTAGGCGATTTTTTCCCAATCATTATTCTTCGAACCGTTTTCCAGGGCATAAAGACTCTTTCCCTTGTTATTGGTCAACCACAATATGCCTTCCGAGTCAGTATACGAGAAGAGCGGGTAGGGGAAAGGTTTGGTGGCACTGGCTGGAATGATAGTAGCCTTGTCCTGATACATCACGAGTGTGGAAATCTCGTCTTTGGTATGGCTGTCCTCCTTCATGGCAAATGTTCCATTCTCGTTATTCCATATTCTGCCATAAAGGTTTTGCATCCATACAATACCTTTTTTGTCTTTCAGGAATTTCGTGACACGCTCCGCCTCACACACTTTCACGGGTGCCTTGCCTGGCACATGATGGAACACACCGTCCTGCTCTCCCGTGTAGAATCCGTTACCATCAGCCAGTATGGATGTCGTACTTGATGTAGTCAGTTGGTTGATGGTTCCGTTAGCTGCCACTTTATACACACCATTGGAGGTTGCCGCTAACAGTCCCCCCTCATATTTGATCAGTTCCCAGCAGGCATAGTTCATCTTGTCTACTTGGACGAAAGAGTGCCCGTTGCGTCGGAATAGTCCGTTCAGTGTACCTGCATATATCTGTTCACCGATTTTCTCTAAAGAGAGCACTTCTCCACGCAGTCCTTGATCTTGGCTGAAATGACTGTAGGGTGATGGAAACTGTACGACGAAAAGCCCATTGTCGGTTGCTCCCCATAAAAGCCCATGTTTGTTATAGGCAAGACTGGCGATATTATCAGAGCATAATCCGTTCTCTTCTTTCAGCTGATAGAGAATATTACCGTTTTTGTTGAGGATGACGAGACCTTCGGACTCTGTAGCGACAGCTGTCATCCCGTTTCCGATTTCCTCTCTCCAGTTGACGGTGGCATTATTAATGACAGGCGTATAATCATAGGGGACGGGAAGTACGTCGGCAGTCTGATAGATTCTGTTTTGCTTGGCGGTATAGGTCTTACCGTTGCTGACCGCAAAAAAGATTTCCCCTCGGCTCTCCCAGATATCCTGGACCTCACCTTTGAACTCATGCTGCTCATCCTGACTCTTCAGTTCCGGGATACCGTTTTTGTCGGCTCTCACATACCCGAAGAAATTATAGCCGCCCGCCCAGACCTTGCCTTTGGAGTCTTTGAGTAAGACCGTGACACGGGTGAGGGCAGGAGTGTATAACAAATTCCATTTGGAATTGTCGTAATAGAGAAGTCCTTCGAAATTGGCAACATAGAGGATGCCTTCATTGTCAAACTCTATGTCAAAGTTCTGATTATGAGCCTTGTAGGTAGCGGCACTGATATTGTGGTAGAATGGGACTCCTTGTGCACCTGCTCCTAACAGGATACTGGTAAGAAAGAGCCATGTCAAGAGTGTCCGCTTGTTCATCGTTTTGCCTCCTTTCCGATAAATGTCTCATAAGGAATGTTCTTGCCGATATAGTAGTTCCATTCCTCATGGGTTAGGTTGCGCTTAAGGTTTGCCTTTACTCTCTTAGCCATCTCTGCCACGTCAATCATTGTCTCTGACAGGTTTCCATTCTGGTCACCCGTCCATACAAATTTCTTTGTTAAGTCAAAGCTAAGACTGATAATCCACTGTCGGGAATTGATGATATTGATTGGCTCGATTTTCTCGCTCGAAATATTCCAAAACTTGACGGTGCCGTCGTAACTGGATGAATATAAGCGGGTTCTGTCGTAATTGACTCTTGATACACGGGAGTTATGCCCTACTAGTTTATGCATCTTGCCGGAAGGCTCAAAGTAGTAAATGGTTCCGTCATACATTCCAAAAGCCTGTTGCTTTGTTTGAGAATTGTAGTTGTATGACATCACACGGCCTTTGAATGGCAGGGGTTGCTTGACAGCTTTGGAGATGTCCTTATTGATCAGGTACATGTTTCCTGACTGGTCGAAGAGGACAATCCGTCCGTCTTTCCATCCTGCGATGGATGTCTTGAAACTCAAAGGAAGTGTTCTGATTGGTCTGAGGGTGAGGGCATCAATGATATGGATACTCTGCTCAGCTGTTACAATGATCTCCCCTTCTTTGATGGTGAAAATTCGGAAGGGATGAATGGCACCATCGATATTCACGACATGTACCTTGCCATTCTCCTTGCTGACGACCAAATGACCAGTGTGACTGACCGCATAGAAAGTCCGGTCATTATTAATATAGATGTCCCGGAAGTCTAAATTATTGTTACTGTATACCGTATTGGTTTTCAAATTGTCATTGACCTTCGTATGACGCATAATCTCGCCATAAGTACTGATACTCATAAAACTCGTTGACCCTGGTATAATAAGCGTCTTCATGATGGAGCCATTGGCTATGGACCATCTGCGCTGAGAACCGCTGGTCAAAGTCATTGCCTCATAGACGGAAGGGTGGTACACGTCTCCATGATAGCGATGGGTGAATGTGTAGGAAGCATACGCGAGGAGGGCTGCCAGCTGCTTATTGCCTGTCCGTTGCTGAGTAATCGCCACGTTGCCGATACTACGAGCCATGGCGATATAGCTCAGTGTGTCTGCCACCCGCTTGGAGTGTTCCGCCTGGAACCGTTCTTTCTCCGCAATGACACGTTGCCCTTGAGCTACTTCTGAAGCCTCTAAAGCCCTTCTCTCTGCCTCTTGGGCGTTCTGCCGCTCTTTTTCAGCATGCAGTCTCATCTCATTGGCAATACGACTCTGTTGCTCTGCCTCTTCACGTTGCTCATCACTGATGATGCGCTGTTGGTTGGCTATCTCCTCCATCTGTGCATTGACACTCTGCATAACAGCGGACTGCTTCTCCTGTACGGAGAGCTTTGCCAACTGACTTTCCAGTTCCCTGACCTTCACCTGCTCCTTGGAATATCGTTCATGCATCTCCCATGCCGTGTATCCAATAGCAAAAAGAGCCAGTGCTACGATGGCGAGGCTGATGAGTCTTAGAATCTTTTTCATGCTTTGCGTTTCAATGCCATGATCGTGATATCGTCACTCTGTTCGGCACCGTCGGTAAACTTTCGTATGTCTTCCAACTGACCGTCAATCACCTCGCGGCAGTCCTTGCCGTTCAGTTCACCCAGTATCTTCTCCATACGTGGCTCTCCGTATTCCTCTAAGTCGCGGTTGAAGGCTTCGTTAACGCCATCAGTGTACATCACCAGTGTATCGCCGACTTCCAATTGTGTGCGGTCGCTCTCGTAAGCCATACCTTCCATGATACCGACAATGCAGTTAGTACTGGTAGGCATCTGCTCTACGCTGCCGTTAGCCCGCAGGATGTAGGGGGAGTTGTGTCCGGCATTACAGTATTCCAGCTCACCGGTATCGATATGGTAGATACCATAGAAAACAGTTACAAACATGCTGTTCACAGACTCTGAGCTTAGCAGGTTATTCGACTTGGTGATGGCTTGGGCAATGGGATAGTCCTGTAAGCCCACCGTGCGGATCAGTGTCCTGCTGACAGCCATGAAGATGGCAGCGGGAACGCCTTTGCCACTCACATCCGCTATCACCACGCCGATGCGGTTCTTGTCAATACGGAAGAAGTCGTAGAAGTCGCCTCCCACGTCCTTTGCGGGCACCATCAGTGCCGCCAGGTCAATCTCCTTCTCATTTTCAGGGAAGGGAGGAAAGATACGTGGCAGGATAGCCTGTTGTATCTCATGGGCAACGGCGAGGTCAGTTTTCAGCAACTCCAGCTGTGAGTGCTCTGCCTGTGACTTCTTGATATAGTTGATTTGATCGATAGCTTTTTCTATCGTTACACTCAGATCATCCAAGTCAATGGGCTTCGTGGCAAAGTCGAAAGCACCGTTGTTCATGGCGGAACGGATATTTCCCATATCACCGTATGCCGATACCATGATACATTTCATGGCAGGGTTGTGCATCTCGTTAATCTTGGTGAGCAGTGTCAGGCCATCCATCTCAGGCATGTTTATATCGGAGAGAATAATGTTGATGTCTTTCTCCCTCAGGAGGACGGTCAGTGCCTCCAAACCGTTATGGGCAAAGAAGAACTCGTACTCACCCTTGCGGATCTTACGTCTAAAATATTGTGTTAACAGGAGTTCGAGGTCCATCTCGTCATCCACACTGAGAATCTTTACTGGTGTCATGTTTAGTATAGTATAATTAAAATATTGTGGCAAAATTACTTATATTTTTTTAATTACGCAAATAAATTGCGAATAAAATGCGTACCTTTGCATGCGAAATGGCAAAACTACACATATTCAATCCTGAGCACGATATTGCTTTGGCAAGCAATCTGTCTAATTTCACCGCTCCTCATGCCGGCAGACAACTGCGGGCGGACCTGGGCTTCCTTCCTGCTCTGTGGGCAGACGAGGGTGACGTGGTATTGGTGGAGAACGTGGAATATGCTGCTAAAACGTGGGAAAGACTAAGGAGACGCATCGCCCCGTGGTGTGGCACGACTTATTCCGTTGAGCGGAATGCTATATTCCATGGGGCTGAACAGCTTGTGTCATGGGATGGGGCAAACGGTGTCTCGGTATGGGGCTGGGACAAAGCTGTCAGGCGAGAGTTGGAAAGGGCAGGAGCTCCTCTCTCTCTGCTTCCTTCTGGCAGTCAGTTGGAGTTCATCCGTACCTTGTCGCACCGGCAGACGGCAGCACAGTTGTTGTCGCTTCTCCGCATCAATGGAACCGTCGGTGAGGCTGTGCTGTGTGAGTCGTTAGAGGCGGTGGAGCGGCAGTTGGGACTTCATTCCCGGCTGGTGTTGAAGGCACCCTGGAGTTCCAGTGGCAGGGGAATCCGTTTCATCGACGGTGAACTGAACGATTATCATCGTGGATGGCTGCGTAACCTGTTGGCAAAACAAGGTGGTGTGATGGCAGAGCCCTACTATGAAAAAGTAAAAGATTTTGGTATGGAGTTTGAGTCCACCGAGAGTGGAATCCGTTATCTGGGACTCTCTCTCTTTCATACAGCCAATGGAGCCTATACAGGAAATATGCTGGCTACGGAGAATGTTAAGCGGGAAATGATAAGTCGCTATATTCCAATCTGTTTATTGGATGAAGTAAAAGAAAAGATTTGTGGTGTGTCTCTCCTCAATGGCTACGTGGGACCTTTCGGCATAGACATGATGATTGTCCGTAATAATACCCAACTCTTACTGCATCCGTGTGTTGAGATAAATCTAAGACGCACGATGGGACATGTGGCTCTTCATCTGTCACCTTCAGACGATGATATACGGATGGTGATGCGCATCGATTATGAAGACAAATATAAACTAAGAATACGCAAACTATGAGAAAGACTTTTCTGACATTACTGTCAGTTGTCGCCATGACCATGAGCGCTCAGTATAAGTCGCAAGTGTGGTCTCCTGACAATGGTGACGGTACATTTACCAACCCTGTGATTAATGCCGACTACTCGGACCCTGATGTCTGTGTGGGAGCCAGTGGTGAGGATTTTTACCTGACCGCCTCCTCTTTCAACTGCATCCCAGGGCTGCCGATTCTGCACTCCAAGGACTTGGTCAATTGGGAGATTATCAATTATGCCATTGAGGCGCTGCCACCACTGGAGCGTTATAACATCCCTCAGCATGGCAATGGCGTGTGGGCACCGTCTATCCGTTATAATGAGTATAACCAGACCTATTATATTTACTGGGGTGACCCCGACCTGGGTGTCTTTGTTGTTACGGCAAAGGATCCTGCCGGTAAATGGTCTGCCCCCAAATGTATCATCGAAGGGAAGGGAATGATCGACACGACTCCATTGTGGGACGAGGATGGTCGTTGCTATCTGGTGAATGGATGGGCGAATTCCCGTTGTCAGTTCAACTCCGTACTGACCGTCCGTGAGATGTCCGCCGATGGTATGCAACAGATTGGTAATCCTGTTATTGTATTTGACGGCAACGGTACACCCAACCGCACCGCAGAGGGACCGAAGTTCTACAAGCGTGAGGGGTGGTACTGGATCATGTGTCCTGCGGGTGGTGTCCCTGTCGGTCATCAGCTCGCCATGCGTTCCAGGTCACCCTACGGTCCCTACGAGTGGAAGGTGGTGCTTGACCAGGGTAAGACGAATGTCAATGGTCCACACCAGGGCGGCTGGGTGCATCTGAAGAGTGGGGAAGACTGGTTCCTGCATTTCCAAGACAAGGAAGCATACGGTCGTGTGGTATGGTTGGAGCCTGTGACATGGAAAGACAACTGGCCCGCCATGGGACAGCACATCAAGAACTACTGTGGTGAGCCCGTCATGACCTATAAGAAGCCGAACGTGGGTAAGACTTACCCTGTGCAGAACCCGGTGGAGAGTGACGAGTTCAATACGACGACGTTAGGAAAACAGTGGCAGTGGCATGCCAACTACCAGCAGACCTTCGGCATGCCTACGCCTTATGGTGTCTTCCGTCTGTTCTGCCATAAGCAGAGTGCTGACTATAAGAATCTCTGGGAGGCTGGCAACCTGTTGTTGCAGAAGACCCCTGCCGACAATTTCACAGCGACGACGAAACTGCGTGTGTCTGCGAAGGACGAGGGACAGTATGGCGGTATCATCGTGATGGGTATGGACTATTCCTCCTTGGTGCTCCGCCGTGTCGGTGACCAGTTTGAGTTGCAGCAGATTACCTGTAAGAGTGCAGACAAAGGAAAACCGGAGACCATCAAGACCCTTGCCACATTGAAGCCTACTGCTGTTGATAAGGTTGACTATCAGCCTGCCATCCATTGTGACATATTCCTCCGCCTGCAAGTCAGTTATATCGGTGGGAAGAACAGTGACGGTACCAACAAGCACGAGGCTGCCGTCCGCTTCGCATGGTCAAAGGACGGTAAGAAATTCACCGAGGCGGGGGATGCCTTCACGATGCGTCAAGGCAAGTGGATCGGTGCCAAGATCGGTCTGATGGCAGCAGAGCCTGCAGGGAAGAAAGTACGTGGATGGGTGGATGCCGATTGGTTCCGCATCACCGCAAATAAGGATTAAACTGCCGTTCATCGGCAATAGTGGTCTGCGGGCCATGTCCGCAAAGGACCTGAGTATCGGCGGGGAGTTTTGCAAGTTGTTGCAGACTCTCCGCCATTTCTTGCCAACTGCCTCCCTCAAAGTCGGTACGTCCGATACTCATACGGAAGAGGGTGTCACCGGTGAAGGCGACATGCTCGTCCTCACAATAATAGACACATCCGCCGGGGGTATGCCCCGGAGTATGCAGGATGTCGAAATGATGGGTGCCGAAATGAATCTGCTCACCTTCTGCGAAGTAATGTCCGACAGGTGCTTCCTCTTCGTTCAACTCAAATCCGAACAGGTCTGCTGCTTGTTTCCCTAAGTGGGCAATCAGAAAATCGTCCTCAGCCCGTGCCTCGACCTTGAGTCCGAACTCGTCATAGAGGGCGATGTTCCCCCAGTTATGGTCTAAGTGTCCGTGGGTAGCCAGCAGATGGACGGGTTTGAGTCCCTCGTCTTTTATATAATGGATGATGGCAGCACGTTCTTCTGGATATTGTGCCCCACAGTCGATGATGACACACTCTTTCGTCTCGTCACTTACCACGTAGCAGTTTTCCTGCAACATGTTACACATGATTCGCTTGATAGTCAGCATGGCAGATAGATGATGTTTTTCTCCTGAAACCATTCCTCGTCGAAGAACTGGCTGATGTCGTTGATCTCTATGATATTCCTGAAAGGACGTGTCTCCTCTTGCAAGTCACCGCCTTTCAGACAGATAATACCGTTAGGCAGGGCGTTACGCTGCTCTTTCGCGATGTTCTTCTTGACAATCTTATAGAGGTCGGGCAGGGGCATCACGGCACGGCTCACAATAAAGTCATACTGTCCTTTCTCCTCCTCGCCACGGATGTGCTCGGGATGGCAGTTCTCGAGTCCTATGGCATGACAAACCTCCTGTGCCACCCGAATCTTCTTACCTGTTCCGTCAATCAGTTTGAAATCACAGTCAGGGAAAAGGATGGCGAGGGGAATACCCGGAAAACCGCCTCCTGTGCCGAAGTCCAGGATCTTCGTGCCGGCTTGGAAACGGATGACCTTGGCGATCGCCATCGAGTGCAGCACATGATGCTCGTAGAGGTTGTCGATGTCCTTACGGGAGATGACGTTGATCTTCGTGTTCCATTCTCTATACAGACCATCCAGCATCTCCAACTGTCTCCGCTGCTCGTCCGTCAGTTCCGGGAAATATGTCAGGATCTGCTTCATTTCAGTATCTTCGATAGTTTCGAGTAGGAGAGCGTCAGTTCCGTATTACCCTTATCGTAAGGAGCTATCTCATAGGGGTTATAGATAAAGATGATCTCGTCATCATCAAGGATGAAGTTCTGAGGGGCATAGATGTCCATCGTCAGAAGGTAGCCCTGCTCATGCAACTCGTCGAGGGAGTTGGTCTTCGTCTGGTCTTTCAGTTCCTCCAGCAACAACTCTCGCAACTTGAATTGATATCCCTGTACGAAAAGGTCATTATAGGTGATCTGCTGACCCGTCTTCTCGTCGAAGTTCATGACGAGCTGCTGACGGATGCCATGGGCTCCACCCTCGTACATATCGAGGTCGATGATATACACCAGACAGTCATCCTTGCCACGCCTGGTGTCCGTCTCTATCACATATTTATATTCATACCACGCCCGTTTCGTCTCGTCGGCGCGATCCTCACGATACAGCGGTGCCATGTTCTTCTGATACTCCTTCGTGTAGAAGTTGGCAAACGAGTCGACAGCTTGCTGCATCTGCAGACTGTCGAACATGAACAACCGTTGCTCAATGGCGTTATTGATGTTGCGGGCTCGCTCGTCATCCCCCTTCACATATTTCACTTGCAGGTTTACCTGACACTGAGGTACATTCTCATCATTGGTGATAGCCACCACCTTGGTCGCTGATGCCTCCCCCATATCTATGCTGGAGCCACCGAAAATGCCTTCCCCGTTGCTGCCCCCGCATGCTGTGAAGAGCACGGCAGTTAGTCCGATCGTCAAACAAATCTTCTTCATATTGGGTGCGAAGGTACGAAGAATTTTTGTTAATTCCAAATATTCATCGTCAAATGCTTCCCGTTTCGCTGAAGAAATCAGCCGATTCGCTGAAATCGTTAGTATCGTGATTAAACTTTTCCTATCTTTGCATCGTCAAACAAATGACTTCGGTCAAGAGACAAAAACATAAATACAGACATTAAATGAGGTTTTAAGATGAAAAAGATTGTATTAACCATGGTTGCCCTCCTGTCAATGACAGTGATGCAGGCACAGAACAATGACAAGTGTGAGTGTAAGAAGGGTGCGAAAAAAGAGATGAAGCAGCTGACCTCTGAGATGATGACAGAGAAGATGACAAAAGAGCTCTCTCTCACTGACACACAGAAGGCGAAGGTGCTCACTCTTAACAAGGAGTATCAGGATGTGCTGAAAGGTCCGAAGATGGGTGGTCCTCGTCCACAGAAGCCCCAAGCTGACGCAGAGACTGGTGCCACAGAGCAACGCCCGGAGCGTCCACAGCTTACCGATGCCCAGAAGGCTGAGATGAAGCAGATGAAGGCGAAGCGTGACGAGTACAACAAGAAACTCAAGAGCATCCTCAATGACGAGCAGTACAAGAAGTACGAGAAAATGCAGAAGCGTCACGGTCGTCGTGGAGGACGTCACGGTCATGGCGGACCACGCGGTCCCCGTCCGGACATGGAACCGATGGACTAAAGAAAGAACTTAGGTATTTTTTAAGGTGAAAAGATTGGGAATGTCGTAGATATCTCGTGTATCTGCGACATTTTCTTTATGGCTTATCTTTGGAGAACAGATCAGAGTCCCCAATTTTTTTCCGAGCGGGCGTTGCTCAGCGCTGCCAGCCAGTTGGTAGGTAATGTCGGGTTCTCCATAATCCTTACTGTTTTTTTGAAAGTTTGACATAAAGTGAATGGGTCACGAATTGTTATTTGAGTTTTTGAATGTAATTATACTCTAATAATACTTGATACCGAGGATATAGTAATGAGGACTTTGTTTTATAATGTCGGGGATACTACCGCAACAGCGGGTGACCTTATACTCTGCATCATACCAAAATGAAGAATAATACACAAGTGGAATGAAGGTTTCCTTTTCTAATGGCGATGTGGGTTCGAAAGGATCCGACCGATATGAGTAAACGTATTTGTTTTCACTCTCCCAGTAGAGTTGCCTGAGCTTCAGGCTCCAAGAAGATTGTAGCGTATTCTCCCACTTGAAATAGCATAGGGCTGTAGAATCGTTATCAGATGGGAGAAAACCATAGACCAGTTTGTCACCCCTTGCCTCAAAATAATAAGGCATTAGGAGGCGAGGGGAATCCTCAACTTCTTTCCCCTTCACAAATTCCCTAACGTTAAGTGTCACATTCCGGCCTTTTATTGTACTGACATCAAAGCTATATGCCTGATAGCCTTTTTGATTAAGCATCGGGATGTAGTCGTTGATTGTTGTCTCGTTCATTTTAATCTCCTGGGCCAGCCCTGCCATTGCGACGAGGGCGAGCAGGATGGTGATGATGGTTTTCTTATTCATATTCGTTTTGTTACTTTATCTTCGTGAATCATTCTAGTTCTCAATTACTTTTTAAAGGGAAAAAGTAGCACGCATCATCACGACGAGTGCTACTGATGACTTTAAATTATTATATTAACTTAAGAGAGAGAGTCTTTATGAACAAAAGACTCTACAGACGCAAAGTTTCACAACTTGGCTTCATACTTTATCTAACGTCGGTCACTCCGTCACGTAGTTCTGGATTAATACCCATACGTGGCGTTGTGCCAGGTTTGTTATTGTCATCGGCTGATATATATTCGTTACCATTGATCTCTGACTGGGGGATGGTCATTAACATAGTACCATCTTCTGCAGGCAGGTTGAACTGATAAGTCTGCGCCCAGTTAGTAATTGGGTCATCTGTACCTTGGTAACGAACCATCGGTTTTTTAAGACGCAAGATATCGTTCATAGCGAAGCCCTCTCCCCAGAGTTCGATACGTCGCTGACGCCATACTTCGTCAATGAAATTTGCAGTAGGCTTTTCTGCATAACTATATACTGGATCACGATAGGTCTTTACGAATTGTTCCAATGTTGCAGCTCCCCGAGCTTCATCCTGTCTTCCTTGTGCTTCTGCTAAAATCAGATACATCTCTTCAACACGCATCATCGGGAAGTCACCACAAGTCTGTGTGGTGCCGAACTGCCCTTGGTAAACACCAAACTTCACGTTGGTGTAAGGAATAAAATCGAAGAGGTTACCACATCCTACGCCGAGCGGTGCTGTCTCTCCACTATTACTCCATAAGAGTCCTTCAATAAGTGGAGACTTGCAATCGCCATCTACCCACCAACCTTTACGGACATCACTATCGGCAATGGTGTTCCAAAGGTGACTGTTGATGGCTCGGAAGCATCCTGTCTCTGTGGTGTAACTATAGCTGGCAAGTGAGGATATCTGTGATACCCATGTCTCATACTCGCCATCTGTCTCGATGTTGGTTGGTCCGAAAGATAGTCCCCACATCCAGTTAGGCTCATCATTTGAGATGAACATGTTGCCGACTTGGCTCACCTCATCGATAGAGGCAGGAGCGATGCCTTCTTGTGCAGCGAGGTCAATGGCTTTCTGTGCATATTCTGCTGCTTTGGCCCAATCTTGCTTCACCAAAGAGACACGGGCTTTCAGGCCATAGACTACAGCTTGATTCATCACGCTCTTGTCGGGACGATTAAAACCTTCCAGGTTCGTCGCTGCTTCATCGAGTTCTTTTTCAATGAAATTATAGACAAACTCGACTGTCTGGCGTGCGGTTGTCAAGCCTTCTGTTTTGTCATTATCGGATAAGTACATCGGTACAGCCGGATCTTTGGCATGTCCAGCATAGGTCAATGCATAACGCTGTACCAGCTGGAAGTAGTCGAAAGCACGTAGGGCCTTTCCCAAAGCCTGATAGGCTTTCAGTTCCGAGGTCGTTGCTTCCGGGATATTATTCAACAGGTCATTGCAACATTTAATCTGGTTATAGTACATGGCCCACCGCTCATAGGGATTGGCATAGTTCACATTACGGTCGTTATAGTTGGCTGCCGAACTGAACCAGTTATAGCCACTGTTTACTCCCACAATATCTCCCGCATTAGTACCTTCAGACAAACAGTCGGCTGGATAGCCAAAATCATCTGCACGACCTTGGGAAATACCAAAGACATTATATTCTTTACCAATATTGAAGAAGGCAGATTTGGCAACACCTTCCAGCAATGCATTATCACGTTTAACAGATTCCGTGAACTGATCGCCAGTAACCTCGCCTTCAGGTTGTGTGTCGAGGTCGGCACAAGAGACGGCAAAAACGGCTACCGCTCCAAGACTTAACGTATATATTTTATTCATAGTTTTTCTCAATTGATTTAGAATGAAACAGTAATTCCACCAGAGATCGTCTTTAATCCTGCATAAGTATCTGAATAGCCGCCACCCAACGTCGAAACGCCCATCGTTAAGGCTCGACGTGGGTCAAGGCCTTTACGAGCTGTCCAAAGAGCCAAATTGTCGCCTGCAAAATAGATGCGCAGTGCAGAAAGACCTATCGAACGGACGAATTTAGCAGGTACGGTATAGCCAATAGTGATATTGGTCATGCTGAGATAGTCGCTGCTGACAAGGAAACGGTTTGAAGTGTGCTGAGAATCATCGACACCCGTATCCAAACGTGGAATATTACTCTGGGCGTTCTCAGGAGTCCAGGCCCCATAGATATCCTGGCTCCAGTTATGACCATTCTGGCCGTCACTAGACATCAAGCCTTGATACTTATGGTCATAGACTCTTCCACCTAACTGGTAGGCAAACTGCACGCTTGCATCGAACCCATAGGCACGAGCCGTCAGTCCAAAACCACCAAAGACATTGGCTAGAGTATTGCCTTGATGGGCTTGTTTAGCATTTGAATAGTCTGTTACTGCATAATTTCCATTATCCGGATCTACGTAATACAGCGCATCACCCAAAACTGGTTCAAATCCTTCTGCCAACGTGTATTCGCTGTTGTCGCCATGCCATACACCTGCATAACTGCGCAAGTAAGACTCATAGATGCTACCACCTTCCTCAATAATACGCATGCTGCCTTTATTAGTCTCTGGATAGGCTGTAACCTTGTTCTTTACGGTAGTAAGGTTCATGTTAAGACGGATTTCAACATCATTCAGTTTCAATATGGTACCTTCCAGATTCAGTTCTATTCCCCGGTTGTACATCGACCCACTATTGATCGGATAGGAATCATACCCCATTGATACGGGTACAGGTTTGTAGTAGAGCATATCTTTCGTGGTACGGTTGTAATACTCGATACTACCACTGATGCGCCCTTTCAACAGAGCAAATTCAATACCCATATTAGTGGAGTAGCTAGTCTCCCAGGATATATCCTTATTGCCTTTATAGCCATTGAAGATAGGCACCGCTGTACCGTTAACGTCGGTGACGGTATAGGTATCCTGATAGGGATAGTAAATCTCGTCAAGACCGTTCATCAGGTGGTCATTACCCTGAATACCGTAGCTGACCTTTAACTTCAGTTCGTCGAGCCATGTGGCAGTAGGCTTCATAAATGACTCCTTAGAGATGAGCCATGCAGCACCCAAACTACCAAAATCGCCCCACTTGTGTCCTTCAGCAAAGCGAGAAGAACCGTCGCGGCGGTAAGAAGCTGAGACGAAGTATTTCTGAGCGTAATTATACTGGGCACGTCCTAACCAACCCTTTGTGACATATCGGACGGTATTCGACTTCGGTGATGATGGATACTTAATGGCATTATCGAGCTCTCCTACATAATCGAGGAAGATATTCTGCTTACTAGTCTCCAACAGACGGTATTTCATGTCATAAGACTCGTAACCAGCCAGCAAGTCGATGCTATGGAGTCCGAAGTCATGCTGATAAGTCAGCAGATATTGCTGGTTTAAACTCTGACGGCGATAATGATTTACACTCACTGCACCATTAGTGCTCGAACTACTACCATAGTGGGGGTTATACAGGTTATTCTCACGGTTGTCTGAGGCATAGGCATTCAAGTTGGCGTTCAACTTCAATCCGTCCAGAGGAAGATCGATGATGGCATATCCTTTAGCATTAATGTAGTTTGTCTCCTGATTATAGCTATTCAGCTTTAAGTCGATGGCAGGATTACCAGCAGAGAACTTACGCTTCTGCCCCGTGTTTGTACCCGTGTCGAGTACCTGAATACCCATGGCATCATAGAGATATGAACCGTCGGCATTGCGCACATAGATAGGATAGATAGGAGCAATGTTGTCTGCGATGAAGAATGCATTGCCCGATGAGCCCCACTTATTCTGAGAACCTGGTGCTTCCTGTTTTTCAAAGGTATAAGCCAGATTTGCTCCAACTTTCAGCCAGGATTTGGCCTGATAGTCTGCCTTCAGTCGTCCGCTATAGCGTTTGTAGGCAGACGAATTGATGATACCCTTATCATCAAGATAGCCAAGCGACATATAATAGTTCATCTTGTCGGTGGAGCCTGAAACAGTCGCATTATACTCTTGGCGCAGATTGCCAGTGTTATACATCTCGTCATACCAGTTGTCTGGTGTGTAATAATACTTCCCGTCTGAATAGCCGAGGCGAGCATTGGGATTGATACGGAAGTCTGTACCGATAAAGTCTTGACCTTCTGGCACTGTAAATACCTGACAACCCTCGTTCGTGAAAATATTCTTATTTGCATAGCTACGCGCCCCAGTAACATCGTCCATAGCATAATAATACTCGTTATATAATGCACGGTACATGGTCTCATAATAACTGCCAGCATTGTCAATGACATCATAATTGGGAACAGCTCGATTGTTCACACCCCACTTGGCATCAAGTGTAACTACGGCATCCTGTCCTTTTCTCCCCTGCTTTGTAGTAATAATGACTACGCCATTTGCACCCCGACTACCATAGATAGCGGAAGCAGACGCATCCTTCAGTACGTTCATCGTCTCGATGTCGGCAGGATTGATGCTGGATATATAACCATCAAAGGGTACACCATCCACTACATAGAGCGGCTTGCTGTTGGCTGACATAGAGCCAACACCACGGATACGAATAGTAGGATCTTTACCAGGCTGCCCGTCGTAACTAGTCACCTGAACACCACTAACGGAACCCGTTAGTGCGTTTAGAGCTGACGACACCTGACGTTTAGAGATGTCCTCTGCCTTCATCGTGGCGGCAGAGCCTGTAAAGGCTGATTTCTTTGCAGTACCATAGGCCACGACAATGACCTCATCGAGGGCAGCAGCATCGGTTTTCAAAAATACGCGCATACCATTCTTGGCTGTCACAGTCTTGCCTTCATATCCCAAGTAGGTAATTTCCAGTTGGTTCTTGCCTGCTGGTAAAGTCAGCGTGAAACGACCGTTCACGTCGGTTAGCATACCAGTGCTAGTACCTGTCACTTTGACGGCTGCTCCGATAATCGGCTGACCATCTTCCTGAGACAAGACCGTACCTGATACTTTTGTCTGTGCCAGTGCACTCCCTACAAATAGGAATAAACCGGCTAAAAACATTGTTAGTTTTTTCTTCATTTTCTCTTTTATTTTTAAATTTAAAAAAACTTCTTTTGGCCCTTTTTTGAGATGCAAAGGTATTTGGAGTTTCAGAATTAGGCAAAGGATTCTGGCAAAAAATGGAAAAGTTGGTGTTACAATAATTTAGAATATAAAAAACTGATAATGAAGAGTATAGATAAAATATCACAAAGAAAAAAGTGCTAAATTGTAACGCTTAACGAAGGGCGATACTCTTAAATTCTTTGAAATATTCTTTAAAATATCAATCGGGCGATATCAAGTCGAATATAATGATTAACTTTGCCAATCAAACAAAAATAATATGAAGAAAATTGGTTGGATATTAGTAATCATTACCATGTTATCGGGTTGTGGTGAGGCGCGTCATCCAATGCTAAAAGAGGCGACAGACATCATACACCAGCATCCAGATTCCGCACGCGTCCTAATAAATAAGGTGGACACGACTTCGCTTTCTGAAGCGGATCTGGCTGAATACCATCTGCTGAGGGTGATGACAGACTATATCGTGCTGCATCAGGCAGATGGCGATTCGCTCGTTACGACCTGCGTGGATTACTACGATAAGCACGGCGACGCCTGGCATCGTGGTCGTGCCTATTATTACCGGGCTGGTATCAGAAGGCATTTACTCGGCAGGACATTTGATGCCATTAAAGATTATAAGGTGGCTGAGACAATTGCTGAGGATGCGGATGACGAACTGCTGAAGAACATTGTGTATGATAATCTGGCCTATGCCAATTATAATTGCCTCAACCCTCTGCTTATTCTGAAATACTCACAAAAGTATTTAGAGAGCAGCCGCAAAATGAACGACAGTGTCATGATATTACGAGGTCTTCAGTTCTGCGCTTCAGCTTATGCATATATGGATCAGAGTGACAGCGCCTATGCCTGTATTATCAGGAGCATGGATTATATCGACTTGGCCGATAGCATTTTGAGGGCTGACATCTATCACAATATCGCGGCAATGTATGTGGAAAAGGGTGATACAGAAAATGCCAGGAAGTATTTGGAGAAATGGAAGAACGATAAGTCTGCCAGCAGTTTTAAGGGTTATGAGACTATGGCTCGTCTCTTGGAAGCACAGGGACATTATCAAGAGGCCATCGTGACGGCAAAGAAATGCCTGAAAGAAAAAGATCCGTTGGTGTGCAGCCATTCGATGGAGATGTTATCCAAACTCTATGAAAAGATTGGCGACAAGAGCGCTGCTTTGGACATGAAACGACAAAAGGATGCATTTACCGACTCTGTCATGAAAGCCACTCATAGTCTGGAGATTGCCGACTGGCAGCAGAAATATGACGAAGAGCGTTCAGAGAAAAGGGTACATCATCGGATGATGGAGATGGTGTATGTGATCATCATTGCTGTGGTCTTATTGGTTATCGGCATCGGGTGGCATCGCAGGAGAATACACAAAATGGGATTCCACCT
>Ga0256407_10005481_pt1 | contig 20313 bp, 16 predicted proteins | sample RumenRJG_04DNA_FD_193489 | JGI IMG/M metagenome (GOLD analysis project Ga0256407, IMG submission 193489) | Bovine rumen microbial communities from Lethbridge, Alberta, Canada - RJG_04 | ecosystem: Host-associated > Mammals > Digestive system > Stomach > Rumen | place: Canada: Alberta... | reverse complement strand
AATGTATATCTTCGCATTAATTTCTACGATCAGGATGTAACAGTTCCTGGGCAGGAACTCTATGGAAAACTGCCAGGCTATCTTGGAAAGCTCCATAACTCGTTTTGCTGGGTTATCACATCCTGCGAGGTTAAAGACGAGAAGAAAGCCGATCTGCAACTGATTAACGATTTTGGCAGTGAGGACCTCAACGCAACGCTGACCCGCGAGAATGATTCTATTTACATACTGAAGCAAGGCGCTGGAAGCACCATCAAGGTACCCAACAATGGGAAATGGCAAAAGTTGCCTAAGACACTGGAGTTTAAAAGAGATGTAAGAAATAAGAGGTAAGTATTCAGAAATAAGAGGTAAGTATTCAGAAATAAGAGGTAAGTATTCAGAAATAAGAGGTAAGTATTCAGAAATAAGAGGTAAGTATTCAGAAAGATGATTAATTTCCCGATAGCAAAGATTAATCTGGGCCTAAACGTTGTAGAGAAGCGCCCTGACGGTTATCATAATCTGCAAACAGTTTTCTATCCTGTTCCGATAAAAGACGCATTAGAGGTACAAGTGATGGACGAAGCATTCCCTTCTGACTATGACTGTGACCTGAAAGTTACTAACATCACGATTGAAGGCGATGAACAGCGTAACCTTGTGGTAAGAGCCTATCAGGTATTGAAGCAAGACTTCCCTACTCTGCCCCGTATTCACACACACCTATGGAAAGGCATTCCCACTCAAGCAGGTATGGGTGGTGGTAGTAGCGACTGCGCCTATATGATGCTGTTACTGAACCAACAGTTTCAGTTAGGACTCACTGATGAACAACTAATAGAATATGCTGCGAAGTTAGGTGCCGACTGTGCATTCTTCATACTCTCACGTCCTTGTTATGCAGAGGGTATTGGCGAGAAGTTGCAACCTATCGATCTGTCATTGAGTGGATACTACATTGCCGTAGTACGTCCTGATATTCCCGTTCCCACCAAAGAAGCTTTCTCGCGCATCCGTCCACACTATCCTGCACAGAACTGCCGTGAAACCGTGATGCAGCCTATAGACACATGGCGCGATGCCCTCATCAACGACTTTGAGGAAAGTGTTTTTGCCTTGCATCCGGAGATTGGCGATATTAAACAACGACTATATGACATGGGCGCCACCTATGCAGCCATGTCTGGCTCTGGTAGCGCCCTATTTGGACTGTTCAAGAAACAACCCGACTCTCTCAGTCAGGCGTTTCCCAATATGTTTACATTCTGTAATTCTCTCTAACTCTTCAAATCATCCCTCCAAAAGAGCTGACGTACGAACACGCGACAACGTTTCAGGTGTCATCTGTAAATAGCTGGCAATATACACCAGAGGCGCTCTCAATACCAACTGCGGAGAACGCTTCACCAATTTGGCATAACGCTCCTGGGCTGACTCAAAGCGCAGCATATCTGCATGGATCTGTGAGATAATCAGCGATTCTTCCAATATTTTACGATACAGCATCTGAATATTAACGTTACGAACAGCTTCGCGCTCCAACGCATTCTTAGGGAGTGCGAACAAGATGGTTGGTTCTAAGGCTTGAATCTGCTGACGAGTTGGTTCCTCCTTAAAGAGACTCTCAATGCTCATGACAATGTTATTCTCCGTCGTCATATATTCGGTTAATTCCTTACCGTTCTTATAATAGAACTGGCGCACCAACCCCTTGGTTACCCAATAGATACGATCACAGATATCACCTTCCTTCAGGATAATCTCACCCTTCTGGAACTTCATAGGCACTAAAATGCTCTCCAATACATCCAGTTCATCGTGCGTCATCGTGCTATAGCGCCTGGCCAGTTCACGTGCCACATCTCTTGTTGTCAGTCCAATTGTCGTCATAAATAATTCTTTGTTATATAGATTTTCAGTTCTTAAATATTTGTTTAATCAAGTTTCAACACAGCGAGGAATGCTTTCTGCGGCACTTCCACATTACCAATTTGTTTCATACGTTTCTTACCACGTTTCTGCTTCTCTAACAGTTTGCGCTTACGACTGACGTCGCCACCATAACACTTAGCCGTCACATCTTTACGCACTTGCTTAACAGTTTCGCGGGCAATAATCTTGGCTCCGATTGCCGCCTGTATGGCAATATCAAACTGCTGACGCGGAATAAGTTCCTTTAGTTTCTCACACATACGGCGTCCAAAAGATACAGCATTATCAGCATGTGTCAGTGTCGACAACGCATCAACGGGTTCACCATTCAGCAAGATATCGAGTTTTACCAATTTCGACGGACGGAACGAGTCGATATGATAGTCGAACGACGCATAGCCCTTCGATATGGATTTCAGTTTATCGTAGAAATCAATAACGATTTCACCTAAAGGCAGCATGAAGCGAAGTTCCACGCGACCTCCACTGACATACTGCTGGTCGATGAGTTCACCACGTTTGTCGAGACACAGCGTCATGATAGGACCAATATAGTCGGCAGCGGTAATGATAGAGGCCTTGATATAGGGTTCCTCGATATGGTCTATCATCGTCAGGTCTGGCAATCCCGAGGGATTGTGTACCTCCTTCTCCTCACCCTGCTTCGTGTAACACATATAGGTTACGTTAGGTACAGTAGTGATGACATCCATATCGAACTCGCGGTCCAGACGCTCCTGCACGATTTCCATGTGAAGCAATCCTAGGAAACCGCAACGGAAACCAAAGCCCAGCGCCACAGACGTCTCTGGAACGAACGTCAGCGAAGCATCGTTCAACTGCAGCTTTTCCAACGAAGCACGCAGATTCTCGTAATCCGTTGGATCGATAGGATACACACCGGCAAACACCATGGGCTTTACTTCTTGGAAACCTTCGATAGCCTTGTCACAGGGACGGTCGATATGGGTAATGGTATCACCCACTTTCACTTCTTTGGCATTCTTGATTCCCGAGATGATGTATCCCACCTCACCCGTGCGCAATTCCTTGCGGGGAATCATGTCCATCTTCAATACGCCCACCTCGTCAGCGTCGTATTCCATACCGGTATTGAAGAATTTCACCTTATCACCCTGACGAATCACGCCATTGTTAATCTTGAAGTAAGCAATAATGCCTCGGAACGAATTGAAGACAGAATCAAAAATCAATGCCTGCAAAGGAGCCTGTTCATCACCCTTCGGATGAGGAATGCGTTCTACCACTGCATTCAGAATGTCCTCTACGCCCTCACCGGTTTTTCCGCTTGCACGGATAATATCCTCAGGTTCACAACCTATCAGGTCAACAATTTCGTCTTCCACCTCGTCGGGCATTGCCGATGGCATGTCAATCTTGTTGATGACGGGAATAATCTCGAGGTCATTATCGATAGCCAGATAAAGGTTTGAAATAGTCTGTGCCTGTACGCCCTGTGTAGCGTCGACCACCAACAGGGCACCCTCACAGGCGGCTATGGAACGCGACACTTCGTACGAGAAATCCACGTGCCCCGGAGTATCAATGAGGTTCAGAATATATTTTTCACCCTTGTACATATACTCCATCTGAATGGCGTGGCTCTTAATCGTAATACCGCGCTCACGCTCCAGATCCATGTCGTCCAACATCTGCCCTTCCGTCACCTGGATGGTCTTGGTGAACTCCAGCAGACGGTCTGCCAGTGTTGACTTTCCGTGGTCGATATGTGCAATGATGCAGAAATTTCTTATATGGTCCATTTATAAATTATCATTTTAAGGTGCAAAGATAAGAAAAAAAAATGAGTCCACCAAATTAATGAAGAAAAAAACAGCAAATCATTTGGTGGTACAAACTTTTTTCACTATCTTTGCATAAAAATGGAATAACTATGAAAACCATCCAGACTTTTGAAGAACTACGCCAACTTGTCAGTGCAAGCGGAAAGCGCCGACGCATAGTTGCGGTAAAACCTGAAGACGAAGCCACATGCGAAGCACTTCGTATGGCCGAGGAAGAAGGACTGGCCGATATCATCCGTATTTACGATGAATTGCCGGAAAGAGCAGCGGAGAAGGCTGTTGCCCTCATCCGTCGAGGTGATGCCGACGTACTGATGAAAGGCTTGATAGGTACTGATATCCTTTTACGTGCCATCTTAAACAAGGTTTCCGGTCTCTTACCCGAGGGAAAGGTACTCACTCACTTGTCTGTTGCAGAAATCCACACCTATCCGAAGCTGCTATTCTTCACCGACGTCGCAGTTATCCCATATCCCACCCAGAAACAGCGTATTGCACAAATCCAATATTCGACTCATGTCTGTCAACATATAGGTATTCACGAGCCACGCATCGCACTTATCCATTGTGCCGAACACGGAGGCAGACAGTTTCCTTTCGTAGATGGTTATCAAGATATCAAGAAAATGGCCGCTGCAGGCGATTTCGGGCGATGCATTGTGGACGGTCCAATAGATGTCAAGTCCGCCTGTTCACTACAAGCACTAAAAGCCAAAGGTATTGAATCGCCACTGAACGGCGAGTCTGACGTACTTATCATGCCTGACATAGAGGCTGGCAACGCCTTTTATAAGGCCATGACCCTCTTTGCCCAAGCCCGTACGGCAGGTATATTATGGGGCACGCAATGTCCTGTTGTCGTCCCTTCACGAGGCGACAATGCAGAAGCCAAATTTAATAGTATCATTTTTGCCTTAGCATGCCTATGAAAATATTAGTTGTCAATCCAGGTTCGACATCCACCAAGATGGCTGTTTATGAAGACGAGAAGCCTATTCTGCTCCATAACATCACCCATACTGCAGAAGAACTGGCACCTTTTGATGCCATCACCGAACAGCAGGATTTCCGTCGTCAGTTAGTACTCGATGAGTTGCAACGCTCCGACATTCCTTTGGAATTTGATGCAGTCATTGGTCGCGGAGGGCTCGTAAAGCCCATAGCCGGCGGAGTGTACGAGATTAACAACCAAATGATTGAAGACACACTGCATGGCTGTGTCATGCACAATCATGCCTGCAACTTAGGTTGTTTAATAGCCTATGAAATCGCAGAAACAATAAACAGTCAAAAGCTAACAGTCCTCGCAACGCCACACTCCCAAAGAGAGAACAGCCCAGAGCAAAAATGCCGTGCTTTCATTGCTGACCCCGGCGTCGTAGACGAGCTGACACCTTTAGCCCGCATCAGTGGCAGTCCCTTGATGCCACGCATCTGCATCTGGCACGCACTCAACCAACGGGCGATTGCACGTCGCTACGCCCGTGGTATTGGGCGTGAATACGAAGATCTCAATCTGATTATCTGTCACTTAGGAGGCGGCATCAGTGTAGCGGCCCACGAACACGGACGTGCCATCGACGCCAACAACGCACTTGATGGCGAGGGACCGTTTTCTCCTGAGCGTGCAGGTTCCCTGCCTGCTGCTGACCTGATTCGTTTATGCTACAGCGGCAAATATACCGAGAAACAATTGCTCAAGCGAATTGCAGGCCAGGCTGGTCTGACAGCACATTTGGGCACGAATAATATGCGTGAGATTCTACAACGCATCAAAGACGGTGACGAACATGCCCAGCTTTTAGTCGATGCTATGCTATATCATACTGCCAAACAGATTGCCTCCGAGGCTGCCGTGCTATGCGGTCAGATTGACGCCATTCTGCTAACGGGTGGCATGGCACACTCCGATTATATTGTTAGCGAATTACGTCGTCGCATTGGATTCTTGGCACCAGTCTACACCTTCCCAGGTGAAAACGAAATGGAAGCGCTTGCCCTCAATGCACTAGCAGTGCTTCAGGGCAAGCGCCAAGCCATAACCTACGAATAATCCTGACAAAAGAGACACATTACTCTTCTGACATCTTCCATCTTACATCTTACTTGCAAGGACTTCCTTCCAGCGTGCATAGGCCTCAGCGTATGCAGCTTGGTCAGCAGCCTTCGGTTCAATCACCTGCAACTTCTCCAGAGAAGCAAAGGCCTCATCGGCATTAGCATAGATACCAGCACCTATACCGGCACCCTTAGCTGCACCAACTGATCCATCAGTATCATACAGTTCGATGGTAGCACCACTCACACCAGCCAGTGTATCGCGGAACAATGGGCTCAGGAACATATTGGCCTTACCGGCATGAATTTTCTTGATATCCATACCCATCTGCTGCATGATTTCCATACCATAGCAGAACGAGAATACGATACCCTCTTGTGCTGCACGAACCAAGTGTGCCTTTGAGTGCTTATTAAAGTTGATACCATTAATTGAGCAACCAATTTCCTGATTCTCCAACACGCGCTCTGCACCATTGCCAAACGGGATGATCGTGACGCCCTCACTACCGATAGGAGCTTGAGCAGCCAAATCATTCATTTCCGCATAACCAATCTCAGGCGTAATGTTACGATGTGTCCATGCATTCAAGATACCTGTACCATTGATACAGAGCAGCACACCCAGACGAGTCTGGTCTGCTGTATGATTCACGTGTGCAAATGTATTCACACGACTCTGCTTGTCGTAGTTTACCTCACCCAACACGCCATAGACGACACCTGAAGTACCGGCCGTAGCTGCAATCTCGCCAGGATTCAGCACATTCAGCGACAGTGCATTGTTCGGTTGGTCACCGCCACGATAAGTAATCGGCGTACCAGCCTTTAAGCCCAGTTCTGCTGCAGCCTCTGCACTGACCACACTCTGCTCAGCAAAAGTAGGAACGATATCTGCAATCAAAGATGCATCGAAGCCATAGTATTTCATCAGGAAGTCAGCCACCTGATTGTTCTTAAAGTCCCAGAACATGCCTTCAGACAGGCCACTTACCGTTGTATTGGCCACACCAGAAAGACGCATGGCGATATAGTCGCCAGGCAACATTACCTTATATATCTGGCTATACAACTCGGGCTCATTTTCCTTAACCCAAGCCAACTTTGCGGCCGTAAAGTTACCAGGAGAATTCAGCAGATGACTCAGACACTGATCACCACCTAAGTCCTTGAAAGCCTTCTCGCCATAGGGTACAGCACGCGAATCACACCAGATAATCGAAGGACGAAGTGCTTTCAGATTTTTGTCCACACATACTAAGCCATGCATCTGATAAGAGATACCGATGGCTTTGATTTCCTCACCAGTGGCTCCAGCCTCAGCCATAATCTTCTTTAAGCTCAATTTGGCATTATCCCACCACATTTGGGGATCCTGTTCAGCCCAACCAGCCTTAACGGCCATAATGGGTGCCTCCTTTTCGGGGAAGAAAGCTGTTGCCACACACTTACCACTGTCTGCATTTACCAATGATGCCTTCACTGAAGAGCTGCCGACATCAAAACCTAATAAATATCTGTTTGCCATAATAAAAATGATTATTGTATCTATAAATAGTACGTTTTAGCTCACAAATTTCCCTAAAATATTTTTAAAAACCAACTTTTTTGCACTTTTTCATGATTTTTTTATCATTTATTGGCTACAATTAAAAATATTTTTTTACCTTTGCATCCAAATGGAGATATAAATCTACTGACTAAGATATATTTCATATATGAAAAAGAAAATACTAATACTTGATGACAAAGAGACCATCGCTAAGGTGCTCTCCATCTATTTGATGAGTGATTACGACGTTCAGTGGCTCCCCGATGGGTTGCAAGGTGTGAAATGGCTTCAGGCTGGAAACACCCCCGACTTGATCATTTCCGACATCCGTATGCCAGGCATGCGTGGTGACGATTTTTTGGAATGGATTAAGCAGAACGAGCTTTTCCGCCACATTCCCGTTATTATGCTGAGCAGTGAAGACTCCACCAGTGAACGTATCCGCTTGCTGGAAATTGGTGCCGTCGATTACATCGTGAAGCCCTTCAATCCCATGGAGCTCAAGATTCGTGTCAAGAAGATTCTTCCCAACTAATCAATAAATCTAACGTACATTATTAATATAATTAATATAGTATGATAGGTGTTGTATATTTAGGTAGTAACCCCAAAACGCAGGAACGACTTAAGTACATCCCAGGTCAGCTGGTTCGTATGACCAGTATTTATAAGGATGCCGCCCAGATTTGTACGCCTCATGTCGCCAATGAGCACTTCATTGTGTTCTTTGAGCGCAACGTACGTTCTGAGGACATTACTGCTATCACCTATCTGAAGAAGAAGTCACGCAGCGTTTACATCATTCTCATGACCGATCCCATGACCGATGAGGAACGTGATGTTTACATGAAGTGTGGTATCAACGACACGATAGGCCGTGGGGCAACTGTCACTGAGTTGAACAAGAAAATCCAGTTCATATCCGACCGTGAGGGCATTCTCTTTGATGACGAGCGTCCGAAATATCATATGCTGAAATTCAAGATTCCAGTATGGAAGCGTTTGTTTGATATTGTGTTCTCTATTTTTGCAATCATTATTACTTCTCCTATATTTATTATAACGGCTATTGCCATCAGATTGGAGAGTAAGGGACCAATTGTGTTCAAGTCCAAGCGTGTTGGTACCAATTATACCATCTTCGACTTTCTGAAGTTCCGTAGTATGTATGTTGATGCAGAACAGCGCTTACAGGAGTTGAGCAAGGATCATAATCAGTATACTGCTCACGAACAAGAAGAACACAAAACCATTGTGGCGCCATTAGGCGATCAGGCCGAGCAAGCCATGTTCGATATGGGTATGGAGTCTGAAATGATGATTAGCGACGAGGAAATCATGTTGGTTGGCGACGATTTCGTTGTTGCCGAAAGCGATTTCAGCAAGCAGAAGGAAGAAGAAATAAACAATGCGTTTATCAAGATTGAGAATGACCCACGCATTACCAAGGTTGGACGCTTCATCCGCAAATACAGCATTGACGAACTTCCCCAGCTATTCAATATCCTCAAAGGCGATATGTCTGTTGTTGGCAACCGTCCTCTCCCACTCTACGAGGCCGAGAAACTCACTGCCGATAAGAGCATCGACCGCTTTATGGCCCCTGCCGGTCTTACAGGTTTATGGCAGGTTGAGGAACGCGGTAAGGGTGGTGCCATGAGTGCCGAAGAGCGTAAGCAACTTGACATCACATACGGTCAGACCTATAATTTCATGCTTGACATGAAGATTATCCTTCGTACTTTCTTCGCCTTTAAGCAGAAAGAGAACGTATAATTATTAGCTAAAAGTAAAAATGTAAATGATGGGAACAAAAGGATATTATAAAACAGCCAAATGGGTAAAATTAATTTTACCTTTTTACCTTTTTACCTTTTTACCTTTATTAGCTTATGCTCAATACAATAGTAGCGGTATTAGTGCAGGATTCTTTGATTCCAGTGAAAAAAGTACTATTAATTTCTCAGATTTCCATCTACCTCCTTTGGCCGTTCTTTTTGAGAATGCCAAGCAAAATCCTCAGATCCTATCGCTAGAGAAAGCCCAAGAGATTGCGCAAGCTGAAGTTGCCAAACAGAAGCGCCACATTTTCTCGTATGTCACAGGTCATGCCAGCTATAGCTATGGTAAGACAGATATGTGGGGGCAAAGTTCAAGTGCATACAACATGGTCATGCAGCAATACCAGGGAAGCGAGCAAAGCTATTGGAATGTGGGCGTTAATTTGGCAGTACCATTGGAAGACATCTTGGACTTGAAAGCAGCTGTCAAACGCAAAAAATTAGAGGTTGACCAAGCCATCATTGCAAAAGATCAGGCTTTCGATCAACTGAAACTTCAAATTGCCACTCTATTTGTCAAGATTACTAACGATTTGGTTTCTTTAAAATCTGCCAGTGAGAATGCAGCCATCTATCAAGGTGCCGGTGCTCTGAATCTGGAAGATTTCCATCAAGGCAACATGACAATCGAAGCTTTTGCAGAAACTAAAAAGTGGGAGCAAACAGCAGTTTCTATCTACCAAGGTCTTCAAACTCAGATTACAACAGACATCATCACATTGGAGATTTTAACGCATACACCGATTCTCACCAACACCACAACTGATATTTCTTTAAATAGTGGAATCGACAAATCTGACAAACAGATTCGCAAAGAGAATAAGGCCATCGAAAAGAGTATTCGCAAAAACGCGGAAGCAGAAGAAAAACGATTCCGCAAGATGGAGCAGGCTGACCAGGCGGCTCAAAAAAAAGCTGCAAAAAAGGCCAAGAATATTAAGAATTAACAAAGACTCACTATGGATTTATTCAGATATATCGTCCGCTTTTTATATAAGATTCGCTGGTATTTAGTGATTCTTCCATTGATTGCTCTGATTGTGGCGTGGTTTATGACCCGTGACATGGAGCGCGTCTATGATGCCAATACCACTATCTATACAGGTATGATTACAGGCTACAACTTGGAAGGTGGCACGGGTGCTGCAGGTGGACAGTCCCAAACAAATATCACCAACCTCATGTTGATTATCACCACCGACAATACCATTCGTGAAGTTTCTCTTCGTTTGTTTGGTCGATGCATGATGTATGGCAACCCTAACAAAGACAACAACTACATTTCTGCGCAGCATTTCCGTGAATTAAGTGCCACTGTTCCGCCCGATGTCAAGGCATTGATTAATCATAATAGCGAATCTGCGACTTATGCCAATCTGAAGGCATACGAGAAGCCCTCAATAGACAACTACATATTCTCACTACTAAACTATCACCAATGGTTTGGCATCAATAGTATTACATCTCGTTTGAAAGTGCTCCAACTAGACAGGAGTGACATTATTGACATTGGCTATTCTGCCAATGATGCTGGAATTGTTTTTAATACGCTAGATATTTTAAATGAGGTATTTGCTCGACAATATCAGCAATTACGCTTTGGTGAAACAAATAATGTTATTAAGTTTTTCGAACGCGAGGTTGCACGTCTATACCGTGTGCTAACGAATGCAGAGGATGACCTCATCCGATATAATGTTTCAAAACGCATTATCAATTACGAAGAACAAACAAAAGTAGTTGCAGAGATGGATGCCCAACAATTAAATCATCGCAACAACAACCTTTTAAATTATACTACATCTAAAGCTCTGATGGACTATTTGGAACGCCAGTTAGGTAATCGAGCGCAGGTCATTCGTTCCAATAAGGAATTTACGAACCAAGTCAAAGACATCTCTCGCATCCAGTCCCGAATCTCCAACCTCCGCCTAATGAGTAGTGAAGGTGGTGGTAATAATGCTGAGTCACAACAGGAATTAGCCAAAGCCCAACGCGATTTACAAGCTGCTACAGGTCGTGTTTCTCAGTTGACCAAGGATATCGAAGCATCAACCTATAGTACCGAAACAGGCGTCAAAGCCAATGACATGATTAACAGATGGTTAGAGCAATTACTCCTTTTAGAGAAAACGAAAGCAGAAATGACAGCTACCGACATCATGGAACAACACTTAGATAAGCGTTTTCTCTTTTTTGCTCCTATTGGTGCAACTCTGGATCGAAAAGCCCGTCATATCGGTTTTATTGAAGCAAACTACATGGAGATGTTAAAGGCCTTGAATGCAGCCCGTCTTCGTCAGCGCAATCTCCAGATGTCAACGGCATCTCTAAGAGTCCTTAATCCGCCTATGTTCCCACTAAATGCACAGCCTACCAATCGTATGATGGTTTTGTTGGGAGCACTCATGTTGGCTTTTGTGTTTACAGCCCTTTATTTCTTCCTCATTGAATTGCTTGACCGTACCCTTCGCGACCGCATGCGTTCTGAGCGCATCACCAAGGTACCTGTTATGGGCTGTTTCCCCAAGGAAAGTAATTTGCGTTATCGCCGTTTCAACAAGACTATTGCCGACATGGCTCTCAAGCAGTTGAGCAAAGCCCTACTTCCTCATTTTAAAGAAGGTCAGCAAAATGTGCTTAACCTGCTATCCACTGATGCAGGCAATGGCAGAAGTTATTTGGCGCAGGAGTTGGAGAACTATTGGATTTCTATTGGTCTGCAAGTTCGCCGTTTGACCTACGATGAGGACTTTCTGGCCGAAGACAGTAAGTTTATCTTAGCTAGAGATATTAAAGATCTCTGCCCTGATATTCTACCAGACGAGATTGCCATCATTGAATACCCGAACCTTGATGACAATTCCATCTCGCCTTCTTTATTAAATATGGCAACCATCAACTTGATGGTCACACGTGCCAATCGCACTTGGAAAGATGTTGACCAGAAAGCGCTGAAAGAGGTTCAGGATTTGTTGGATGAAGAGCATAAAAGCAGTCTCTTCATGTATCTCACAGAGGCCCAACGCTATGCTGTCGAAGAATTTGTTGGTCAGTTACCACCTTATACGAAGTTTAACAACTTTGTCTATCGCATGTCGCAGCTTGGTCTGACTGCAATCGAAAACGAACACGCAAGATAAATGGCAAAGTCAGCGTTAAGGACATACGCAAACGAACACGGAGGAAGAGTAATTGTACTCTTTCTTCTGTTTTCGCTAGCAATGTATCAATATTGTACGGCAGGTATTTCCGTTTTTGCCATAATATGTTGCATACCCCTTGTCATCTTAATTGCGGTATTGACTTTCAGACACCAAATGATGGTCTTTTGGGCACTAATCTGTCTTAATTATATTCTACAATGGAGAAGTTCACCTATTCCGTTACCCAGTGGGATTCCTATGTCCCTGTATAATGAGGGATTTCAACTCTTACTCATTGCATTTTCACTTATTAACGTTGAAAAAGTGCACTTTAACAGATGCGGCAACATTATGTTGCTGGCATTGTTAATTTGGTGTGGATTCTGCACTCTGGAAATATTAAATAACACATGCGGTTTAGGTTATAATATTGGAGCATGGTATCAAGGATCCCGTATGATGGCATTCCAATTATTATATATCTTTATTGTTTTTACATTATATATAGATACACCTAAAATTCTTATTCGTTATTTGTATGTATGGGGAGCATTAGCCTTTCTAGCTGTTTTTTGGGTTTGGAAACAAAAATACATAGGTTTAACACCCGGAGAAAGTGGGTGGTTACATGGACCTCATGGAAAACAGCACCTACTTCAAGCAGGAACACTAATCAGATATTGGTCTATTTATAGTGATGCTGCCAATTTTGGTATTGGAATAGCTTCTACTGCTATTGCCTTTATTATTTTTGGCATTACCAGCAAAATTAAAGATCATAAGATTTTTTTTCTAATCGTAGGATTTGGATCTGCATGGGCTATGTTTCCATCGGGCACTCGAACAGCCATAGCCTGTATGATGGCGGGCTTTATGGCATACATTTTCTTATCTAAATCTTTTAAAATTGCTATACCCTTTACTTTAGTTTTTGGTCTTCTTACCTTTTTACTTGTATTTACTGATGTTGGACAAGGAAACCAACAAATACGTCGCATGCGTTCTGCTTTTGACAAGAATGACGCTTCTGCCAACACACGAACTATCAATCAGCGAACCATGAAAAAATACATGAAAGAAGCTCCTTGGGGTATTGGCATTGGAATGAATTATAGCAATGTTCCTGCCAACAACAAATATACTTTAATGGCAAATATAGCACCAGACTCAGAATATGTATTCATCTGGCTACGTACAGGTGTTATAGGCATCACAATTTTCTTAATATGTACAGCCATTATGCTTATAGGTGCCTGCTGGATTGTTTTTTTCACTTTAAAAAGTCCTTCATTACGAGGGATTGGGGCAGGATTAACCTGTGCGATGGTTTCTCAACAATTAGGAGCCTATGGTAACCAGGTTTTAATGCAATTCCCAAATGGTTTAGTTTTTTATGGTGGATTAACTATTGTCTATGTTTTACCATGGATCGAAAAAGAATGGATAGAATATGAAAACGAGTTACTTGCAAAACAAGAAGAAAAGAAACGTCTGAAATTAGAGAAAAAGCTTGCATCACGAGTTTGACATATCGATTATTACTATCAATTACAATGGTTTCAAAGACACCTGCGAATTGCTAGGCACATTACCTTTAGAGGATAAGTCCATAGAGGTAATCGTAGTTGACAATGCGTCAAAAGAAGACGAGGCATCTCTCATAGAGCTGCAATATCCACAAGTTATAGTCATCCGTTCTAAAGAGAACCTAGGCTTTGCAGGTGGAAACAATTTAGGTATAAAAGCTGCTCGTGGCGAGTATCTTTTTTTCATCAATAATGACACTTTACTCCGACCTCAGACTTCAGACCTCAGACATCTCACCAACCGTTTGGAGTCATCTCCAAAGATTGGGGTAGTCTGCCCCAAGATTCGCTTTTCATGGGGAGATAATCCCATACAGTTTGCAGGCTATACCCCACTCTCTCATATTACCATGCGCAACCAAGCTATAGGCTGTGGAGAACCAGATCATGGACAGTACGACACGCCCCATCCAACACCATATGCTCATGGTGCTGCCATGATGGTCAAACGTGAAGTAATTGAGAAAGCCGGTATAATGCCCGAATGTTATTTCCTGTATTATGAAGAGTTGGACTGGTCAATAATGATTCGTCGTGCAGGCTATGACATCTGGTATGAGCCTGCCGTTACAGTGTATCATAAGGAAAGTCAGACAACTGGTCAACAAAGCCCTCTTCGGATTTATTATATCACTCGTAATCGATTGTTATTCGTCAAACGTAACAATAAGAGTGTTTCACGCTATCTGTCTTACCTTTATCTTATCTGCTTAGTCGCTTGTCGAGATTTTATCAAATTCACATTTCAATGCCGCTTTGGCCTTGCTAAGGCTGTCATCATAGGCATATTGGATTTTATCAATAAACAATAAACTGTAAACTGTAAACTGTAAACAATAAGAAATGGATTTTTGGACTGTATTGACATATACCGATTTGACAATCTTTGTTTTAGTAGCACTTACAGTGCTATATTTGGGTATATTCGCATTCACCTCTATGTTTGCCCGCCATAGTGAGACACCTAAAGCAAAGAATCAAAACCGTTTTATCATTTTGATACCTTCCCATAAAAGTGGTAAAAGCGTAGAGTTGACGGTTAACTCCATATTAGGCCAGACCTATCCTCAACGCATGTTTGACGTCACGGTTATTGCCGACCATGAGGATGAAATCACTATGTTCCATTTGGCTCAGCAACCAGTCACATTGCTGACACCGAACTACATCAAGAGTTCTAGGACAAAATCTTTGCAATTAGCCATTAACAACTTACCACAGTTTAAAATCTATGATGCGGTTATTATTTTAGATGCCGGGGATGTAGTAGAGCCTGAATTTCTCGAGCAAATGAACGATGCGTACGAATCAGCAGGAACTAGAGCTATTCAAGCACATAAAGTATCATTCAATCGTGACACAGTATCAGCACGCTTATCTGCAATTTTTGAAGAAATCAACAATTCTATATTCCGGCGTGGTCATATCACTGTTGGCCTTTCTGCCGCCACGGCCAGTTCTGGTATGGTATTTAACTTCGAATGGTTTAAACAACAAATTTTGGCTGCAAAAATCAATTGGGCCGACAAGGAGTTAGAGGCATTGCTCCTGCGCCACCATATCTATGTTGACTATTTTGATAAGATCTTTGTCTATGGCGAAAAAGTTCGTCAAGCCGAAGAATTCAATCGTCAGCATCGAAATTGGATTATCACACAATGGCGAGCCGTGTTACGTAACCTTCGTTATCTTCCTCAGGCTATCATTCAAAAACACTATGATCTGATTGACAAGCTTCTACAATGGATGATTCTTCCACGTATTGTCATGATGTTCATCATTTTATTCATGTGTGTCACTACTCCTTTCATCTATTTTACCATGGCTACCAAATGGTGGGTCCTCTTTGCTATCGTCTTATTTGTTTTCGCTATGGCAACACCCAATTACTTGGTAGATGAGAAGTGGGACAGCACTTTTTTCAAGATTCCTGTTGTACTGATGAGTTCCGTCCTACATAAATTCAGGTTTGGCAGGAAGATCATTGAAATCGTTAATCTCAAACATTAAATTCGACTATGATTTGGCACCTCATACATATCATCGACATACTTGTATGGCTGTTATTAGCAGCCTCAACGCTCTATATTCTTTTCTTTGCATTGGTATCTACACTTTGGAAAAAACGAGTCAATGAATTCACACAATTCTTGAAAGGCCAAAAATTAGCCATGCGCGAAAAAAAGTATTACACTTATCTGGTGCTCTATCCTGCCTATAATGAGGACCGCGTCATTGTTCCCTCTGTCCGAACCTTTTTAGGACAATATTATCCATACAATGCCTTCCACGTGGCTGTCATTTCCGACCACATGCAACCCGAAACCAACCAGGTTTTAAGCGAGTTACCCATCACCCTACTTCAGCCTGTTTTCGAAAAAAGCAGCAAGGCTAAAGCAATGCAGTATGCCATGGATCAGATTAAGGAAGATTATGACTACATCATTATCATGGATGCTGATAATGTCGTCAACGCCGATTTCATTCAGAAACTAAACGAGTCCTGTGCTCATGGTTACAAAGCCATCCAATGCCACCGCTGCGCCAAAAACAAGGACAACGACATCGCCGTACTTGATGGTGTCAGCGAAGAAATCAACAACACTATTTTTCGAAAGGCTCACAACCGTATTGGTCTGTCTTCAGCCCTCATTGGTTCTGGTATGTGCTTCGATTTCAAATTATTCAAAGAAAACGTATATAAACTTACTACTGCAGGCGAAGACCGTGAGATGGAAGCATTATTACTTCAACAAAAGGTCTATATCCATTATGAGCCAGATATCCATGTCTTCGACGAGAAGGTATCGAACAAAGATAATTTCCAAAAGCAACGCCTTCGTTGGATGACCGCTCAAATTCAAAGTTTGCTCCGTATGCTTCCCTACATTCCACAGGCTATCAAGACAGGTAATATTGATTTTATTGACAAAACGGTGCAACAGGCATTGATTCCTCGTTCCATGTTAGTTGTTGGCGTTTTTGGATTGTCCATAGTTCTGACAGCTTTTTCACTGTCATTCTCACTGTTCTGGTATATTAAGTGGTGGTGTCTATTCTTAGCAGTATGCATTTCTCTGTACATTGCCACACCCAAACAACTACGTAGCCATTCTGTATTTGGGAAACTTTTATCGCTCCCAAAACTCGTTTGGAGGATGGTCATGAATATTTTAAAAATTGACCGCAAAAATACAGATTTCATTCATACAAGTCACGATAAATGAGTTTAAAGAAACTAAACTCTTGATACGATATACTGATTTAGCCGCCAATACCAAGCTTTCCATTTTATAAGGAAGCACATTGGTGGTAGTATCGCTAAAAGGAACAAAAAACGATATAAAGTAATCTTTTTTCTTAGGTATATGGCCTTAAAAACAATGTACTTCCAAAATTGTAGCCAATAATAAATTGAGAAATGGGACAACAATTCAAGAATATTTATAATTGTATGAGCAAGTTGAATTCGTTGGTATGAAATTGAGTCACACGTCTTTAAAAGATCATCTATAATAATATCAGAAATAACATAACAACTATACAAACGTTTGCTCATCATCGATTTGGTGCACAACGTCATTATGCTATTTGAGTTCTGAAAATAGTAATATGTAGCTTTATTGGTGAATGCAGCAGCTTTTGCATATTTTGCTAAAAAATAAGCCCAGCATTCATCCTCGTGAACAATTCCTTCCTGAAAAAGAAGTGAATTACTAATTAGAAAAGAGCGGTTTACAAGCCTGTTCCAAGAACTGATATTTGCTTTCGTGAACATTACCTGATATAAAAGATGCTTGTTGTCAACAAATACCGGAACTTCACTTGAGAAGCAATAATTGAGAACACAGTTCTCCTCTTGGGCGGTATTACCTTGTACAAAGTTTGCAGTTGGGTATTTGGTTGCTAAAGCGACTAGCGTTTCTATACAGTCAGGTGTAATGGCATCATCACTATCCAAAAAAAACACATATTCACCTCGAGAAATAGTAATGCCAGTATTTCTTGCAGCAGATAACCCTTTATTCTGTTGATGATGAGCAATTACGAACTCAACTGGACCATTATATTTTTCAATAAAAAGACGTGCCATCTCTATACTATTGTCTTTTCCACAATCATCAACCAAAATGCATTCTATGTCTGAATAAAATTGATTGACAACAGACTCAAGACAACGTTTTATATAAGGCCCAACGTTATATACTGGAATAATAATACTAACTTTCATCTTTTATGAAATAATATATTTATAATTCTATGACTAAATCTTCTCATGCCACTCATTGTCAGTGAGAATAACAGATAAGACAATACTGCGAAAACAATGAAAGATGGCATTTTATATAAGGCATCCATCATGTAATCTGTATGTTCCGTAGAAAAAGATGTTTTTTGAGATACAAATACACACAAAAGCAATATGAATAATTGCAAAGCGTATTGCAAATAATAGCTCCAACAGGGACGCTTTAGTCCATAACGGAACAAATAGTAAGGTTTCCACAAAAGTACTATCAAAACAAGGCTAAGATTACTTCCCAGCAAAATGCCATTCAGTCCCCATAAATAGCCGAACAATAAAGAACCGCCCAAGTTAACAACAGCCTCCACGACTGGTGCACCTACATCCCCAAACAGTTGGAAAGCATCTTTAAAAGAATCAACTATTGATCGAGACAGACTGACAAATGCGCCAACCAAAATAAGCACAAATGTTTTATCGGGAAGAATATATTGTGAACCTAACCACCAACTAATCAAAGGATTCATAAATAGATATACGCCAAAACAAGCAACCCCAACAAACCAAATACGAGATGTCAACAACTCCCAAAAAACATCTATAGTATGTTGGCTATCCTTCTCAGCAATTAAATTACCAATAGAAGCCCCCATACTACTAAATATCGTATTTAGTAATGATGAAATATAACCTATAATGAGTAGATAATTACCGTAGTATGTTACCATAGATAAGGAAACAAACATAGAGATAATGAGAGGAGTAGTCTGGTACAAAACAAAAGCAGATACCTTATGTACAAACAACTGTTTCGTTTTCGTTAGTAGGAACTTATACTTCTTAAACAATTCAGTATTTGAAAGAGCTGCCTTGTGAAGCCAAGGATACTCTTTGTGCATTACGTAATTTACGACTATCACCGAAACAATATTATGAATGAATTCCCAGAAAATCCAACCCCAAATGCCCCAATGGACTACGACGAGAGAGAATACTTGGAAACCAATCTTAATATAACGTACTCCTTGTATCCATGGCATCATTTTAAAATTCTTCTGATCAGCACTAATTAATGTTACTCTGTAATTCCACAAATAACTACTAAGGGAACCCGATAAAAAAACCATAAAAGCTACATATGCATATAGTAAGCCACAGTCAATATGTCCATAAAAAATAGGGAAAAAAAGCATCACTAACATACCCGAAACGGCTAAGAACATTGCTATCCGTTTATATAATAATCCCTGTACACTGAGAATCTCACAAATAGTTTCATAATCACAATCATAAAGTGGTTTATATAGGGACGTAGCCATTGCCATTCCAATTCCTAGTTCAGCAAGGTTCAAAAAACCAAGAATATTACCGAGAGTTGTATTTAAGCCAAGAACCTCAGCCCCCAAATAATCCAAAAAGACCTTACGCGTCAGAAAACCAATAATAAGTTGCACCAAGAATAAGATCAAAGACATCTTGGAATTTTGAAGCACTCTTTTGGTTCGGGAAACCTCATTCATGAAAACTATTCTTATAAACCAAATGCAAATTTAAAGAAAAGAATTGAGAAAACAAAAAAAAACATCAATTTTATATAAAAAAGTAGAGAAAACGATATCTTTATTGTTTATTCAAAAAAAAAACGATAACTTTGCAAATGGAACAATATATCAATTTACTCTATGGTTTCTGTCATCATTCCTCTTTACAACAAAGAGCATTACATTGAATCAACGATTCAGTCTGTACTACAACAGACTATTAATGACTTTGAAATTATTATCATTGACGATGGCTCTACAGACAACAGCGCGCAGAAGTCAAAAGCCTCCAACGATTCAAGAATTAGATATTATTATCAAGAAAACAAAGGAGTATCGTCTGCTCGCAACTTTGGAATTAAAGTTTCTAAAGGAGATTATATTACCTTTCTTGATGCTGACGACACATGGCGCTCTGGTTTTTTGGAAGTAATGATTGAATTAGCAAAACAATATCCTCAGGAATCCGTTTTCGGTGTAGCACAAGAAAACCGTACTATTACAACGTTACCATCTGGAGTTACTGTGGTTAAAGATTTCTGCCCATATTTCTACTGTTTCTGCACAGGTAGCCTATTCTTTAGAAAAGAAGTTTTTGAAAGC
>Ga0256407_10005478_pt1 | contig 20316 bp, 20 predicted proteins | sample RumenRJG_04DNA_FD_193489 | JGI IMG/M metagenome (GOLD analysis project Ga0256407, IMG submission 193489) | Bovine rumen microbial communities from Lethbridge, Alberta, Canada - RJG_04 | ecosystem: Host-associated > Mammals > Digestive system > Stomach > Rumen | place: Canada: Alberta... | reverse complement strand
TGTAGATAATAAGCGTGAAAAAGAGAGCGCTATGCTTGGACTTCCTTATCACAGCATCTTTGAAGGAGAAGTGAAGATTGGAGATCGCTCTATTGAAGGAACACAGTTGAAGTGGTCCGTATTTCATGATTTTCCGGCTGGAAGAATGTATACCGTTATGCAGGAATGGGTTTTCCCATTTATTAAAGGACTTCATAGTGATAAAAATAGTGCATATTCTAAGTATATGGACGATGCGATCTTTAAACTTCCAACACCGCTTCTCTTATCAAAGGTAGTAGATTCTTTGGATGAGATTTATGAGGTTATGAACTCCACACAGTCATCTGATATACGTGGTGATGTGTATGAGTATTTGCTTAATAAGATTGCATCAGCCGGTAGAAATGGTCAGTTTAGAACGCCTCGTCACATTATCCGTATGATGGTTGAGATGGTAGACCCCAAGGCAGATGATGTGATCTGTGATCCGGCTTGTGGTACTTCTGGATTCCTTGTTTCTGCAGCGGAATACTTGAAGGAAACAAAGAAAGAAGAAATCTTCTTCGATAAAGATAAAAAAGAACATTATATGAATTCTATGTTCAATGGCTTCGATATGGATCGAACGATGCTTCGTATCGGTGCTATGAATATGATGGCACATGGAATTGATAATCCGTTTATCGAATATCGTGACAGTTTGTCAGACCAGAATACTGACCATGATAAGTATTCCTTGATTCTTGCAAATCCACCTTTCAAGGGAAGCTTGGATGCAGATGCTGTTTCCGGAGATTTGCTTAAGGTATGTAAGACAAAAAAGACAGAGCTTTTATTCTTGGCTCTCTTCCTTCGTATGTTAAAAGTTGGTGGAAGATGTGCATGTATCGTTCCGGATGGTGTCCTTTTTGGCTCATCCAAGGCGCATAAGGACATCCGTAAGCAGATTGTTGAAGAGAATCGATTAGAGGCTGTTATTTCCATGCCATCCGGAGTATTCAAACCATATGCCGGTGTATCAACTGCAATTCTCATCTTTACAAAGACAGGGCATGGCGGAACTGATAATGTCTGGTTTTATGATATGACTGCTGATGGCCTTAGCCTGGATGATAAGCGTACACCGGTTTGCGACAATGATATTCCGGATATCATTGAACGATTTAAAAAATTGGATAAAGAAGTTGATAGAAAACGTACGGACAAGTCATTTATGGTTCCAAAGCAAGAGATCGCAGATAATGGCTATGATTTATCTATCAATAAATATAAAGAGGTAGTGTATGAAAAGGTAGAGTATCCGCCAACATCCGAAATCATGGCTAATATCCGTGAGATGGAGATGGAGATCGGCAAGGAAATGGATGAGTTGGAGAAACTGCTGAATATCTAAAATGGAGATATACATGGCCGATAAAATTCAATTGTACGAGGATCAACCTATTCGAACAGCATGGGTTGAGGATGAAGAAGAATGGTATTTTTCTATTGTGGATGTGGTTGGGGTGTTAACAGAACAAACTGATTACCAGAAGGCAAGAAAATACTGGAATAAACTGAAACAGAGACTTTCTGAAGAGGGAAGTCAACTGGTGACAAATTGTCACCAGTTGAAAATGACGGCGCAGGATGGTAAGAAAAGACTTACTGATGTAGCTAATACAGAGCAGCTGTTACGTTTGATTCAGTCAATTCCTTCAAAAAAAGCAGAGCCTTTTAAAATGTGGTTAGCACAGGTAGGGCGCGAACGAATAGAGGAAACAATTGATCCAGAATTAACGATTGATCGAGCTTTGGAGACGTATGCAAGATTAGGTTATGATGCAGATTGGATCAATCAGAGATTACAAACGATTCGAGCACGCAAAGAATTGACAGATCAGTGGAAATCTCATGGCGTTGAGCAAGGAAAAGAGTTTGCGATTCTTACAAATGAGGTCACAAGAGCGTGGTCCGGTATGTCGACGAGACAGTATAAGAATCTGAAAGGTCTCAAAAAAGAGAACTTGCGGGATAACATGAGTACTCTGGAGTTGGCGTTAAATATGTTAGCTGAGGCAACAACTACAGAGCTCACAAAAGCTTCGAATCCAATGGGGTTGAAGGAGAATCAAAAGGTCGCACAAGAAGGTGGTACGATTGCTGGCAATGCCAGAAAAGAGATTGAAGAACGAACAGGTCAGCCGGTAGTTACTTCTCAGAATGCAAAACAACTTCAGAATCTGGTGACAGGATTAATTGAAAGTGTAGTGGTTGAAGATGACGATAAAGAATGAAAGGATAATCTCAGCAAATTGAGATTGACTGAGCCGTAGGCGAAGGATACTTCTTGACCTTTGGTCAAGAAGATGGGCTTAGGAGAAATCAATAAATTGAGATTGACTGAGCCGAAGGCGAAGGATGCTTCTTGACCTTTGGTCAAGAAGATGGGCTTAGGAGAAATCAATAAATTGAGATTGACTGAGCCGAAGGCGAAGGATGCTTCTTGACCTTTGGTCAAGAAGATGGGCTTAGGAGAAATCAATAAATTGAGATTTGTAGGGATGATAGATGAGTAAACTTATAGAGATAACAGGAAAAGCCTTGTCTGGTGAATGGGGGACAGATGATGAGACTGGTGAAGGTATCCCAGTTCTTAGAACTACAAACTTTACCAATGAAGGCGTAGTTGACTATAGCAATGTAGTTACAAGAACAATTACAAAGAAAAACATAGAAGATAAGTATTTAAGACCTGGTGATATTATTATCGAAAAATCTGGTGGAAGTGACAAACAGCCGGTAGGAAGAGTTATTTACTTTGATGGACCAGATAAGACATATTTATTTAATAATTTCACTGGCTTGTTAAGAGTAAAGGAGCAAAACAAATGGTTTCCCAAATATGTGTTTTATTCGCTTTATGGAAACTATCGAAGAGGCGGTACAAGACCTTTTGAAAATAAGACAACAGGTCTTCATAACTTAAAAACTGATGATTATGTTTCAAGATATGAAGTTAAAGAGGCAGAGTATTCTAAGCAAGTAGAAATTAGTTCTCATCTTGATAAATTGTATTCAATTATTAAGATGAGGGAGGAAGAGCTAGTAAAACTTGACGAACTCATCAAAGCCCGATTTGTCGAGTCCTTTGGCGATCCGCTTCATAATGAAATGGGGTGGGATACTGCGGCTGTAGAATCTGTTTGCAAGGAGATTTTTGGCGGAGGTACACCATCAAAGTCACATCCAGAATATTATGAAAACGGTGATATACCGTGGGTTTCTTCAAAAGATATGAAGACTGATGTTTTGACGGAGAGCCAAATATATATAAATCAGAAAGGCGTTGATAATAGTACAGCAAGGATAGTTCCTGTAAATTCAGTGATTATGGTTATCAGGAGCGGAATCCTTAAACATACTTTACCGGTGGCCATAAATGCTGTTCCTATTACAGTCAATCAGGACTTAAAAGTATTTATTCCTGGAGAATCAATGCTGACACGTTTCATGGCAGTGCAATTCAAAATGCAAGAAGCGGATATTCTGTCTGGCGTAAGAGCAGTAACGGCAGATAATATCGAATTTAATTCATTAAAGCAAAGAGCCATGATTGTGCCACCGATTGAATTACAAAAAGAGTACGTGAATTTTTTAGAACAAGTCGACAAATCAAAAGTTGCAGTGCAGAAAGCTTTGGATGAGGCACAATTACTGTTTGATAGTTTGATGCAGAAATACTTTGAATAGGAGAAATTGATGCAAGAATATATGCCATATATCGTTTCGATTATTTGTTCATTAATAGCCGGAGTCGCAAGCTATGGTGCAACAAGGAGACGAGCAAAAACTGATTTGCAAATAATTGTAAAGCAGCATGAAGATGATATAGAGTCGCTAGAAAGAAAACATCAAATGGAGATTGAAAAAATCACATTAGAGCATAGACACCAACTAGAACTTCAAGAAAAGGAATTTGAAGCACAGTTAAGTTCATCTCTTATTTCAGAGGCTATTAAACTGCCGGAAGTAAGACTTGAGATATCGAAAGGCATGCGAAAAGGGAAAAGATAGAGAAATGGTTGCAGGGATGCTGGTAAAGAAAGGATTACCAGTATGGAAGAAAAGATTGTATTTATTTTGGTTCAATCACAAATTTTATGTGATGGCTGATTCCTGACATACTCCTTCCGGCTCATATCCATGATCTTCAAGAAGAAGTATTCATCATCGGGATAGCCGTATCCGTGTCGACGTAGGGTCTTGATCTTCTGATTGATACCCTCGATCTTACCGGATGATATTTTGTAAGTTGCATGTGCTATGATGCCCTCAAAGTGGGTATCCAATAGCTTTCCAAACCAGAGCAGGTGTTTGTTGCTCGTTGCTTTGCATATATCGATTATGTCAATGACTGCATCAGCCATTTTAGCCTCATCAGCCATGGCATAGGCGGAGGACAGCTTTTCCTTAATCAGATCAAGGGTAAAGAGGAGTTTATTCTCCTGCAGCAGCGCATCGTACTTTGCTTCATAACCACTCTTGCGTTTGATGTCCTCTGTCTTGAAAAGGGGACTGCCCTTATGAATGACTCGCTCGGATGCAGCATCTTCATCCTTCTTCTGAAGCGTGGATCGATTTGACATCAGGATGTAACGGGTCTTCTTAAGAGCCTTGGCTGCCTCTATGTTACCTTCTTCGTAGAGCCGCCTCTGTTCGTCCTTACGGACTTCGCTGACTACTTTGTCATTGAAGTTCTTGACGATATGAAAGTAATCAAATACCGGCTGGATCCAGTAGCATTTTTCTTCAAATGCTTCCTGGAAATCGGAGTTCATGTCACAGGCCACAGCCTCTACTCCAGACATCCACTCCATGCCGACATGATCAATGAAATCATAGACCACCTGCTTTGATTTGCCGTTTTGAATCCATAGTACATGACCGGATTCAAGGTCTATGATGTGGGTGGCATAGCGTCGGCCATTATGAAGCTTGAACTCATCTATGCCGAGATATTTAGCCTGTTTTTCAGGCTTTATAAGCTTCTTGCCGTTATCGGTTGTATAGATACTCTGGAGACGCTTTTTATCAATCTCCTTGACCGTGTTTTCACCCAGCCCGGTGATCTCAGCCACCTGCTTGTTTGTATAAGTTCCCCTTGCAAGCAGATCACAGGTATACTGATGAAGCGCATCCGTAATGAGATGCCCTTCAGCCTTAAAGGATATATACTGGCTCTTGGTGGCCCCGCATTTAGGACAACGGAGCTGGTTGTGAGGAAACAACAGCCCACTCAGGTTTCCGCCAATGCTAAGGTGACGGATATAAATATCAGGATGTGAGTTTATATGCATCCTCTGCCCACAGGTACAAACCCGCTCTTCCTCAGGAAGCTCCAGAATACCTCTGTGGCAGTAAATAATTCGCTTGGATTTAGCAGTCTCAACGGTTGTTTCGGTATTATGAAAGCCATACAAACAGGAAGGTAAAAACAGATACTCTGTTGACTGTGTAAGTGTCAGTTGTCCATCTGCTTCGGTTCGTATATAATCCATGATAAAGGATCCTCCTTTTGATTGGGTTTGTTACATCCGGCAAGATGCAACTTAATCATAAAGGTTGATCCTTTATTTATGCAACTATCAATGTACTATGCCGCCGGGTCAGCGGCTGAGCTATCACATAGAAAAAATGATTGACCCATTTTGATTCACGCTCTGCTAATCTCGCATTAAATGTTTTAGACTCTGCCTGCCCATAAAGTTTGATAAGTTCTTCTTCTGTATATCTATAGCGTTTGTACCTCTTTCCCGGATCTTTTTCTTCCTTCTCAAACATAAAAAGATATTTCATTTTGCGTTTGTTCCACTCGTTCCCATGGAATAATAGAATATGGGAGTCTGTTAGTTTCACATCGTCTTCCGGAAATTTCATGACGTATCCATCCAATTCTGAGACACCCTCTGGAGCCTTAATTGAGTAGATCGTTCTAAGCCTCTCTCTTTCTACGCCATTGAAATATTCTCTCCGCAATTTTATTTCCATGCGATTCTCCTTTATATCCACTCATTGCAGTGTCCATCACCACTTACGAAGGTACCGGCGACAGGGCATCTTCCTTCTTCTGCATGACGTAAACTACAGGTTGCACAGATTTCAACGTCGTAAGGTAAGTCTTCGACTTCTTCATCAAGATAATACTTGCATAGCTTTTTATTCATAGCATTGGGATGCATTTCTACAAATCTAGCATTACTCGTGACTCGCTTTCCTTCATCAATCCACTGTTTTTCTGTTTTGAAGCGTTCCTTTAATTCGTCTGGAAGCTTATTCTTAATTGGTTTTCCATCATAATCAGAGCATCTTACATTCAATAGATCAATAACATCCATAATTTTCCCCCACTCAGTTGTATCAATTCTAAGGTTCGTTTCTTTTGGTACTTTAATTGTATTTCATTTGCGTTATACTAGCAAGCGCTTTTGGTACTAAATCAGACAACCTTTCATTTGGTACAATTTCTGACATGTGGGAGTCCTGTAGAAAAATAGAGTAAGTTCTGTAGAAAAGTAGTGTAAAAGCAAGAAGTTGTGTAGAAAAATAGGGGAAGTGATGGAAAAAAATAATGTAAGTTATGGGGAAAAAAATAGCAATAAAAAAGGGGAAAGTTATGGAAAAAATTACTGTAAGTTATGGAAAAAATTACTGTAAAAGCAAGAAGTTATGGAAAAAATTACTGTAAGTTATGGAAAAAACTACTGTAAGTTATGGAAAAAATAGCGTTAACCAAAAGTTATGGAAAAAATTACTGTAAGTTATGGAAAAAATTACTGTAAAAGCAAGAAGTTATGGAAAAAAATAACAATAAAAAAAGAGGGAGCTATGGAAAAAATTACTGTAAGTTATGGAAAAAAGTACTGTAAAAGCAAGAAGTTATGGAAAAATTTACTGTAAGTTATGGAAAAAAGTACTGTAAAAGCAAGAAGTTATGGAAAAAAAACAGTACAAGTTATTAAAAAAATAATGTAAGTCCTGTAAAAAATAATGAATGTTCCAGGTTGCTCCTCGCGGATAAATTTTTTCAATAATCAATATAACGTAAGTGTAAAGATTGTTTTTTGGATTCTTAAAAGGAGGCATTAACAACATGATTAACCCAGTAGTAGCATCACGCGTAACTTTCGAATTGGTTGGCCAGGTCAACAATGAAGACCTCGCAACCTGCCCTCACTTACCATTTTTTGATATGCAGATTGTTTTTCGGTTTTGCGTTGATCCGATTGACCGTAAACAGGACATCACGATCACGAATACTTGTTCTCAGCTTTGGGAGCTTAGCACTGAGGATCTACTCAAATTAGCAAAGGAAAATACCCCTAGATTAATTCCGGCCAAGATTACCAGTTTGGCGGATATTCTCGAGGATGAAACGGCTCCTATCGTTTATGTTCTGAGGTCTTCTCGTTGCTCTTATGGAGCTACTTCATTATTAGATGACGGTGCAGTTGCGTCGTTTGCGGATTCGCTCCGTTCCAATCTGATTATAATTCCGGCATCTGTCCATGAATGTTTTATTTTTCCGTCCGGAGGCATTGCTATCGATGTGTTAAAACGCAGTATTGATGAGGCTAATCGTTCACTTCTGGCTCCTACTGAATATCTCTCCGATTCTGTCTTCCTCTTTAGCCGCTCATCCAACAAATTACAATTAATTCCATAACCTAGATCTAATTGACAAAGGGTATATGTTAGTAGTTAGTAAAGTCACTAACATATACCCTTTCACTTTAGGCTACATCGATTGGTTGTTTCTGTATTTTTCAATGTATTTCTCCCCGGTAATCTTACCAACCTGCCGAATGAAGTGTTCTATTCTCTGTTGAATCGCATTTGCTGTCACATTGTAGCATTTAGCCAACTCGGAATATGTCTCTCCCGCAGCATATCTTTTTACGATTTGTTTGTTCTTCTCTGAATACTTCAGCTCTGGCAGATCCAAGTATTCCAGTAAAGCATAATCTTTAATTATCTCCCTGCGGAAATTTGCCTTTTCCATAGTGCAGTCTCCTATTCATCCCGGCTCAGTAAATTTTGTAATCTTGGTAGATCAACAGGCGCACGAAGATAACAGGTCACAACCTGCTCATTTTTAGTGAAATCAAAATCTACGGACGCATACACATTTGTACTATCCTTGCTCCAATTTCCAGTAACGAGTACGCATTCCGTTGTAACTTTGGATGCATCCCGTAGTTTCAGATATCCACTAAGGCGCTCATTCAGTGCATTTAGTATCTCCTCCGGTCGCAAAGAACTTCTAAACGATGTTTTTATCCTCAAAACATAATACCAACCTATAGTGCCCTTGCCCCGTTTCTGATACATCGTTTTTTGCGACAGAATTGTTACTTCTTTCATTCTATTCTCCTATTGAACAATATAATTTTCAACTGTGACATTCAGCCGCCAGTGGCTGAGATGAAATACGCTGACAGCCATTAAAGACAGACGATCATATGCTACCGGCAGGCCTAACCGCTCTGCTTTCGCTCTGTTCTCACCCCTCAAATAGTAGGGGCTATCGTTATTCAGTGTAGCGATAAACGCCCGTCGACCGCCCTCGTCTGTATAGTGGAGTGCATCCCAGCGGTCTATCAATTCCTTGCGGAGCTTCGCTCTCCCCTCATCATCCAGTTGTAAGTAATACTCATAGGCTTCCCTCCCGGCCTCAGCCCGCATTCGGTGTAGGTTGATGTGGTTTGACATCTCCAGTCGATTGAAGATTTTTTCTTCCGGTTTCTTCTCCGCAAAAATTCTTTTCACGGCATCTTCATGGCCTTCCAAAACTCTTTGCAGCGTGTCTTTTCCGCCCTTGCCACGTCTCACATAGACGCACAGGTGACCGCTTTCGTCTTCTACCAGATCCTTGCCGGTTAATCGACCAAGTTCTGCACGCCGTATTCCAACAGCTCGCTGAAGTTCGACGAGGCGCGCATATTGGGGAAGGGATTCCTCTCTCTTTCCTTGTTGATTCGCCTCTTTTCTACGTCCTCTTGTAATTGTATCAGCCGTTCTGAGAGGCTTCTCGATGTCCGCCATATTGATATCAATCGCCTTACAAAGAGGTGCTAATTTCGTATGAATGCTCGATGGACTGTATCCGGCTTTCATCAAATCGTCCGTATATTTTTGGATAGTAGTCGTCGTTACGTCTGCCAATTTGCAGACGCCATTCACCTTACCCCATTTTTCAAATTGCTTAATTGCTCTTTTATAGGCGACCTTTGTTTTATCATTATTTATTCCCGGAAGCGCAATGGCGCAAAGTGTATACGACAAATGTTCTTTTCGTCCCATTTGATATTCTCCTTATTTACTATTCGTGCCCCTCCACATAGGCCTCGTGCGGGTTAACTCCGCTTGCGGTAAAACGCTTCTATACAGCCTTTTTTCGGTCTTGGCCTTGACCCTTCTTGCATATCGATCGAAGTCGGAAGTGTGTCTTCCATGTAGGGATCATTGTCCCTCGATATGCTCGGCTAGCGCTCGTACGTCGGTTATTCTCTAGCTGGTCGCTATCGAATAACCGACTTTTTTTACTCCGGCTTTTATTTGCGCTGCTTTCTTTTCCGAAGTTGATGAGAGGCCCTCTCTCCATCTCCGCCTTTTTTTTTGCGGTAGCGATTCCAATTCGCGGGCCCGATTGGATAAGTTACTTACCTATCCATCAGATCGGGTTCTGGCCCGATCCACCTCCACGGTGGAGGTCTCGCTTTCTAAAAAACGAGAAATAAGATCTATTCGAAAAACATCATTCGCCTCGACGTAATGATGTTGAAATCCGCAATATGAATATTGCGGCTTAATTAATGTCGTAGCCATTCCATTGCTACGATCTACGATTCGAAGCCACTTTTAATGTGGCATCAAATCTTTAGAACTCCTTTCAAAATAAATATGTGCTATATAAAAAACATAGCGAGTGAGCTTTTAAAAAATAAAAAACGAAGCAAAAAGCCCGGTTTTGGCTTTTTACTTCGTCCTTTTAATGAATCAAATCATGTATCTATATTATTGTTATATCGATTTGTAAATAAAATTATCCGCTTTTTTTATTTTTTTTATTTTTTTCTCGCCAGGTCGTAATCTGAACTCCTATTAACAAAATATCTTTTAGTCCAAACTGATGTTTGACATTTTAAATTAATATGTTATACTTTCTTTAGTGGTGAGAAACACCCACGCTAATGTCTACTTGTTAGACTTTATAGATTTAAAGATTTATGAAATGAATATGAATGTCTACTGTGTTAGACGCGTTCCTTACCCAGATGCGTAGGAACAAACAACCGCTTATCCTAATTCGGATAAGCGGTATTTTTTTCTGGATTTTTGTAGAATGGAGAACACCCCATGATGAAAAAAACAACGACTGTTGCTCTGATGGCTGGCCAAGGTGGCATTTCGTTTCGGGGGTAACCCAATCACTTCATAAAGCGTGTAAACCGATATTTTATTCCGCTCCGTTCCCGTCCATCGTCTCTCTCTCCGTCCATTTTGCTACGTTCTGCCGCCTCACCATGAATCAACTGTCTGTAAACTATTCATAAACTAAAATAGCTTATTTACAGTTCATATGGCAACTATATACGAATATTTTTATTTATATATAGTTGTTATTTGGTTGCCCAATTCACTATTCCAATCTATAATATGCTTAGATATAGTTTAATTTTCCACTAAAAAAACCTTGTTATATATAGAAATTTTGGAGGTGGTTCCTATGGCAAGAAATACAGTTACACAGCAGTTCAGACAATCCGCTACCGATGATCAGTGGCGTGAGCTTGTCTCCGATCACGACACTCTCACCAAGGAGCAGTTTGAAGAGAAGTATCACTTCTCTTGGAATTCCATAATGAATGATGCAGCCAAAAGAGGATATTACGAGAAGAAACATAAACACTACTCTCCTACCCTTACCCAGAAAAAAACGGACGGTTCAGAAGTGTTCTTCGTATCAGCGCAGCCGGCAGACATTAAGAAGGTCTCCAGATCTGTACAGCTTAACGAGGATATTTACAACAGGCTTCAGACATTGGAGCATGACAACGGACAGTACACGCACTCTTCCATTCTCAATCAACTCCTTGATGATGCTCTGAAGAAATACGGGTACTGATAAAGTTGCAAATACCCATAAAGTTGACACGAAGGCTGCCTGTTATGGGTAGCCTTTTTTATTGTATTAGTTCGAAAAATTGGTACTTTGAAACATGACTTTCGATAAATTGCCACTTTGGGCTCTTACCGATGCAGGACTATCACCTTTATACCGTTATGGACTTTCGATAAATTGCCACTTTCAGTTCGATAAATTGCCACTTTCAGTTCGATAAATTGCCACTTTCAGTTCGATAAATTGCCACTTTGGATTTTTCGCTATCCATTGTGGTTACTGGGCTGAGTGGCATTTTTTCAATCGGGTAGATTCTGTAGAATCGGTAGAATCTGTAAGGCAAGCCAGCCCCTATTTTAATTCGGGGCTGTCTTGCTTACAATGTTCCTGTTCCCATAAAAAATAAAGGCTTGTCAGGGTGTTGAGGTTTGGTGAGGCTAAGACTTTCTTTTATCGGAATTAATGTTAAGCGGAACATATAATGCGACGCTTGACATTTAATAAATATTGAAATAATATTATACCAAAATTAAACCAATATGAAAGGAAATGCATTTATGCAAAGAGAAGATGCTACTCGTACGATCCGTTCACAGTCACCAGACGCATTCCTCCAGAAAGCTCGTAAGCATGGTTGGATATGTCCTGCGTGCCACAACGGTGAAGGCAAGGACGGAGACGGTATCGTTAAAAATCCAAAAAGCAGCGGCGGTTACAAGTGCTTCAAGTGTGGCTTCAGCGGAGATATATTTGACCTTATCGGAATAAAGTACGGTCTTTCCGAGTTTAAGGATCAATTTACAAAGGCTACCGAGATTTATTCTATATCCGTAGATAGGTACAACTCTACATCTGCAACACAGAGCCGTGAACATGCAGTACAGACCATTAAGGCCGTATCAGAAAAAAAGGCCACAGCTGATATGACGTCATATTATGACAAGTGCCACTCTTCCATCAAGGACACTTCATATTTTAGCGGACGTGGAATATCACAGGAGACTCTTGACCGCTTTAACATCGGTTATGATGCTTCCTTTAACGCTAATGGTAAATTAAAACAGCCGATGAAAGCAGTCATATTTCCGACTTCTGCCGAGACGTTTGAAGCCAGAAACATTTCTATTTCTCCTGGTGGCGAAGGGTTCCGTTATTACAAATACGGCTCCGCTACTCTATTTAACAAGGCTGCTCTGACGAATGAAAAGGAAAAGCCTATATTTGTTGTTGAAGGCATTATTGACGCTCTTTCCATTATCGAAGCTGGTGGACAGGCTGTAGGACTTTCAAGCGCAGACAATTACAAGCTGCTTGTTGCGGAGCTTGATAAGGTTGTTCCGGCGAGACCTCTTGTATTGTGCTTTGATGCAGACGATACCGGAAAGAACTTTGAAGAAAAGCTGATTGTGGAGCTGACGAAGAGACATATTCCTTATTTACAGGCAACTACTGATGTTATCGGTGAGTGCCATGATCCGAATGACAGACTGATGAAAGACGCATTCGGTCTTTCCGAATCTATCAAAGCAACGTATGAAAAGGTCGCTGCTCTTCCAAATCCGGCAGATGAAGCCAAGTCGGAATATCTTAAAACAAGTGCCGGCAAATCCATATCGGCATTTCTGGAAGCGATTAAAGTCAACGCAGGAAAGCCGAGACTTTCCACTGGATTTAAGGCTATTGATGAAGCCTTGGACGGTGGTATCCATACAGGTCTTTACTTTATCGGAGCTATATCTTCACTTGGAAAGACTACTCTCACACTTCAGATTGCGGACAATCTGGCTAAACAAGGTCGTGATGTACTCTTCTTCTCTTTAGAGCAGAGTAAGTATGACTTAATGAGTAAATCAATCAGCCGTGAGACCTTCCTTTACTGCCGAGATCATGGGCTTGTAGCTAACAATGCCAAGAGCAATCTTGCCGTTATGGACGGACGCAGATGGGCGAACTTTTCCGAAACAGAGAAAAAGGTCATGCGTGGAGCGTTTAAGGCGTATGAAGATTTTGCAGACCATATTTTTATCCATGAAGGTATTGGAAACATATCGGTTGAAGAAATCCGCGAGAAGATAAGAAATCACATATCTATTACCGGAAACAAGCGTCCTGTTGTGTTTATAGATTATTTGCAGATTTTAAAGGCTGCTGATGGTGACGACAGGGCTACGGATAAACAGGTGGTTGACCATAATGTTACTGCATTAAAGCAGCTTTCCAGGGACTTTGATATACCTATTATAGCCGTATCATCACTTAACCGTGAAAATTACAAGAGCAAAATCAACATGGCAGCGTTTAAGGAATCCGGGGCTATTGAGTATGGTTCTGATGTACTCATAGGACTTCAGTTTAAGGGAGCCGGAGATGATGACTTTGATGTTGAGAAGGCAAAAGACAAGGATCCTCGAGAGATTGATTTTTGTATCCTGAAGAACAGAAACGGTAAGATTACTTCTGACGGAATCCCTATGTCCTTCTATCCGGTATTCAACTGTTTCATGGACGCATACGGTGTAAACGGTGATGGTGGTTTAGTTCCGGTCACCAAAGAAATGGAAGATGATCTACCCTTTAAATAGAGCCCTTGATAATCAGAGTGAGGGTTAAAATACACTCTCACCTTTTATTGATTTAGCGTTGAAATAAAATTATAATAATGTCGGTTAAATATTCTATAAATGTTTAATTGAAAGGATGAATTTATGGAAGTCATAGCACTTGCAAATCAAAAAGGTGGAGTTGCCAAGACTACAAGCACATACAATCTTGCAGCTGTAAAAGCTCTCGAAGGTAAAAAGGTTCTTATGATAGATCTTGACCCTCAGGCTTCACTTACTATTTTATGCGGAATGATGCCCGGAAAAGAAAAAATGTCTGTCTGTGAATTGTTTGACCTTAATACTGACCCGTATGATTGCGGATATGAGGTTACTGCTACCAGACTTGAAAATCTGTATATTATCCCATCAGACATTGTTTTAGCGGAAACGGAACAGATTTTATCTGGCAGATATGAGCGAGAGAAGATCCTGAAGAAGCAAATAGCAAAGTTTGACGGAGAATTTGATTATATATTTATAGATTGTCCACCGCAGCTTGGAATTCTCACGCAGAACGCTCTTGAATCTGCCGATAAGGTCATTATTCCATCTAAGGCTGAGTATTTATCATATCGTGGCGTAAGATCCATTAAAAGGACGATAGAGAGCGTTCAGCAAGGCGGTAATCCGAATCTTTCTTTAGAAGGATTTATTATCACCATGTTTGAGAAGGTTATTAACGACCAGAAGGATATGGTTGAGCAGTTTAAGAAGGAAGCTCCGATACTTGGACTTGTAAAGAAGTCAGCAGACGCATACAGAAGTGATTTGGACGGAGTTCCGGTTGTTATTAGTAATAAAAAAAGTGATGTATCACAGGCGTACAGGAATATAGCTGCCAAGCTATAAATGATTGTATAAAAGCATTAAACCAATGTTGAAATGATATTACAATAATATCAAAGAAGGAGACATTATGGCAATTAAGAAAGCGAAAGAAAACAAGTTTGATAATGTGGTTGCAGATCTGAACGAACAGGAAGCAATCGCCAAGGAAAAGTCTGAAAAGGTGGTTAAAGCCATCACTGGAAAGAGAGCTATGACAAAAGAAATTCACGATAAGAATGGTCGTGTGCGTGTTGTAAAGGTAACTGAAAAAAGAAAAACCATGCCGGTATATATCCCTGAATCTATGTATGAGCAGTTTGACGCAATCAATACCGCTTATGGCAAATCAAATAATTCTGCCATTGTGGAGCTGATCCGTGATTATGTGACAGAGAAAAAGGGTGTGCTGAACGAGGTTTAAGAACAGTATTAAACCAATGACATTATGATATTGTTTTAAGATTGATTGAGTGTTTATACTACATTATTGGAAAAGGTGAATGATATGTCATTGAGTGAACAGCAAGAAGCCTTCAAAAAGAGGGTTACTGTATATGCAGAAAAGCTAGGATACTATGCCAATAAAGGTAATACAAAGGAATTCCGTGAAAAGCTGATAAAGACAAGTCATTACTATCATATATTACAGCTCATGGGTGATCCGAATTTTGATGAAGATAAAATGAACATTACTCTGGACTTGGCAAAAGAAAAGATTACTAAGGTCAAAGACCGAGATATGCAACGTACAGAGGTTGTAAAGATAAATCTTATTGGCAATCATACTTCCGCTTGGAACATAGCCCATTATCATTATGAAAAGGCTGTAAAAACGCTTTGTATGATGATGGTCACATTCATGGACTATATCATACAGGAGCAAGGCGGAGAATCTGTTATTTATGACGGTCTGGATATGTCCAAGTATTTTAATTTATTGGATGAGATTACCGCTCTGAATGAAGATTACCAGGAAGATTATTTTTCAGTTTGTGCTTTTGACTTCTGTACAAAAAAGCTCGGTGAATATTTGAATATTCCAGAATATAAATATCTAGCCAATGAGCATGACCGTATCAGTATTAACGGCAATCCGGCTCGAGTTACCAAAATCATGAATAAGCTGAAAAACATCTGTGGAGAGAGTAGAAGAGAAGTGTTCATTGATATTGAGAAGGCATATACACCGGAACCTTTATATTCAGAGGAAGTGTTTGAAGCTTGTTATAAAAAAGCATTGGAACAGTATGACAACAACGAAGAAGTTGCCATGTATGATTTCAATGGCCTTGTGTCTTGGGTGAATACGATTTATCAGAACCACGTAAGAAGATAGTTTTGCAAAAAATATGTCCATATTTAATTACAGAGAAACATAATAACTGTAATTAATGGAAGGACAGAAGAAGGTATATGGCAATAGAAAAATCACTTTGGAGAGAACAGAATAATACTGCTGTAGTTGGTGATACTAAGGAGTCTACACAGATCATAGAGCGTGATGGCAGTAATTTGGACAGTTTTGTGCAACAGAACAGCCCGGTAAATAATGAGATGATCCGCAACGCTACCATGAATGATCTGTATAGTACGGACATTGATGGACAGATGCAGATGATTCCTACGGTTGTGCGAGAGAAACATGGAAAAGCAGAACCTGTAGTTTCGTATGTTTCATTTTCCTATGATGATACGGTAGATCTTGAAATCCTTAATAAAAAGGGCAGATACAATATCACAGCATACGACAGAAGAGTTTATAACGCTGTCAGCACTTTATTTATTAACGGACGTAAAACGGCATCGCTTACGGAGATATATGCGGTTATGACCGGTTATAGCCGTACAAACCCGACCAAAAACCAGATAGCAGCCATTGAAAAGTCTTTGGAAAAGCTGAAAAGCATCAAAGTTTATATTGATCTGACACAGGAGATTACTCACAAGGTGATTGAGGATAAACAGCCACTTATTGATGCCGGTATTCTCAAAGACCACAGCGACAAGATTAAAAAAGCAGTAATAGAAGATAATATGCTCCATTTCCGTAAGGGCGAGATTGTCAGCGAAAAGGGTAAGGTGTATAAGAGCATTCAGATAGTGGGAGAGCCTACACTTCTCACATATAACCGTGCAAAGAAAACGCTGCTTACAATTCCGATGGAGTATATCGGTCTCCAAGGGCAGAACGCCACCGATAAGACCATAGCTTTTCAGGATTATCTGTTAATGCGTATTTTTGGTTTTAAGAATAAGAAAATGCGCGAAAACAAGGTCTTGTACGACACGTTATATAGAGATTCCGGACAGGAAAAGCCAGAAGATAGCAAAGGCTTTATTCGAGATAGGGAAACCGTCGCAAAAATGATGGAAGAGTGGAAGGAAAAGGGACTTATTACAGACTTCAAGGAAGTAAAAGAAGGTAGATCCTACACCGGCATTATTTTTTACACGGAAAAATCTAAAAAGATAGAGGAGAAAAAGACGTGATGAAGCGGTTATCAATAGATTTTGACAACTACTGCCTTTGTATTATGATGCCAGGGCAAGAGGGAACGCAGATTATTCCGGAGTTGAAAAGAGAAGATTTTGAGAGCTTCATTCCGCAGAAATTTAGCAAAAAATCTTCTTTTACGTGGGATTTTGAAGCTGAGAGTGTCAGCGTGAATCAGCCATACAAAGCAAAAGATAATTTTATGACGAAGGAGTGTTTTGTTCCGGAAGTCGTAGAACCGATGCCGAAGCTCGGAAAGCGGTTTAATGAGTTTATCAAGCTGCTAAAAATGGAGCCGGTGAACCTGGCAGACGAGATCCAAAAGGATATGCCGGAGATAGCGAAATTATTTGGATTATAACTATGGATAATCACTCAAAAGAGCAACGCCATAAAAATATGGCTGCTATCAAAAACAAAGATACCAAGATAGAGGTCAATCTGAGGAAGGCTTTATATCAAAAAGGGTATAGGTACAGAAAGAATTATAAGGAATTGCCAGGTAAACCCGATATAGCCATAACCAAGTATAAAATTGCTATTTTCTGTGACAGTGAGTTTTTTCACGGTAAAGATTGGGAAAAACTCAAGGAACAGTTAATTAAGAGTAATAATTCGGACTTCTGGATTGATAAAATATCAAAAAACATACAGAGGGATGATGACGTGAACAAACAATTAAATGCTTTGGGATGGACGGTGTTACGTTTTTGGGGGAAGGACATAAAAAAGCATACCGACGATTGCATAACAGCGATAGAAGAAGCCGTATTTGACATAAGAACGGCAGAAATTGACTAAAAAACGATTGAGAGGAATAGATTAAAATGTACAGATCCATTGATTTATTTGCTGGAATTGGCGGCATTAGAAGAGGTTTTGATAATGCTTTCGGCAAGGAAATTGAGACTGTTTTTGTTTCCGAGTGGGATGAGCCGGCGCAAAAAACATATCGTGCTAATTACAAGGATTCCTTTGAAATTGCCGGGGATATTACCCAGATAGACGAGAAAGATATTCCATCATTCGATATATGTTTAGCAGGATTTCCGTGCCAGGCATTCTCTATGGCGGGAAAACATATGGGATTTGAGGATGACTACAAAGGGCAGTGCCGTGGTACGTTATTCCAGGATGTGGTCAGAATATGCGAATATCACAAGCCTAAAATCATTTTTTGTGAAAATGTAAAAGGACTGGCTATCCATGACAGAGGACGTACCTTTAAGATTATTAAGGGTGCATTTGAACAGATTGGATATACCGTATATGATAAGATACTAAATTCAAAAGATTTTGGAGTTCCTCAGAATCGAGAACGTATTTATCTGGTATGTGTTCGCAATGATTTACTTAATGATTATGTTCCAGACGGTTTTATCTTCCCGGTGGGAGAGAAGAAAACGACTTGTATACGTGACATTATGGATCCAGCTCCTGTGCCGTCAAAGTATTACTTATCAGACACATATATGAACACACTTATCAGACACAGAGAGCGACATGAAGCAGCTGGACACGGTTTTGGTTATGTCATAAGAGATCTCGATGGAATTGCTGGCACAATTGTATGTGGCGGTATGGGAAGAGAAGGAAACTTAATCAGAGATGAACGAGAGCATTCAATGGTTCCCACAACTCATATTAAAGGCGAAATTAACAAAGATAGTATCAGAAAAATGACTCCGAGAGAGTGGGCGAGATTACAGGGATTCCCAGAAGATTTTACTTGGAATTTAGCTGACACTCATATGTATAAGCAGTTTGGAAACAGTGTTACGGTAAATGTTATTGAAGCAATAGCACGAGAAATAAAAACCCAGATATTGGATAAGGTGAAAGAATGATAAAAGGAAATAAGGGTGAATGGAGCGAATTATACGTATTGCTCTATCTGTTAGGAACAGGTCGATTATATGCTGCCAATGAGAAAGTACAACGCCTTCAGGATGTTTACTTTCCAATATTAAAAATAATGAGAGACGATACTCGTGGAAGAGTAGATTATCTTATTTCGGGCGAAACAGAAGTTGAAATATTTATAAACGGAGAATCAAGCGGAAGGCTGCCATCTGAACTCTTCAAACAGGAAGCCGCTGCATTATATCATGCAATCGAGCTTGGTGCTAACCGTGCTTTTCCTGTTGACAGAACGGAAGCATTTATGAAGAGAATAGCTGCTTATAGATTAGCAGCTCCTTCTACCGATAAAACAGACATTACTTTACAGGTTCATGATATACATACGGGTTATGATCCTATTATGGGCTTTAGCATAAAGTCAGAACTTGGGAATCCACCCACGCTTCTCAATGCTTCTGGAGCCACTAACTTTGTTTATTCAATTTCTGGTATCAGCGATCAGGACATGGAAGAAATTAACGCCATCGATAATCGAACTAAAATATTAGATCGTATAGATGCTATTTACAAAAAAGGAGGTCAGATCTCCTTTGAACATTCTGCCAATGAGACATTTTCAATGAACTTAATGCTCGTTGACAGCAGAATGGAAGAAATCGTTGCAGAAATGCTTTTATACTCATATAGGACGAATACGGTAGACTGTACGGATATAATGAGTCATTTGGATAAAGGAAATCCCTTGGGATTTCCACGTGATGGATTTTACAGTTTTAAATTCAAAAAGTTACTAAGTGCTATTGCGCTTGGAATGAAGCCATCTATTTTATGGGATGGAATAGAAGAAGCAAATGGCGGATATATTATTGTTTCTTCAGATGGTGAAGTTCTTGCTTATCACCTTTATAACCGCAATTTCTTTGAACAATACTTGATAGATAATACTCGATTGGAAAGAGCTTCAACTACAAGACATAATTACGCTGTTATCTATAAAGAAAATGGCAACTTTTATATGAACCTTAACTTACAAATACGTTTCAAATAAAGCATAAGAGCTGACCATTTTTTTTGATTTGTCGGTGGGTAGAAGAAAGCTTACCCTTCTTATGAATGGAGAGGTCGTACGGCGGTACAAAGAACCTACTCAGGTTGTGCAGGATGCGATTCTGTTGTCGATTGTGTCGGTACAGGGTGTGTCATCTGTTTTTTTTGTACATAGTTTTGTACACTGTTAATACAATCTTTTTCCTAAAATTCTAGGACAAAACGGGAACTTTCACCTATGTTATTTATGTATTTAATTTTTTCATATTATTTATTTTCTATTTTAATTTTTGCGCGGGGGAATTCTGCGCGCACATGAACCAATTCACCTAGCA
>Ga0256407_10005476_pt1 | contig 20330 bp, 4 predicted proteins | sample RumenRJG_04DNA_FD_193489 | JGI IMG/M metagenome (GOLD analysis project Ga0256407, IMG submission 193489) | Bovine rumen microbial communities from Lethbridge, Alberta, Canada - RJG_04 | ecosystem: Host-associated > Mammals > Digestive system > Stomach > Rumen | place: Canada: Alberta | collected... | reverse complement strand
AATAAAAATGAAGATTCAGATGATGAAGATGATGATGAAAAAGAAAATAAAAAAAATAAAAAAGATAAAAAAAATAAAAATGATGATAAAGAGAAAAAAAAAAATGATAAAAAAGGAAATAAGAAAAAACCAATTGAAAATAGTGATTCAGATTCTATAAATTCAAATGATAAAAATCATTCAATAAGAAGTTTTTCTTCAGATAATTCAAAAGAAAATAAAAAAATTGAAAAAAACTCAATAGAAAAAATAAAAGTAATAAATAATAATAAAAAAAAAAGTAATTCAAGAGATTCAAAAGATAGCTCAAAATTAAAAAGTTATACATCAGGAACTTCTTCGACAATGACCAAATCAAAAATTGAAAAAGAAAAAGAAAAAGACAATGAACTAAGAGCTTTAGAACCTAAATTTATAGAAAATGAAGGTAAACCAGCCACTTTAAATAATGATTATTTTTTAAAAGATGATCCAAGAAATAAAAATAGTGTAATTAATATGAATAAAATTTTTAAAGAGTTAATGACAATGGAATCAATAATAGAAATAGAAAAAAAAGAATTATTTAAACATAAAGATTATCTTTCTTCTCTTGGTTTTATTCTCACGAATAAATCAAGTGAAAGAATGGCAAAATTAATTCATTATATAAAAACAAAAATAATTGTTCTTTTAGAGGGTCCAACAGGCACATCAAAGACAAGAACAACATTAATAGCATATAAATATATAAAATATGTTGAAAAGTTAAATAAAAATAAGAAAAAGAATGATGATGATGATGAAGAAAATGGATTATTAAGATTTAATTTAAGTGCAGAAACAAAAGTAGATGATTTAATAGCAAAATATACTGGAGATCCAGAAAGTCCTGCTGGAATAAAAATAGAAAATGGACCTTTTTTTAAAGCTTTTACTGAGGGAAAATTATTATTATTAGATGAAATAAATTTAGCTCCTTCTTCAGTTCTTCAATGTATTCAACAAGCTTTAGATAGTAAAATATTAAGCTTAGAAATTCCAGGAAGAAGTCTTCAAAAATATTATATGCATAATCATTTTTCCCTTATTGCAACTCAAAATCCTAATACTGGAGCTTTTGCAAATAAAAGACAAGATTTAGGAATTGAGTTTCTTTCCAGATTTCAAAAAATTTATTTCCCTGAATTTGAACCTGAAGAACTAAAAGATATTGCTATTGGATTAGCTGAATGTAATCAATATTTAATAAAAGATAAAACAAAAAATACAGAAGAAGTTAATAAAGAAAATGATAAAAGAAAAAAAATTATTAATGATATTGTAGATTTTCATATTAATTGGAAGAGTCATAATTCTTCATCTGAAGATGTACAATGTTTTACAATTAGAGAAATTGAAGCTGTAATTAAAGCAATTGCAGATGGTAAATCAATTTATAATACATTACTCACAATTTATGGAGCAAGATATAAAAGAAATAAAAAGGAAAAATTAATTGAAAGTTTTAAAAAATTTCATACTTTAAAAGACTTAAAACCTGATGAAATGAAACTTCCAAAAGAATTTGAAAAATGTTTTGAAAATAAATCTTTAATTGAAGTAGTAAGAGAAGTAGAATTTTCATTAGATAATGAAAGAAATGTGATTATAGTCGGAAAAGAGGAAAGTGGAATAACACAAATTGCAAGATGGTGTGCTCAATATTTTTATGGGAAAAAAAATGAAGGTAAAAAAACAGAAGGAGGATTTTATCTTTGTACTAAAAATATTCAATGTTCTGATTTAATTGGAGTTCAAAAGCCTTCTGGTAGAATAGATGAAAGTAATGAACTTTTAGAATGGAAAAAAGGATTTTTATGTATTGCAATTGAAAAAGGAGATTGTGTCATTTTAGATAATATTGATGAAGCACCTTCAACTTTAACAGAAAGATTAAATGGTTTACTTGATAAAAAAAACAATGATAGTGAAAAAAAATTCGATGTTCCTGAAAATCCAAACGAACCACAAATTAATATTCATGATAATTTTAGAATAATTTGTACTAGCAATATTGATAAAATTAATGAAATGTCTCCTGCATTTGTTAATAGATTTGATGTTATTGTTTTAGAAGATCAAATTGAAAATATTGGAAATAAAATAAATGATTTAATTAATTTTTTTTTAAATAAATGTAGTGAGGAAAAAAGATTGGAAAAACAAGAAGAAAAAGAAAAAGAAATTGAGGATGATGAAGATTTTTTAATAGGTGAAGATGAAAAAGTAAAAGTAGAAGAAAAAATAGAAGAAAAAGAAGAATTTGATCAAAAATTAATTGATTTGATAAGAACTAAATTTAATCTATTAATTGATAGAAATAGTGAAGAAAAAAAAAAAGGAATAAAAAATTATAAAACAATTAGTGCTTTACAAAAACTTTGTAGAGGGATATATCGTTTAAATTATTTAATAAAAGAAAAGAAAAAATATAAAAATATAGAAATAGAGATTCCAAATGAAGAAATTGTTGAATTTATTTTTACATTATTATTTATGGAAGATGAAAGTGAAATAAGGATATCAGATAAAATAATGACAATTTTAGGTAATGAATTAAAAGAGAAAAATAAGATAGATCATCAAGAAAAATATTTTTTTGAAAATTCAAAGACTTTAATGAGATTTATGGTAATAGTTTATGCAAGTTCATGTTTTAATAATCATTTATGTGTTATTGGAGCTCCTGGAGCAGGAAAAACAACAGCAGCAAGAGCCTTTGCAGAAATTTTAAAAAATATAAAAAATTCAAAAGCTCACCCTTTTTATATTCATACATTTCATCAAGGTACAAGACCAAATGATTATTTTGGAAGTACTACTATTATTAATAAATCTCTTCAATTTAAAGATGGTCATTTAACTTTATCATTAAAAGAAGGAAATGTTTTTATTGCTGATGAATTTAATATATCTTCTGTTTCCAATATGAAAGCTGTTACTCCTGTTTTAGAACAATTATTTGAAGAAAAATGTATTATTCCTGGAATTGAAGGAGAAATAATTATCAATAGGAATTTCTTCTTTATCATTTGTCAAAATGATATGTGTACTTTTGGAAGAAATGATTTACCAGAAAAAATAAAATCTAAAGTTAGAATTTTAGAATATCCTCCACAAACTGGAGAAGAATTACAAGATATTTGCTATTCAATTTTCTTATCACTTGATTCAAGTTCTAAAATTAATAGAAATAAAGATAATTATGAAAAAGGAAAATTATGTGGTTTATTTCTTGAGAAAATAAATAAAAAATCAATTGTAACAAAATGGTCTTTAAGAGATATTTACAAATTATTTAAAAGAATATTTAAACAAAATTCAAATCCAAGATTATATCATGGAATAGGTTTTGAACATCAAATATTATTTTATGTAATGTCTTCAGTTGAAGAAGGCTCTAAAGAAAAAGTTCTTCCTGAATTAGTTGATGTAATTGGAGAAGTATTTAAATTAGGAGAAAAAAAAAAAGAACTTATTGAAATTTATAATTGCCATGCTGCTTTAAAATATGGTTCTCTTTTAGAAAACAAAGAAGAAGGAAAATATATTCCTATTTATATAGCAAAAGGAAGTTGTGAAATATTTTATAGAAAATTAGTTAAAAATAAAAAACAATATTTCAATGAAGATTTTACCCAATCTATTTCTGGACTTTATAATTTACTAGATGGATTATTTAATATATTAATTTCAAATAATGAAGAACCAATTTTAATTGCTGGAGAAACTTCATTTAAAACTTATTTAGCTCAACTTTCATTTAAAGACGATAAAAGCAGTTATGAAACAGTTTCATTAAATCAAGAATCTTCTATTCCACAATTATTAGGTTCTTCTTCTTTTTTCACTCCTCATGATGCCAAAAAATTTTATTTAATACAATTATGCAATATTTTTAATGAAAATAATCCAATCAAATATTTATCTTTACTTAATGATTGGGAAAATAATAAAAAGAAAATTGAAGAATATATTGAAAAAAAATCAAAAAAAAGTGAAAATGATTCCTCACTTGAATATGCTATTGATCATTTGAAAAATTTATTATTGAATGAAAAGAAAAAAGATGATAATAATATTATAAATATGAGTTTAGAATTTCTTCCAGGTTTATTTTTATCTGCAATTTTAAGGAAAAAATCATTAATCTTAAAAAATTTACCAAATGTTCCAACAGTAGTATTAGAAAGATTTAATGAACTTTTTTCAGGAGTACATATTTTAACTTTAATCGAAGATATTCAAAATACATTTACAAAAGAAGGAGAAAAAGAATTAAAAATCAGTACAAATTTCAGAGTAATTGCAACTTGTAAACCTGAAAAAGTTAATAATTTATCTGAAGCTTTATTATCTAGATTTACTGTTATTTATGTTTCTCCTTATGATTCTATAGAAGAAAAAAGTGTTTTAAAATCTGAAAGTAACCAAGATTCAAAAGTTATATCAAATTTAATTGAAGAATATAAATCTTATTTTACAGAACAATTTACAGCTTTTAATCTTTCTCAAATGATAAGTTGTAAAAAAATTGTTTCTCAAATGGATAATATAAATGGTGAGCATGACAAAAATTTAAAAATATGTATTTATACCTTAATAAAAGGTTTCCATGAGAAAAGAACAAATGATATAAATGAAATAAAAGAACGTTTTCAAGTTTCTTTTATTCCATCAATTGAGGGAGAACCTCCTTTTGAATATGTAGAAAAGAATAATGAACAAAGATTAGTTTCTAAATTAACTCAATTGTCAATGCATGTAAATAAAATAGGTAAAATTAAAAAAAATGAGCCAGGAATTGCATTTACAAATCAATTTATTGAAATGATTGACACATTATTATTTGGATTAAGTACTTCAACACCAGTTATACTAGAAGGAAATTATGGACAAGGGAAAAAAACTGCAATTAATTATGTTGCAAATAAATTAGGTTTGGAAGTAATAAATATAGTAATTTCAAATTTAACTAAAGTAGAAGATTTATTGTGTAAAACTATAATTGATAAAGATGAAAACAAAGATATTATAATAAGAACATCAAAAACAAAATTATATGAAGCAATTGAATGCAAAGATATTTATCCAAAAACACTTGTTGTATTAGATGGAATAAATAATGCATCACCTGCAGTTTTAGAATGCATATCATCAATTTTCGGAGATAAAGGTTCTACTATTTTATTACCAAATGGAGATGTTATACAAAAAGGAAGGTTAAATTTAATTGGAATATTTAATAAAGGAAAAGATGCGAGTAGAGAAAAACTTCCTCCTTCAATTATTTATAATTCATTATATCTTGTTGTTGATGATCCAACCATTGAAAATATTAAAAAAATAATTGAAGTATTATTTATTCAAAATAATTTAGAAGATGAAATTATTCAATTTCAAAATGATTTTATCAAAGCTAAAAATATTTCTAATGAAGTTTCTGGAGAACTTCCTTTTACTTTAAATGAAATTAAAAAATATTTGAACTTCAGAACTCAAATTCCAGGATTAAATAAATCCATTTTCTTACTTTTTATTTTTGCATATCATTTTTCAGAAAAAAACAATAGAGAAAGAGTTATAAATGAATTAAAATTAGATAAATTAGCTTTCAATCCAGAAATTAAATATGATGGAAGTAATAAATTTTTTTATTTTAAAACTTCAAAAGAAGAAACTGCTGATCAAATTAAAGTGGATATTTTACATCATAAACAAATAAAAAAATATGGTGCAAAAAATTTAGAAATGTTATTTGATTCATTAACTCAGTCTGAGAAATATTGTATATTATTATTAATTTGTTCATTAAAAGCAAATAAAACAGTTATTTTACAAGGTGCAACAGCATCAGGAAAATCTTATGTAATTCTGAAATTTTCTTTATTACTTGGGCAAAAAATAAATATATATCAAATGAATTCAAACTCTGGAATGTCAATTTTAACTGGACAATCAATAATTAAACCAAATTTTGACGATGATGAAATTGATTTATTAAAAAACACTTATAAAACAATAAAATCTTTTTTCCAAACAAAATATAATCCAACAAAAGATTATAAAAAAATATTAAAAAGTTTAGACCATAAATTAAAACATTCAGAAAAATATGATAAAAAAGAAATAAACAAATTAAAAGAAGCAAGGAAAATATTTTTTAAAACAACATCTCCTCCAAGTAGATTCGCCCATCAAGAATCAATATTTACAGAATCAATCGAATACGGAGAATGGGTTGTTCTTGACGGAATTGAAATGGCACCATGTATTGTTTCTGAGAAAATTGCTTCATTATGTGATGATACTCCAGAATTAAATATTTTTGAGTCTGGAAAAGGAATTTATTTTTCACAAAATCCAAAAAATGATACCATCAAAAAAATCCATAAAAATTTCCATTTATTTATTACTTATAATCCAAATACTAAAGGAGTTATTCTTCTTGAACAATCACTATTTAATAAATGTATCATTTTCACTCTTCCTGCAATTGATGATACTGCAAGAGATGCTTCTACAATGTTATATAATTCTTTAGAAAAAAAAGTAAATCCTGAATTATGTGTTGAAATTGCATCAAGACTTACAAATTCTCATATGAAAGCAGTTAACATTAGTAAATTAAATACTGAAAATTTTGCAGGAGGAATTCCTTTTACTTCAAGAAATCTTCTTTTCATTTCTAAAGAATATAATGCAAAATCTGAACCTCCTTCTGAAGAAGATAAAGTTGCTCAATTTATTAATTCTTGTCTTGAATTATATTATATTAATTCTTTCATTGCTTCAGGTAGTCAAAAAGAAGAATTTGTAAAAGTTATTAAACAAACTTTCAAAGAAAAACCAAAATTTAGACCTGATATTCAAAACACCAACTTTAATAAATATAAAGATATTGTGACAATTTTAATCAAAATTCAAAACGCAACTGAAGGAGAAGAATATAATGATTTTAATTTTAAGGATTTTGTTGAAAAATGTATGGAAGTGAAAATTGAAGAAGTTGAGCTTGATTTTATTATTAGAAATATTCAAGATACTCTAAATTTATTAAATTATTCACAAGTAATAAATCAAAACAAAATTAAACATTTCAAAGAACAATTTTATCAAATTCATATAGTGCAAAATTTGTTTAAAGAAATAAAAATGAATTTAAATGATGTTTCTTCTACTCAAAAAGATCATCAATTAAAAGATATTGAACTTTTAAATATTGAAAGTATTAGACCAATAATTCTTAGACTTAAATTACTTATTCAATTATTAGAATCAGAAAAAAATTTTGCTACTTTATTCAATCCGGATTTATTAAATGAAAAAGCTGAACAATTAATAAATGTTATTAATAATATGAAAAATTATAAAGATGAATTGGAAAATCAAACAAATGAACATTTTTCTAAAGCTAAAGAATCCTTTTTTAATTTGATATCTCTTTTATATAATGAACCTTCTTTACTAAAAATTTTTGAAATAATATTTCCTTATTCTCAATTTAATAATAAAAATTCTCCTTTATATTTAGTAGGATTTTATATTAAATCCTGGAATTTACTAGCAGAAAATAAAATTAATTTTGAAATTATTTCAGATTATAAATATATATTTGTTTTTGACAAATTCCAAAAAAAGAGAATTTATCCATCTTTTGATTTAACTGACAAAAAATCATTATTATTATCCATTAAATCTTCCATAGTTGTGAATGAGAATGAGGGCTCAGAAAATAAAGGAATTCAGTTGAAAAACGCAGAAAAATATGTCAATATTGAAACAACAATGTCTTTCCTTTCAACTATAAAGAAATTAGTTCATGAAAATAATTTAACTTTACAAATGTTAAAAGATACTTTTAAAACAGAATTAGGAATTCAATGTTCAAAAATTATAGAAAATTTATCACAAAATTCTTTATTAATATCTCAAAATTTGTTTTTCAATAATCAAACTAATGAAATTAGTAGAATATGGGGATTAATATATAATTTAAACTCCAATAAAAATATGTTAGAATATCTAAAAAATAATTTATTTGATATTGAAAGAGATTCTTATTTAGTTGTCAACGAATTATACCAAAATATAAATGAAAATGAGGATATTGATAAATATTGTAAATTCACAGATGAATTAAATTTCTTTTTAAATGAAGAAAGTAGATTATGGAAGAATCTAATTGGAGAAAAAATTGAAAATAATGAAAAAAAAGAATATTATGAAGGAATTCTAGTTGAAATTGACAATGAAATACATAACTTTGCAAAATTAGAAAATTATTGGCCTCAAGAGAATTTAGACATGTATATTGAAACACTTGAAAATATAAGAGAAGAAGTAAGAAGCTATCTTAGAAGAGATGAAGAAAATGAATTAACCAATCAATTAAAAGAGAAATTCCTCAAATTAAATAAAAAAATCAAAGAAATTTTATCAAATAAAGATAAAGATGAAAATACCAAAAAAATATTATCTCAATTATCAGAAAAAATTATTGAATTATCCCAAAATCCAACAGAATTTTTATATAATAAATTAGAAAATAAAATTAAATTAATTAATATTTTAAATAAAAATTCAAATAAAGAAGAATTAGATGAAATTCAATGGCCTCAAAATCCTTTAAATGATTCAATAACAGATTTTAAAGAGGATAATATTAAAATTTTAAAATTAATGATTTGGTATAGTAAAATTGTTGAACAATTAAATATTATTTTTGATCCATTATGTTCCGAGCAAAAATTAATGAATATATTAATAAAATTAAGTAACGATCTGGAACTTTCTTCCATTTCTAAATTTATAAATGAAAAAATATTTGGATTTCTTAAAGAAGATGGAGTTAGAATTAGTGAAAAGGAAAAAAAAATTATTTTTCAAATGTTAAGGGCTCAATTTATTTTTAAATTTATAAATTTTGACCTTAAGGTAGAAGATTTAAAAAATTTTGTTCCTTATTTAAATAATTTAAAAAAAAGATTTAAAATTACAAAAGAAGAATTTTTTTATGGATTTGAAATGTCTAAAATTTTGAATAAAAATTTCAAAATTTTTTTCCCTAAATTTGAACCAATTGATATAATATATCTTTTTATTTCTTATAAATCAGATAATCAATATTCATTAGGAATAATATTTAATTCAAATAATTATAATTTCAGAGCTCAAGAAATAGTTGATAGAATATCTCAATTACAAGAAAAAGAAAAAATGATTGATATATGGAATTCAATTATAATAGATTTATATATAAATATCACTAATGATAAGGAGATTGCATTTGAAGATAGTCAAAAAATAAAAGAATATTTAAAGAAAAAAATTTTATCTCTTCAAAAAGAAATAAAGACTGACAATTCTAAGAAATTAATTTTTCAAGGAATACAAGTGCTTTATAAAAGTTGCAAAATATGTGAAGATTTTGATTATTTAATTATTGAACAAAATAAATCACCAGAAATATTAAAACCAGAATTTGACGATTATAAAGCATTCATCAAAGAAAATGATAAACCAATTGATGTAATATCATACTTATTTAAAAAAAATTTATTGAATCAAATTCATCCATATTTAATTTATTTCTTAGCAAAATATAGGAATTGCTGTCAATCATTATTTAATAGTTTAAAAAAATCAGATATGGATCAATTATTTGATAACAAGATTGAATATGTTCCCTCTTGGATTTTGATTTTAAGATTTATATCATCTCGTTATATAATATTATTTGAGGATAATAATAATACTATAATAAAAAATAAAATAGAGGATATGATGACTGAAAAAATTAAATCATTGATGAAAGATAATAAAGAAATATCCACTGATTGGATTAATTTAATGTTAGAAAAAATTCCTTCAGAATTATTAAATAATAATATTCATATTTTTTATGAATATTTCAAAACTTTAGTTTCTAAACTAAAAGGAAGTAATAATAGGATAAAAGAGATAATAAAAGATATTTTCATTGAATTTTATTCTAATTTAATTAATGAAATTTTTGACAATAATTGTGATAATTATATCAAAAAAATTTTTAGTTATCAATATATACAAGAAGATGGATTGATGATAAATTTATTTAAAAATCCAAATAAATTTATTTATAATAAAATTAAGGAAATTTGTTGTCAAAAACAATTTGATTTTGCAAAAAAATTTTAAAAAATTATATGAAAATATAAAAAAAATGATTTCTCAATTCCCTATTATTTTGAAAAATATTAATACATATTATGAAGAGATAAATAATAAAAAACTTGAAGATTATAAAATAAAACAAGACAATAAAAGAATGGAAAAAATAAATGAAAAAATTGATTTAGCTAAAAATGAAATAAAAAATTTTAATTTAAAAATTGACAATCTAATATCAAAAGACAAAATATTTATTAAAGAAAATGAAATTATTGATTTTCAAAATGAATCTAATAAAATAAAAAAGAAATATAAAGGGATTTTTGATGATGAAGAAAGATTAGACTATATTCGAATTCCAATTAACAAAGAAAATTATAAGAAAGTTCAAAAAATTTCTTTTGATAAAAAAGAATTGAAATTAAATTCAAATTATATTTATATTAAAAAATGTAAAATTGATGATGATATTTTTAAAATGAACTTTGAAATTGAGGAAAAATTTATTGGAAAAGGGGGAGTGAGAAAATTTGAAAAACCCGAAAAACCCAAAGAAATGGAAAAATGGACTAACAAAGAAAAAGAAAAAAAAGAAGAAAATAAAATTAAGATTAATGATATATTATTATTTGGAAATAAAGAAAATATTTCAATATCAAAAATTGACTTTAAAGAAGAACAACTTTCAAATGAAATAAAAAACAAATTTGACCCTGTATCTTATGATGAACCACCTATTTTTTATTTTAATTCTTCTCCTTTAGAAGATTTTATATCTAAAATCAATAAAATTCTTCAAAATCTCCAAAAGTTTGAACAATTTATAGTAAATTGTAAAGAAGGAAAAAAAATTGATGATTCTATTATAAAAGATAAAGAAAATTTCACTCTTAATTTATCTGATTTAATTAAAGATTTTGCAATTGAAGATAAAGATATAACAAATGAAATGTTTGGTTTATTAAAAGTACTTGAAAATGAATTAAAAACAATTGAAAATGAATTAGAAAATTTCATTATTTCATTTAAAGATGAGATTTTAACTATAATAAAAGAATTTAATGATATTAAAAATGAAAATGTCTTTTTTAGTATTGATTGTTCATTGCCTTCTGAGCCTTTAAAAACTGAGCGATATTTACCAATAAATTTTAATGATTTAAATGATACTCATAGTGATTTGTCTATTCCTATTATTAGTGAAAATAAAAAAGAAAATAAATTAATATGTAGTTATGATAAATTAATTCAGGAAATTGGTCCTATCTGTCCTTCATTCTATTCTAAACCAATTTCAATTAATCTTTTATTGTTTGTAGATGATGATTTAAGTATTAAAATAAGAGAAAATGAAGAAAATATAAAAAAAATAAATGAAGAAGATGAAAAAGTAGAAAATGAAGAAAAAGAAAAAAAAGATGAAAAAGTAGAAAATGAAGAAAAAGAAAAAAAAGAAAAAAAAGAAGAAATTGAAAAAAAAGAAAAAGAAGAAATTGAAAAAAATGAAATTTTTGATGATTATTCTGAATTAGTTATAGTAAATCAAAAAGTAAAAAAAGATGATAAAAACTTAATAATTCAAATTAAAGTTCCAAACCAAATAGAAGAAGATAAAGATGAAATACATATTATATCTTTTATTCTTGATTTTGAATCAAAAAAGGGACTTAAACTTAGTTTGGAATGTAAAATAATAATAAAAACAATACCAATTAAATCTATATTATCTTGTGATAAATATTCTCTTTTATATCAAAATCAAAAATTTATAGTAAATATTGATAAATTATTATCAGAAGATAAAATTGTTTTTCAATTAAAAAATTATCCAAATTCTTCTTTACATAGTTATTTTGGAGCCAGAATTGTTGCTTTAGAAAATAATTCTGCTGATCAACCTACATTTGATAAAGAAAATAATGATGAAGTTACTTTGTATGTGCCAAATTATAAAAAAACTCATGAATCACAAATTCCAAGATTAAATTGTCTTTTTGAATTAGTTTTAAATGAAAATTATAAAATTTCTATAATTATAGATGCAATAATTATCCCAATTGAATATAATTTCGAACTATATGATTATTATAATAAGGAGTTTAAAAATGGAGACACACCAATTAATATCTATGCTTCTGAAGAAATTTTAGAAAATAAAAAGTTAGAGGTTGAATTAATATTTAAGGTTTCATTTCCTGTTGAAGATTTAAATTTGAAAGGAAATTTAAATATTTTTAATAATTATAATTCAGAAACTTTAAAAATAAATCCAAAAGAAAAATATAAGGAATTAATTTTTAAATCTCAAGAAACAAAATTTAAATATTTATTGACTATTGATACAAATTTTTCTTTTCCTTCTAAAAATAATTCAAATTCTTATCAATATTCAAATTATAATAATAATAATTCTTCTTATGGATTGAACTCTTATGGATGTGATAAATATATATATTATAATGATCATCAAAATGGAAGTTCATATGGTGGAGTTCAGGATAATAATAAATATATTGAATTCACTTTAAGTGTGGATAATAATATACAAAAAATTAAAGTTAAAATTTTAGAGGCACCTAAAATAGATGATGAGCCTAACAAATATTTACACAATTTTGGTCTATTTAAAATTGAAAATAATAGTTTATCTAGAGAATTAGAGTATAAAAAAGGGGAAAATTATATTTCACCATTTTGTTCAAATCAAACTTATTTAAAAATTAATTATAATAATTCAAAAATAAGTAATTATGACCCAAATAAACCTTTAAAATTCTTACATATAAGAAGTAATGGCACACTTTATCCTGTTGAAAATTCCAATGAATTTAAACAAATAGGTAAAGTATTTTATTATTTCCCAATTATGGGAATTTACTCAAACCAATATTGGTTTCCATTGTTAACAAAATACAAATATGATGGAAAATTGATTTTTGAAAAAAAAAAATATTATGTGACAGGAGAGATTAAAGAAATCTTAAACAATAAAAAAACAACAAACCTTTTATTTTTATCTAATGAACAAAATTGGAAATTGAATCAATTATTTCATGAATATCAATTCACTCATAACAATGAAGAGAAAGAAAAAATTTTTGATGGGTACTATGAAACAATAAATAAATATATATATGACTCCATAATCGATAATTTTAAAAATATGGATATTAAAAATAATTTTCTTTATTTTGGTTATTTACTTTTTAAATATGATGTATACTTGGTGGAAATTATTGAAAAAGAGTTCCCAGAAGAAATAAAGAAGAATTCAGAAGTTGAGAAATATATGAAAGAATATAAAGATAATTCCCAATATCCTAGGCAAAAGACTCTTGCTCTCCATAATTTATTTATTGAAATCCTGAATATTTTTGAAAAAAAATTTAATGAAATAAAAGAAAATAATAATTCACTGGTAATTGGTTCAATTCCCATTAATGAAATATTTAAAAAAAATAAAGAATATTATACATTTCATGAGCCTCATCCAAATAATTTTAATAATAAATTATTTCAACTTTCTTGTTCTATTGAAAAATTAATTTGTCAAATAAAGAAATCAAAACAATCATTTAAAGAAAAAAATGTAGAAGAAGAGAAAAAAAAAGTAAAAAAAGAATTAATATCCAAAAAATTCTTAATAACTGGGAATAAAGTGATTATTTTTGAAGAAGAAGTTAGAACAAAATTAAAGATTGATAAGAATGAAAGGAAAATTAATTCAATTACGGAAAATATAACAATATCACTTCCAGATATAACTTTTAATAAAGAAGATATTTCAATTCAAAATTTAATGCAATTGTATAGTAGATGTACATTAGGAACAAGAGTTTTTCCTGCTTTTATTAAAAATGCAGTTTCTTTCAAAAAAAATGATGATATTAATAAAGCACAAATATATTTTACTGAACTTTATTATTATTTCAAAACTAGACCTAAATCAGAGAAAGATTATTCAATTATTTCATCAAAAACTAATGAATTTTTTGAAGCTTTTAAAATGATGATTGGAAAAATGAAAAAAGCAAATATATCATTTACTTCAAATGAAGATTTAAATTCTATTGATTGTGATAAAACTCAAGATACTTTTATTTCAATAGAAAGAGATAAATCTTTCTTTGTTAGACCTGATAAATGGAATAAAAAAAAGCCAAAAGAACAAATAATATTACAGAAATTTGAAGAAAAATTATCTAGAAATGTTAATTATACTTCTGGATTTGTTTCTTTTAATAAAGCATTAACTATAAATGATGGCTTTTTCACTAAAAATGTTGATGAGAAAAAAGAATTAAAAAGAAGTGATACAGTCTCCACAATATTAGATTTAGGAAAGGATAAAGGAGAAGTGGAAAAAACAGATAAATTAATTCAAAAAGTTTTTATTAAAAAAAGTGAACTTAAAGAAAAAAAGTCAAATCCAGTTGCAGGTCCAAAAAAAACAATGGGATTTATAGAAGATGATATAGCTAAAAAAGAAAGAAAAATATTTACAAGAGAAGATTTTAGTAAAGTTAAATTTAAAGAAGAAGATGATATTGAAGATTTAATTGAGGAAATGGAAAATATAGATGAAAAATCCGAATTTCATTTTGAAAAGTCAAAAAATCCAAATGAAGGATATGGATTCCCAAAAGGAGATCTACTTAAATCATTACAACTTGAAAAAGATCAACATTATCCTATTCATCAAATATTAGAAGATAGTAGTTTCTTAATTTCTAAAATAATTGCAAATGTTTCTTCAAGTAATTTGATAAATGAAATTCCATTTAGAGATATTGAAGCAAATATTCTTTTAGATTGTACAAGAACAATTAGTGATGAAAATAAATTATTTATGGTTCTTATAACTTGTGGTTTAACTTCTGCTTTAAATTCTTTAGAAATTCCTTATTGTATTGGATTAATTGGAGATAGTAGTTTCAAAATAATTATAAAATCATTTGAAGAACCTCACTCTGAAGAAGTTCTTCAAAGAATTGTGGAATGTATTTTTATAAGTAGATATAAAACTGAATTAGCTACTTGCTTAAAATATGTTATTGATAAATTCCCTCATAATTATAAAAATAGAGTTTTTTATACAATTACTAATGGAATGGATCCTGAATTGAGAAAAATTAATAGATGGAAAGATGTAATCTTTAATAATAAAGAAAATTCATTTTCATTTATTTTTGTTAAATCAAGAGTTTTAAAGCCAAAACAAAATCAATATTTAACTGAAAAAATTTGGAATCCATTCAGAAAAAATGCAAAAAATATATCTCTTGTAACTTCAACAGAAATATCAATAGATGATATAGATAAAGATGAACCAATAGATACTTTAGCAGAATGCATATCTGGTTCTTTAATTAGACCAAATATTGAAGAAAATGAAATATTCGAACCATCTCCTGCCTCTTTTACTACTGAACAATTTAAAAAACTTGATCAAAATCTTCTTTCAAATATATCATTATTTTTAGGAGAAGAATTAAAAAAATTCACAAATATTTATTACTCCAGAAAAAATCTTCCTGTTTTAATAGAACAACCAGAAAAATTAAATACTAAGGATTTTAAAAATTTCACCAAAAATATTGGAGGAGTGATAAAATATAATGAATTATCAAAAGAAATAAAAGATCAAGTATCAAATTTACAAAAAAATTTCAAAATAAAAAGAGAAAAAATAAATTTAAGTTTAATGGAATATATCTTTAAACCAAATTTACCAACACAACCAGTATTAACAGATGACGGTACTCACATTGACGTAAATGAATTAATAAAATATTTTTTGAATCCAACTCCCAATCCAAAAATTTACAGAGAAATAAGAGATGGTTTAATAAAAAATTATGGAGTAACAATAATAATAGATATCTCAACATCTTGTTTATGTGACATTTCATTTATGCATTCAATGCAAACAATAAGAGTATTAATAAGTTCAATAGGAGCAATTGATATTCCTTGTTTTGATTTAATTGTTGTTGGTGATCCTGAACCAGTGATATTATGTTCAGAAAGGGCAACAAGTGAAATATTATCTGATAGATCAAATATTTGGGCTCCACTTTTTTCTTTCTTTAAACCAAAGAAACATGGAGATTTAGCTTCTGCAATTAAAGCTGCTTATGATTTAAATAGTGCAAGAAGAACTGAACATACTAATAGAATTTTTGTTTGTACAGATGGATTATATTCTAAATATGAAAGAAAACCTATCATTAAATATGTTAATTTTTGCATGGCCAAAGGTGTCGCAGTTTATGGAATTGGACTTGGAATTTGTGCTTATGGAATTGAAGAAATTTTCCCTCAAAATATTTATGCTTTAAATCCTGAAAATTTAATTGAAGCTCTTTCAAAATGTTTTAGTGATTCTTCAGTTAATAAAAATAGTAAAATGCCAAATTTGACTTTTCCACAAAAATTCACAAATGTTATTGATAATATTAAGTATGCTAAAGATAATATATACTTTAAAGAACTTAAAAAAGAACTAAATGAAATTATGGTATCAAATGACGCTTTTCCATTTTCAAATGAAGCAATAGAAATTGATCCTTCTCAAGGAAGAGTTAATCCTTCAACTGGAATAACAGAAATGTATAAAAAAGATTTATTAAAAGGTCAAAAAATACTTATAGTAATGTGTTATACATGTGAATTAAATGAGAATGAAAATAAAAGAATAAATCCTTATAATATAAATCATTCAGAAGAAGGAGAAGAATGTATAAAAACAGCAATTCAGCATTATGGAATAGAATTAGATATAGTGACAAATTATAATAAAGCAATTGAAAAATTAACTCATCAAGAACAAGAAGGATATTGTGATTATTATGCAACTTGGGTTATGTCAGGAAGACCTTATAATGAAATGCCTGGAGAAGCTGATGCAGGTTTAGTCACTCAATTTATTAAAGTTTTAAATATATTTTGGAAAAACGGAGGAAGTATTGTTTTTTGTTCAGATAATCAACCTTTCACTTTCCAAACTAATCTTTTCCTAGAACAAATGGTTCTTCCTAATGGAGATAAAGTCAACTTCAGAATTGGAGGAAATCATCCTGGAGAACAAATTCTTGAAGCTGACGACTCAGGTTTATTAGAAAAAAAGAAAACTTTTAATACAAAAGTTCTTCCTTCATCAAGATATGAAAGAAAATCATTTGCAAATAATTTATATCAAATATATGAAGGAAAAACAATATCATTTATAGGAACTGGAGATTTATGGAATGAAAAAACCTTTAAACCACTTGATGATACTAAATTATTATTACCTTTTGTTCCTTTTTCAAGGGACTCAGATGGAGGAATAAATTCAATATTTTATGCAGGAGAAGATGGATATGGAGATTTAGTTTTTGATAATTCATATACAAAATTCTTTTTAGAAATGAAAGAATGTGGAACATTTAGATATGTACAAAATGTTGCTGCATGGACAGCAGCTCCTGAAAGAAGCAGTGTAATTTATGGAGTTAAACCAAAGGATTATAGACCTAAAGCAGTAATTTATGAAATGACTTCTGAAAGATTTACTAATTTTATGGACCTTCCTCTTTCAGATTTTGATTTATTATTTATAATTGATGCAACTGGATCAATGGGAGGTTCACTTAATATGGCAACGAAGTATTGCATTGATATATGGGATCAATTAAAAGTAAAAATGCCAGGGGTTAATTTTAAATTTGGAGGAATATTTTATAGAGATCCAATTGATTCTAGTGGAGATAGAAATGATCATATTGACTTGACAGATAATATAGATTCTTTTAAATCATTTGTATCAGGCATGAGGCCAGAAGGAGGAGGAGATGGTCCAGAAGATTGGGTGGGAGCATATAAAATTGCTTTAAATAAAATAAGTTGGAGAAAAGGTGTTAAATGCATTATTCATATTGCTGATGCTGGGGCACATGGAACTAAATATTCTTCAGGTGATCGTCATCCTGATGAAGGACCTAAATTAGATTATTTAATTCCACAATGTGCCAAAAGTGATTTCCAAATTATTGCTTTTAATATTGGAAGTCAAGCTCTTAATTCTTTCAATGTTTTTAAAAACATTTTCATTAATAATGGTGGAAAAAAATATGATATCCAAGCTTTCGACCAAAATAATGATGTTGGAGGTTATTTCACTGATCTTGTTATAAAAAGTGCCTCAAGTTGTGCTTAATTTTTATTTAAATTATTTTTTTTAAAAATTATTAATTAATTTTTTTTAATTATTTTCTATGAAAATTTCTTTGAATGATTAATTTACAACATATCCAAACTTAATTGAACATATTGCAAGTTAACTATTTAAATGAAAAAAACTATTTTGAAAAAATTTTTTTTGATAATAGATCAATATCAAAAGAAATATAATTCAAATAATATATTAAATTTATTTTCAAAATATAAAATTTTTCTTTTGAGTTCAATTAATGACACTGATGTAAAGAATTATTTAATTTTAACTTATCAAGAAAAAAGCATAAAAGAATATAAATTTATAGATAAAAAAAAATAAAAAAAATTGTAAGATATAATTATGAAGATTTATTTAATTTTAATTATTTCAATTTTAATATATGAAAGTCAATTAAAAGATAAAATTAAAACAAAAGAAAATGAAATTGAAGAATATAAATTAATGGAAAAATATAATTTATATTAAATATTTTAATACAATTTAATTACATTCCAAAATATTATTTTAGATATATTTATTATTATAATACAATTTATGATTTATTGTTTAATGAATATATATATATATTTTTAAAGATTATAGAATTTGAATCTGATGGAACAATTAATATAAATAAAATAATTGAGTTAATAAAAGATAAATATATAATAGAAAAAATGAAGAAATAGAAAAATTAAATTTTAAATTTTTACCTGAAGAAAAATATATTGAATTTATTAAATATCTTCCTTTAAAATTTATTAATTTTCATTTAAATAAGAAAGACGAATTATTATTTTATTATTCATTTAGTTTATTTAAAAATATACTAAATGATTTGATTAATTATTGCAATTCAAAAAAATAATTTTTTAATTTCTTCAATTAGATATGATAGAGTAATTTATTTTGAAAATATAATTGAAATAGAATTAAGAGTATTTAAAAAATTAAATATTGATGACCACTGAGAAGTTAGAAAAATTGTTAAAATGATTTTTACAGAAAATTTTAAATTATTTGATAAAGAATATTTTAAAGGAAAAAAAAATATTCTAATAAATATGAAAGTAATGAACTTTTATTAATTCAAATAAAATATCAAATTGAACATTTATTTATTAATAAAACCAAAAGTCAAATATAAAGAATAAAGTGAAATAACTTTAAAAAATTTTCAAATAGCTTTAAATAATTTTAATATTAAAAAAGTTTATTTTTTATATATTAATAGTATGGAATATAATACAAAAAGGAAAAAAGTTGTTAAAAATCTTCTATATAATAATCAAATAAATTGTTTATTTTATTCAGTTTCAGATAAAACATTTTCTTTTGATTTTGAAAATATTATTGATATTTTGAAATGTGAAGATTCATTTATGATTTTACCAAAATTCAAATATATAATATAATTTCTATTAAATGATTATGAGAACATTTGAATCTTATTAAGTTTAATTAAATTTTTATTTTGATGATAATTTCTTAAAAAATATTATTTATTATATTTATTAAAAAATTCATTTTAATATATTAGTGATTATTAATATTAAAAATTATAATAGAGTTCACTAATAAAATTTCAAATAATCTATCCATCTTTAAATTTATTGATATTCCAATTGTTTTAATCCTTTTACTTTTTTATCAATAAACTCATTATTTTAATTTTTGAATGTTTATAATTTTTTGGAAAAATTAAATTATAAATATTTAAATGATTAAATGTACAATATTATTGAAAAAAAATATATTTATTACTTTAACATATATTATTCTTTTTCAATTTTCTTTTGAAATTCTTTCAGATGATATAAAAATAATGAATTTTATAAATTCAGAATTTGATGTGATGGAATTAGATGATTTTTTTAATATGATTAGACAAATTGAAATATCTCAAGAAGATTCAGAAAAATTAATTAATAATTTAATAAAGATTTTAGAAAGATAT
>Ga0256407_10005475_pt1 | contig 20335 bp, 17 predicted proteins | sample RumenRJG_04DNA_FD_193489 | JGI IMG/M metagenome (GOLD analysis project Ga0256407, IMG submission 193489) | Bovine rumen microbial communities from Lethbridge, Alberta, Canada - RJG_04 | ecosystem: Host-associated > Mammals > Digestive system > Stomach > Rumen | place: Canada: Alberta... | reverse complement strand
CTTCGAAAACAAGACGGTACAAGTCCCCTTCCTTCTCGAAGCCGCACTGCTCAAGACGCAGTTCATCGCGGATAACCGGAGAGATACGGGCTACGACCGCGTCGTCGACAATAAGCCAGAAGCGCCAGTTCACGTTTCGGCGGCAGTCAATGGTCACTTCCGTAAACTTCTGTTCTGCCTGCGCAGGGGAGACAAAGAAGGCTCCAAATCTCTGATAATACATATATGAGTCGGATATCGTTGTGGAGCATCCGACCAAGATGGCAGATCCTGCGACATACACGCACACAGCGACACCTCTGTATACTGATCCAAGCATCATTCTCACGCATTCCCACTTCTGAAGTCGAGAAGATGTCCGATGAGATAGCGGAGGCCGCGATAGTAGAAAGCGAAATTGAATAGGTTGCGGCGGAAAAGATGCCAAAGCGCGGCGGGCTGGAGGAAGCCGCGGTAGACCTTGCGAATCGCGCACTTTATCTCGTCCTCGGACGCAAGCGGCGTCTTCGTTATCGCGCGACGCATGTCGTACTCGTCCCAGTCGAGCGTGGCGAGGCCGTCGTTCGCCTTGAGTTCCTTGAAGAGCGGCGTTCCTGGGTACGGAATCGTCAGCGTGCATTGAAGCGTCTTCGCCCAGCCTTTCGCGAGAAGCCGCCGCGCGAGGGCGACGGTGTTGGCGATTTCCTTCGGACCCTCCCAGGCGTGTCCGAACATGAAGGTGACGTGTACGTCGAGCCCGGCCTCTGTCGCCCACTTCGCCCCCTTCTCGACGTCTTCGACCTTGAGCGCCTTGCAAAAGCGGTCGAGCGTCTCCTGGTTCGCGGACTCGACGCCGAAGAGGACAAACTGGAAGCCGGCCTTCCGCATGAGCCGGTAGTCGTCCAAGGTGAGCCGCCCAAAGCGCATGTTGCAGTCGATGCGGACTTTCTTGTTGAGCCCGCGCGAGATCATCTCGTTGCAGAAGTCGGTGAGCCACTGTCCGACAGGGAAGGATCCCGAGTCGTCCATGATCTCCTTCACGCCGTACTTCGAGACGAGAAACTCGATTTCGTCGACGACGTCCTTTACCTTGCGGACGCGGTAGCGGGGATAGAGCGTGGTCCAACTGCAGAAAGTGCACTTTCCGTGCCAGCAGTCGCGGCCCGACATGATGTAGGTACCGGGCTTGCGGCGGAAGTTCCCGTTCTTCTCGGCGTAAAGCTCCCAGTGAACGAGGTCACGGTCTATCCAAGGGGCGTCGGCGATGGAGTCCTTCAGGGCAAACGGCTGAACGCCCTTGGGGCAGCCAGCGGCGATGAAGTCAATAAGCCCGAAATCCCAGTCGCCGCCGGGGATCACCGCCCAGACGCCGGGCTTTTCGATCGACTCATCTGGAAGCGCCGTGACATGGTCGCCAACTAAAAGGAATTTAACATCCGTGGGCAAGGGTGCGGGACCGCCCGAGGTCCCGTCCATTCCACCCGGCAAGTGTTCCGCTATCCACTTCCAATGCCGCTTGACGACAGGTGTCTTTGTCTCAAGGACAACGAGATCGGGGCGGAACTCCGAAAGCCGAGCGTCAAACGCCTCGGGCGAAAGCTCCGAGGCGATTCCGTCGAGGAAGAGAACCTCGTGCCCGGCCTTCTTCAGCATCGTCGCCGCCGTCGCGGGGACGACGGGGAAGATGTAGGTCGGCCGGGAGAACCACTGGAATTGGCGGTTCTGAGTGAGGAGCGCGACGCCCTTCTCGCTCTTCAGCGGCGGATAGGCAATCGCGATCCTCATTTATTGCAGGCGCAGGATTAGACGCTGGGCACTGACCCCTGGCGACTAACTCCTGACTCCTAAATTACCACTTGTAGCCAAGGCCGACGATGTAGCGGAAGTCGCTCGACTTGCGGCCGACGGAGGGCATGGAGTTGTAGTCCCACTCGATCTTCGCGAGAAGGTCGAAGTCCATGATGATCTTCGTCGTGAAGCCGACATCCGCCTTGATGAGGTGGTTGTCGAAGTCGTCGACCTGCGGGAGGAACTCGAGGTTGTGGAAGGCCTCGACCTCGGGATTCCACTTCGGGAAGTACTTAAAGTGATGCGCATAGCGGAGCGTCGCATAGCTCTTCTCGGCATCGGGATCCTTCTCCTTGTAGTCCACGCGAATCCATGCGGCGCCGAGTTCCTGGTTGAAGCTAACCGTGCCGATAGACCAAAGCGCTTCCTTTTCGAACCACTGGTAGCCAAGACCGCCGCCGAGCCGCAGGCGGAAGTCGAGACCGGCGATGTCATCCTGCTCGTAGCGGCCGTTCTCGTAGGTGTAGAACGATTTGCTCCAGAAGTGGTCGTGCTGACCCTCGATCTCCCAGCGGTCGGTCGATTTCTTGCGGTCGTGCTTGGACGTGCCCGTCTCGCTGTAGTAGTAGCCGAAGTCGATGTTGACGCGATCGTCATCCCAGCGACGGTTGAGGTTCGCTATGACAGAGGCGTTGTTCTTATAGGTGTTGCCGCGGGCACTCTCGTAGGCGACGTTAATCGAGCCGTGCCATGTTTCAGGGGGTTTCTGCTCGGGAGGAAGCGCAGCCACCTCGACCTTGTTCTCGCCTGCCGTCTCTACAAACGCGACCTTGTCGGCAGGAAGCTCGACGGCCCCGAGATCATCGGAGGTGAACTTAACCTTGTCGCCGGCAACGACCGCACCGGTACCTGTCAGCACCGACCCGGACTTGAGTATCATCCTGTCGGCGAATGCGGAAGCAGCGGTCATCGCCGCCACCACAAGCATCAGTCTTTTCATTGATTGTTCTCCTTTTTGTAGTTTGGATCCTTTACAAATGGAATCCACGAAGACGTGTCAGGGCGCGGCGGCGGAAGCGGATCTTCCGCCTGCTCCTCAAGCGAGCGCAGGTCGAGCGAGCCAATTCCCTCAAGATTCTTCTCCGGACGGTCGCCAGGCTCGAGCTTCTGTCCCTTCGTGTACTGGCGGCCGAGGACGGCGTTTTTGGGAAGTCCCGCGTCCTTGTGCGTATTGTTCGGGTCGACGAGGCCGACGGTTACGAAGACGATGATTTCCTTCTGCTGCTTCTTGCGGGCGGAGGAGCCAAAGAGCCGCGGCCCTATCCACGGAATGTCGCGGAGAAGCGGAATGCCGTTGTCAACCTGCTCCTCGACGGTGCGAGAAAGCCCGCCGATCACCGCCGTCGTGCCGCTCGCCATGGCGAACTCGGTGACGAGACGCTGAACCTCGATAACGGGGAAACGGGCGGAAATCGTGCCGCTGTCGGCATCGGACTCAGTGCCAGACTCGACCCACCCGTTCTGCGAGGAAATCGTCGGAACGATCGAGACGTTGATGAGACCGTTGGTGCCGATCCTCGGTGTTACGTCAAGCGATATGCCCCAGCTAAAGAACGCCTCCTTCGCAAACATGAACTTGTCCTCGCCGGGAATCGCAGACATCTGCATGTCTAGGTCGAGGGAGTCGCTCCCCGAAGTCGTCGTGCGCTTCGCCGCAATCTTGACATTCGGGTACTTCGTCGTCATGTCGACAGTCGCCTTGCGCCCGGAAGAGACGATGATCTTCGGATTGGAGAAGATTCGTGCGTCCTGGCTGCCCTCAAGAGCGGATAGGACGACGTACATCTGCGAGAAGTCAAGAGTGCCGTTGAAATAGGCGATATCGCCGTCTGCACCGCCAGTCAGGGTCGACCCAGATAGTGTATACGATGCAGTGCCGTCCTTCACAGTGCGCGTGTAGTCCTGAACTCCCTTCCCAAGTCGGTTCTTCTGAATGCCGCCGCCGAGCGAGACCGTACCCCTCATGCCGTCGAGCATCGACCAGTCGATGCCGATGTCGTGGAAGACGTTGTTGGAAAGCTCTACAAAGCGCGCCTCGATGTAGACCTGCTTCGGCTCGACGTCTATCTCGCGGATCACCTGCTCGCACGCCTCGAGAATCAAGGCGGGCGCGGTAATCATCACGGAGTTCGACTCCGGGAACGCAATAGCCATCTTGTTTATTTTCCAGGTGACGCCGAAATCTCCGGACCAAGTGGAGTTAAGCTTCGCCGCAACATCCTCGGCAGAGGCGTGCGAGAGCCGGAACGTGCGCGTAGATATGCGGCGGCGCGCAAGCGAGGCCTCGGCCTTCGCCTCGGCAGCCGCCTTCTCCTTCATGATCTCGGCACGCTCCTCGGCCGCAGCCGCGGCGCACCTCCTCTGACGCCCTGGCCGCCGCAGCCGCGATCACAACGGCGTTTGAAAGCGACACTTCGTCGACGTCAGGAGTGGCGACGAGATCAGCCACAATGGGGTCGTCTGGCTCGGCGGAAGCTACCGCAGGATCAACAGGCTGCGCTGCCACGTCACCGCGCAGGGCGGCCGAGACGAGCAAAAAAGGCGCAATAGCCAGGGAAAGTGCAGTATTCTTCATTGTCGAAAGCAAATTATACCATAATCAGCCCTTGAAGATAAAGAATTTGCGGGCGAAAAAGTTAAGCATGAACGACACGACGACCTCGATTACGACCGCGGCAGATGTCGTCATGCCGACAAACTCGATAAGAACGCTCTGAACCGTAAGCGCTATAGCCGTAGCAATCGCAGCGACGCCGAAGAACATACCGAACTCGACATACCAGCGGAACTTGCCAGGGCGAAACACAAAGGCGCGGTTCATCAGCCAGCAGAAGACGTTCGCCACGGTAAACCCGACGGCAGTCGCAACACCGGCGAGGAACCAGCGCGCATGATGCCACGGTTCGTCGCCAGTGAAGACGGCACTCGGCAACCCCAGCAGCTCAACCGCCTTGTCGCTTGGCGTCAGGCACTTCAGGCATGTCGACGCCAAGACATAGAAGACGGCGAACTGCACAGCCGTCGCCGCGACGCCAATCGCGCCGTACTTGACGAACTGCGCGAACGGTCCGCAGTCGTGCGAGAGAAAGCGACGGACGAAATCCCTCACGCAAGCCCCATCTTCCCGAGATCGACCGAGAGGTCGCCGAGAGGCGCCGTGGTCTTCCATGCGCCGCGCGTGAAATCGGGAATGTCCATCGTTGCACTGCGGTTCCTGACCGACTTCTCGCTGAGCTCGCACAGGCAGCACCAGCTCGCGAGGTCGTAGACGTTCTGGTCGAGCGGGAGGCCGTTCTGCAGGCAGTAGGCAAGGCGGAGAACCATCAGGAAGTCCATTCCGCCATGCCCACCCATCTTCTTCGCCATGTCGCCCGACTGCTTCCAGAGCGGATGCATGAACTCCTTGCGAATCTCCTCGGCCTTTTCGCCCGCGAAGAACGAGTGGACGCCTGCGCCCGAGACGTCCTCCCAGCCGACGCGGTAGGGATAGTCGGCGAGGATGCCCTTCGTGCCGGTGATCGTGTTGATGCGGCTGTAGGGACGCGGCGAGCTCACGTCGTGCTGGATCATGATCGAGCGGCCCTTCTTCGTCTTGATGAGCATGGTGTTCATGTCGCCCATCTCGATCTTAAGGTTGTGCTTCCAGTTGTCCTTGGGGAAAGCCGCCTTGGCGTATGCCTCGAAGTTGAACTGGTTGGACTCGAGCGACACGAGGTAGTCGAAGCAGTCGCCGCGGTTGACGTCCATGTACCAGCAGATCGGGCCGAGGCCGTGGGTCGTGTACTGGTTGCCCTTGTGGACGGCATTGTGGCGGAGGCGCCAGAAGTCCCAGTACGCGCCGTCACCGCCTTTGTCGTCGATCCAGTCGGCGTAGTTGTAGCCCCTCAAATCGTGGATGTACGCGCCCTCGGCATGGACGAGATCACCAAGCTTGCCAAGACGGCAGAGGTTCAGGGCGAGCATCTCGATTTCGCCGTAGCAGCAGTTCTCGAGCTGCATGCAGTGACGCTTGAGCCGCTCGGAAGTCTCGACAAGCTCCCAGCACTCATCGACGGTAAACGCCGAGGGAACCTCGGTAGCGACGTGCTTGCCAGCGTTCATCGCGTAGAGGGCAATTGGCACGTGGAGCTCCCACGGCGTTGCATTGTAGACGAGATCGACGTTCTCGTCGTCGCAGAGCTTCTTCCACTCTTCGGGGCCGCCGGTGTAGACCTTGGGGGCGGGGCGGCCAGCCTTTGCGGTCGCGTCGAGCGTACGCTTGATGCGCACGGCGTTAAGGTCGCAAATCGCGGTGATTTCGCAGCCGGGGATTGCGTTGAAGCCGTTGACGCCGGCTCCACCGCGCCCAAGGCCCACGATGCCGACCCTGAGCTTCTTGAACGGCTTGTCGGCGAAAGTCGCCATCGACCCTCCGTCGCCGAAGCCGAAGCCCTTTGTCGTGGAGCAGCCGACGACAGCCGCCGCCGCACCCATCCACGCCGCACCCTTAAGAAACTCCCTGCGATCTGTTTTCATGTTGTCCTCCGTTTTGACTAACGACATTATACCATAAATCGGAAATTCGTGTGCGCGAATCATCTCCCGCAGTCGCAAACGGCTACTGGACGACGTGGAAGCGGCGAAGTAGCCCGAGAACGAATATGGCGAAGACGACAAGCGGCACCGCATAGGCGCAGTAGAGCCGAAGCCATGAGGGGAAGCACCTGCCCTCGCCGGCGTTGGTCTCGGCGAGAAATCTCTCCCAGCCCCAGCCGTAGCGATGGCAGCAGAAGACCGCGAACGCGAGGGCACCGAGGGGAAGCAAGATATCGCTGACAACAAAGTCCTCAAGGTCGAGAACACACGACCCCTCGCCAAAAGGCTTGAACGCCGACCAGACATTAAACCCGAGGACGCACGGGAGCGCGAGAAACACGAGGGCGACACCGCAGACACGGCAGGCGCGGCGACGACTGAACCCCGTGTAGTCCATAACGCAGGCAACGACATTCTCGAAGACGGCGAGGACCGTCGTAAGCGCGGCGAAACTCATAAAGAGGAAGAAAAGCGCCCCCCAGAGCCGACCGAGCGGCATTGAGTTGAAGACATTGGGCAGAGTCACGAAGACAAGCCCAGGGCCCTGCCCTGGTTCAATGCCAAACGCGAAGCAAGCGGGGATTATTATTAGCCCTGCCGCAATCGCCACGCCTGTGTCGAGAACGGCAACATTTACCGCCTCCCCAAGAAGCGCATGGCGACGGCCTATGTAGCTGCCGAAGATCGCCATCGACCCGATGCCGAGTGATAGAGAGAAGAACGACTGATTCATCGCCTCGACCACGACGCGCACGACGCCTATCTCGCGGACCGCGGCGAAGTCGGGCACGAGGTAGAACGCGACGCCCTTTCCCGCGCCCGGGAGCATCAAGCTTCGCACCGCGAGGACGAAGATGAGGGCAAGGAGGCACACCATAAGAATCTTTGTCACGCGCTCAAGCCCACGCTGCAGCCCTGCGGCGCATACGATGACGGCAGTGGCGATGACCGCGACAGCCGCCGCATGCATCGCCAGCGGTTCGCCCAGCATCGCACCGAACGCGCCGCCAACGCCAGATGCGTCAAGCCCTGTAAAACTGCCCGCCGCCATCCGGCAGAAGTAAATGAGCATCCACCCCGTGACGACGGTGTAGAACATCATCAGGACAAGACACCCGATGAAGCCGCCGACGCCGTGGAGACGCCACGCCTTCTTCTCCGGGACGAGCGCCTCGTGCATCTTCGCGATCGACCGCCCGGCGGCGCGACCGGCCGCGAACTCCATGACGAGGACAGGGATCCCGAGAAGCGCGAGGCAGGCGAGATACGCGAGGACGAAAAGCCCGCCACCAGACTTACCCGCGACATACGGAAAGCGCCATACATTCCCGAGCCCTATCGCGCACCCGGCGGACAGGAATATGAAGCCGAGGCGGCTTGCGAGCTTTTCCCTCATTTCGCCTCCCGCTTTTTAGCTTCCTTGTCCTCGGAAGGCGCTCGCCCGAGTGCGCTACGCGCATTCTCCATCGCCCTGCGATAGATCGGCTCGAGAACGGAGAGGCACTTTTGCTCGCCGCGCCAAAACGGAACAGGGCCAAGGCGTCGCAGGACAGGCGGATCAGACCTCATAAAGCTCCTCCTCCTCGATGCCGCGCAATTCCAAAAGCGTTAGCGGACGGCGAGCGATTTCCTCGCCAAGCACAAGCAGCACCGCCGCGACGTGCTTGCACGGATTCGCGTAGTCCGGGCAGCTGCAGGCAGTCGTCATGTCATATTTCCCAGGCGCGAGCTTGCCACCTGGGAAGAGATCGAAACCGGCGGAACGGAAGATTGACTCAACTTCCGTCGGCATGTCGTCGGCGAGAAGCCGCGCCGCAAGCATTGGCTCTTTTCTGATCGCCGCGACTATCGCCGCGTGCGCCTCGCCCTCTGGAACGCGAAAGTCGACCGTGACGCCGTAGGGATCTTCGCGCACGCCGACTACGGATGCTTCGACATGCGGACCCGCAAGGCGCATTTCCGTCACCTGGCCGGAGACTGCGTAATTCTTGCCGCGACCGAGCCGCGCGCCGAGCCCCATGCGTTCAAGTGTCTCTATCCAGCGGCGGCCCCACCATGTGCGACCGCCGCCCGCACGCGGTTCCTGCGCGCGGATGCCCGCTGCAAACCGCGGAATCCTGATCGGATAGTTCTTTTTAGACACCCCGCAATTATATCAAAAATACGCGCCTTTGCCTTCCAACGCGAGGCCGCTCTCTCTCACTTACGCCAACACGCAAATCTCTCCGCGACGACACGCCCAGCACATGTAGGCGATGGTCACGAAGAAGCTCGCGGGAACGCGCGGACGCGCCGCAATCCTGACGCCGAGAAGCGTCGTCTTGCCACCAAGTCCCATCGGGCCTATACCGAGAGAGTTTGCGTCCTTCAGAATCTCCTTCTCAAGCCGCTTGAGCGTCGCGTCCTTCGACGCGCCAGCCAAGCCAAGCGGACGGAGAAGCTGCTCTTTCGCCACTTCATACGCAGTCGCGCGGTCGCCGCCAATGCACACGCCGAGTATTCCGGGCGCGCAGCCAAAGCCCTGCGCCTTACGGACCGCGTCAAGGATGCATTTCCTCACGCCCGCAAGATCGCGCCCCGCCGCGAGCGACGCGTCGGGCAGCGAATACTGGCGCGACATGTTCTCGCTACCACCGCCCTTCATGACAAGCGTCACGCACCCCGGCTTCTGCCAGTCGACGTAGTGAATCACGGGAGCCCCGTCCGCGCAGTTGTCGTCGTAGGACTTGCCTGTCACGGAGTCGATGCAGTTCTTTCTCAGATACCCGCGTGCAGTCGCAAGCGCGACTGCCTTCTTGACGACTGCGGGCGAGACCTTGCGGCGAAGCGAGGCGTCGATGTAGAACGCAAGAGTCCCGGTGTCCTGGCAAAGCGGCGAGCCAAGCTTACGCGCGAGACGCACGTTGTCGAGTATCGTCCCGAGGACGACGGATGCAGATGACCCGCGCGGCTCGCCACGAAAGGCCTTTTTTATTGCCGCTTCCACGTCCGACGGAAGCGACGAACTGGTGTCGCGTATGAGCCCTGCAAGTTTCTCGACGATGTTCATACTGTAGATTATACCATTTCTTTGCGTTATAAAGACGCCGGGACGTCGGGCCTTTTGGCAAAAGCACGAACGACTTCGCGGTCGTCAAACGGATGCTTCACGCCGGCAATCTCCTGCGTCGTCTCATGCCCCTTGCCCGCAATGATCACGACATCGCTGGGACCGGCGTTCGCGAGCGCAAACGAAATCGCCTCGCGGCGATCTGGCTCTACTCGAACGAGCGACGGCTTTGCCGACACCCGTTTGACGCCTTCGATTATTGCGTCAATGATTTTTGCCGGATCTTCGCTTCGCGGATTGTCGCTCGTGACGACGAGTGAGTCAGCGAGCTTTGCGCAGGCCTCGCCCATAAGCGGGCGCTTCATCGGATCGCGATCGCCGCCTGCGCCGAACACAACCCAGAGACGGCCGCCCTGCGGCGTAAAGCCGCGCGCGGCGGAAAGGACTTTTTCGAGGCCGTCGGGCGTGTGCGCAAAGTCAACATAGACCGCCGCCTTGACGGCAGGATTAGTAACGCGCTCAAGCCGACCCCAGCGCGGCGCAAGCATCGGAATCGTGCGCTGTATGGCATCATACGGAACCCCGGCAACAAGGGCGAGCGCGGCTGCAAGGGCGACGTTGGACTTGTTGTAGTCGCCGACAAGCTGGAGCCTCGATAAGTCAAATACAGCGGGCTTTGCCGACACGGGGAAGACGTCCAGTCCGGGGATTTTGCGGCATGCCTCGTACATTCTCTCGCCTCCCTCGCCATCGATGCAGACGGCGAAAGGAGGTGCCTTGCCTGACGAATTTTCCCGTGCAATCCGCTCGGCGAACGAGAGCTTGACGCGGAAATACTCCTCCATCGTCTTGTGGTAGTCGAGATGGTCTTCCGAAATGTTCGTGAACGCGCCGCCAGAAAAAGACGTGACTTCACCAAAGCCCACGCGGTTCTGGTGGATCGCGTGGCTCGAGACTTCCATGACGCAGTCGGTGCAGCCGTTTTGCTCCATCGCGGCGTATATCTCCTTCAGCTGCGCGAGCGGCGGCGTCGTGTAGCCGGTGTAGAAATGCCGCGCTCCGTCAAACGCCTCGACCGTCGTTATGTAGCCACAAAGCGGAGCTCGCCCGTCCGCTCTTTCCGCTTCGCTCACTCGCTCCCGGGCTCGAAGCTGGGCACCCCAAGCATTTACGAACTCGGCGAAGATCCAAGTCGTCGTCGTCTTGCCGTTGGTGCCGGTTATGCCCCAGAACTTCATTTTGCCGCGATCAGTCGCGCACGCCAGACCAGTTCTCGAAGCGCTTTGCGGCGAGCGCCTTGTATTTCGCGCCCGCGCCGCCGTTCACGAACGGATCTATCGTGATGCCGCCGCGCGCGGCAAACTTGCCGTAGACTTCCATGTACTTCGGCTTAAGGAGCTTTACGAGATCGTCGTATATGACATTCACGACATCCTCGTGGAAGTCGCCGTGGTTGCGGAAGCCAAAGAGGTATAGTTTCAGCGACTTCGACTCAACGAGCTTCTTCGCAGGGATGTAGCGGATCGTGAGAGTGGCGAAGTCGGGCTGGCCGGTCTTCGGGCAGAGAGTCGTGAACTCGGGCGCGGTGAACGTCACCCAGTAGTCGCGCTCGGGGTGGCGATTTTCAAACGCGTCGAGAACGGCCGGATCGTAGTCCTTCGGCGCGGCGACAGAGCGGCCGAGGGCGTTGAGCTTCTCAAGGTCTTTTCTCATGCCCGATATTATACCACAGCAAAGGCATCAATGGCGCGAAAACTCGCAACCGCAATAGGACTGGCGGTAGAGCCCGAGTTCCTTCGCGCGCGCAACGGAGAGCTTAAAGCCCTCGCGCTTCTTGAAGTCCTCGGGAAGAAAGCCGGCGCCGCCCTTCTCCGCAACCTCGCGCCCTGCGGCAAACACCATCTCGCTTGGCTTGTGCGGCGAGACGGTAAGCGAGGTGGTGAACGAGTCGAACCCGTGCGCGGCCGCCCATTCCGCCGCCTTGCCAAGATTGTAGCGAAAGCACCTCGCGCACCTCTCGCCCTTCTCCGGCGCGTCCTCGAAGCCCTTTGCGACCTTCTCAAGCCAGTCGGCATGATCGTAGGGAAGCGACGCGAACGCAACGCCGTCGTGAGCGGCGAGCCGTTCGGCCTCCGCGCGCCTATGCTCGAATTCCTCGGCGGTGTCGATGTTGGAGTTGGCGAAAAGCATAGTCACTTCCCGCCCCGCGTCCTTCAGCCGCGGCACGCACGCGCTCGCGCACGGCCCACAGCAGACATGGAGCACCGTCTGCTTTCCACTCGCCTTATTTTCCTCTCGCAACATTCCCATACCGATATTATACCACAACCCATCTGCCCAATTAGACTCTTGCTTCCGTCACGACAGCAATGGTCATTCGTTGCCCATTGCGGCAAAAAAGCTCCGCGGATCAGTGCCCTTCGGAACGACGACTTCCTTGCCATTCCAGGACGGCGACGGCACAAGCCGTCCTGTATTCTTGTCTGGAGTCGTTCCGTAGACAACCGTGTTCGGAGAGAGAGCATACTTAATTTCGTATGGAAGCGCACCGGTTGCGAAAACCATCTGAACACGTGGGACGACTGGAGACAAACTTACCTTCCGCACCGATGCGGGCGTCGCCAAGATTCTGTATTCGAATCCACCGTGATGATGTAAAAGCCATCGCCCAAGCGTAACGACTGGACGGCCGCCCAATGTCGCGGGAACAAACACATCGCGGCTTTCGCCAAGATACATAAGGGCATTCGACCCTTCCTCCTCTTCTGACCAGAGAAAATCGCCCTCGACATGCAGACGACGGTTGACTTCGTTCTCGCAGAGGAATATATGGGTGTCGAAGAGTCCGTCGACAGGCAGGGCGCGGGCATCGAGAGAAATTTTCTTCGTAGCATAGACAGTCGTGTTCGACCCCTTGGTGATGCCGTATGAGACGGTAACGGGGATGCCAACAGTTGCGCCGCAGAGCGATGGCGCACATCCGTCAAAGGCGTCTGACGCGATCAGGGGAGCAGCCGTCTCGAAGACCACGAGATTGAGTTTTGGCGAATCCGCAAAGGCCCTTGCCGCGATGTTGGTGACGGGGCATGACTTGAAGTGGACAGTCTCGAGGTCCTCCGAATGCGCAAACGCCTCGGGCGGAATCGCGCCGACATTGCCAGTGATATACAAATAGCGAATCCCGTTGAGATTCGTGACACGATTGGTCGCCACTTCCTCAGGCAAGCCCTCAGGTCGTTCATCGGCGGTGCCATAGTAGGTAACTTCGTCGGGGCCCGTCTTCGCCATCAGCAGCTTGGAACACGGCTTGGGGCGGGCAACGACCAGCTCCTCCCCGTGGAGAGGCCCCTTGGCAAAGCACTCCGCAAGCCAGCCGTGGAATTCCGGCGACGAGTACAGGCGGTTCCACCAATTTGCGCCGTTCGGGTAGTAGCTCAGGCGCAAGTCGGCGCCGGCCTTCCTGTAGACTTCCGCCATCTTGTTGACCTTGTCGTCGATTTCATGATATGCCTCGCTCATTGCATACCACCAGCGTCCCGGGCGGTATCTGTTGACCGTGGGCTGGAAGGCTGTCGACGGCTCGACAACGCAGATGCCAGCATAGCGACCAGGGTATTCACGCATCATCGTGACGGCTGCGGAAGAACCAGTCCCAAGTCCGACAAGGACAATGGCGTTCGGATCGACCGTTGACATCCCCTTTGACTCCAGTTCGCGCTGTATGGCAAAAATCAGATCCGCATACAGCTGGACAAGAAACAATGTGCCGATTTTATAATTGCAATAGAAAGGAATGTCGTCGTAGCAACCTCTGCAGAAACTATAGCTGTGGGGATAGGAGATAAAACACCCGCGCACGAATGCAGGCGGCATAATCGCCAGTAGATGGCAAGGATGCCCCTCGGCGAAGGACGGCTCGCACACCGCATCAAAGACACCTGTCTGCCGGAACATCTTCTTGAGGTCGGTTCCCTGTTCGCCGCAGCCGGCAATATAGACTACGAGCGGGCATCTCCCATTGCCCGGAGCAGGCGAAAACAGGAATGGAATCTTCTCGACAACATTTGTAGGGTCGGCAGGCCTTGCATTCGGCAAATTGTCTGCAATGCACTTCCACCTCTCCATGTTGCTGATACTGGGAGGGAGTTTGTCTTCGCTCCGCACGTATTTGCGCCGAAACCAACCCGGGCGGAAACCATACTTGCCGTCAAGCGCCTTTAGTTCTTCGTCTTCGTCGTAAGGCAGCATTTCTCCCGGACAGCCATACCCCGCGTCGACGCCGACTTCCGGCATCTTGAGCGGTCCGCACAGTTCGAAGAACCGGGTGTGGTTCTCGTTCTTCTCATACCAGGACGAGACGAACGACAGCAAATTATCGCCTTCGTGCAATATTTCGTTCTGCGTGATTGTGCAGGGCAGCTTCGACAGGTCTATTAGCGCAGACCCGATCTTGTGGCTGGCAACCTGGGGCGGACGATTTCGCACCGAATTGCCAAAATCCAAAATCGGCGCGCGCGACTTTTTCGGCGGAGTCCGCCAATGTCCGGGATTGGCGTTCTTCCTGTGCTTTGCGACGACATACTTGGACGGACGGGTGGCTTCGGCCGGAACCGTCTCCCCCAAGTCTTCATCCACGCGAAACCGATAGCAGCCCGGGCAGACCGGCCAGGGCGAGGACAGCTGGTAGCCGTATCCATCGAGATCGCGGCAGGCGAAAAACGCCTCGCCGCAATCGCCGAATATAAGCCCGCACGGATCCTCCCAGTCCTCCGTCAACGCGGGATTCGGATGGAAGTCTCCCTTGGCGTAGTCACGGAAGAAGTCGGTGCCAACCAGCCTATAGCAGCTGTATTTCTCGTCCGCCTCCTCGCCGTCCTGCCAAAGCCAGAGACCACATCCATAACTGAGGCAATTAAGCATAAAGACCGGCGACCCCTCGTCGCTCTCCCACACCGCCTCTTCGTTTAATTCGCCACGGCAGCGTATGAATGTGCAATGCACGACCTTGGCGTGGAAGCCGTCCCCGTTTCCGTCGGGCATGATCGCGCCGCCCTGCCTTGCCAAGCAATCGACGAACAAACAGGAGACGATGTCTCGCCCGCCGTAGATCGCGCCGCCAAAGCCGTTGTTCGCAGCCACAGAACCGCCGTTGCATCCGTGGAACTCGCAGCGGAAAACATCGGTCGCCCCAGCAATCGCGCCGCCGTAGGACGCAGTGCAATTCAGGAACACACATTCGCTGACATATCCACAGCCGCTCAGCGCGCCGCCTGAACGCGCCCGGCAGCCGTCGAAACCACAACCCTCGACGGTTCCGCATCCTTTTATCGCGCCGCCCGCTTCCAACCCTGCGATGGTGCCGCAATTTATGAAATCGCAGTCCTTTGCCAGCGTGTCCTCTACGCTGTCGAATTCCACCCGCCCGTGGTTGATCAGGGTCAGGTTCTTGAAAACAGACCCCTTGCCGCATCCCTTGATCGCAACCGGACGGTCGCCTCTCCGTTCGCCGTCGGGATCGCCGAAGACCACGGTGCCGCTCGGGCAGCCGCCCGCGTCCAGGCGAATCTTGTGTCCCCCGCAATCGAGGAGGCACTTTTCGGACGCATTCCAAAGGTCGGTCTCGCCGACAACCATTGGAGCGCAATCCGCGGCAAATGTGACGACAAGATCCTGGTTGAGCCGTCCGCGTCCATCCGACGCCTCCGCGATTGCGTCAAGGAGCTGCGCCTTGTTTTGCACATTCACGGTGATTCCTAACGCATCCATCCCCGCAGTCGCAATCGCCGCAAGCAAGGCGACGGCAGCCAACAAGCGGTCTTTTGCATCTTTCGCTTTCACAAGTCCTCCTGTCTCCTCTCGCAACATTCCCATGATCCTATTATATCAGACTTATTTGTCGTCTGGAAGCTGGTCATTGATCTCTCGCTCGCTGTCAGTCAAGAAAATGAGTTCGGTTACGGTTTCTTTGGCACGGCTCGTGAAGTTGGTGATGACGGCACCTTTTTCTTTGACCTCATACAGACTGACATAGGTATTGGTCACTATCGAGCCATCTTCCTGAATGACGCCAATGAGCTGGCTACTCGTTATCTCATCTCGTTCTCCGCATGTGATGGAGTTCGTCGACCGACAGTCAAGGCACTTCGCCTTCCCCTGTGCCATCGCCATTGCCCAGGCTTCAGTGGCCGGATCTTCGCTTATGCATTTCCGCGCCAACTCTTCCGCCCGTTGCTGCTTAATGGCGAGATCCTCCGGACTCCCCGGTTCGATGAATCTAACTTCAACCCGAATCATAAACACATTCATTAACGCGACAATCACAAGCAAGGCGATTGTCAGTGCCTTGCGCTGATACAACCGATGCTTGATATACCAATAGGCACAGGCAACACAAAGCGCCCAGACAGGGAATGGACAAACATATTGAAGCACCCACGAAGGGCACTGGTGCATAAACACCCCCCACACCAAGTCCTGCCAAACATCGAAGACGCAGCGAACAGGTGTTCCCCATGCAAGGCCTCCGAAGAAATGGTAAATCGTGGCGCAAGGCCGCAAAAGCGCAAGCGCCATCACAACCATCCAAAACCCAGTATTAACGCTCCGCAGGGGAGACACCCCTTTCTCGCTGTCATTTTCTGTCGCCATTTCGCAATCTCCTTTCATTTTTACAATCTGCGAAGAGCTCCAGGTGGAAAATGTGCTTCGGGGGGAGCCAGCCGATCGGCAGTTTCTCGACTTTAAATTCGGCAATAGGAATAACCCTCTTGTTGATGAACGGCCAAAGCCCGCCGACATATTCGGCTCGATCCTTCCATATCGAGAGCCGTGCGAAGCCAAAAAGCCCGCGAAACACCAGGAACAGCCAGTATAGCCACACCGCCGACAGTGCAACAAGAGTCAAAGGAGGACCGACAACCGGTATCAGCAGCAAGATTATAGTCACGAGCATCGACACTATCACTGCAATAAGCGCCCCCGTCGGCGCACCGTTTAGCGTGAACGGATGAACTGTCGCCACCATCCCCGTTCCATCCGCCGTCGGCGCGATTTTCATCCCAATAGGCAATCGGCGCAACTGGGCCTCGCGCGCAGCCGCATACTCGGCGGCATCCCAGCGATTTGCGCGGTTCATTGCGATTGCGAGGACAAGCGCTGTAGACTCATAAGTCTTGACGAACGACCGCGACGAATCATGGAACTCGCCAAATGGACAGACTTTGATATTCTTCGCGCGCAAACTATTTTTCACGAAATCGCAAAACCCACCTTCAAACCATGTCCAAGGAGTCCGCACAATGCGTCGCGTCGGAAGCGGCAAAATGCCAAGGAGCCGTCTTTTGCAGACGACTTCTCTGCCCTTAGCCGTAATTTCCGCCTCGACAGGTCCGTCGAGAATCATCGCGATAAAGGCAAGGAAAGCAAATTCGGCTATAACAAGAGCGATAAGTAGAAATATGCCAAAGCGCTCCGACCATTCTTCCAACAACGGCTGAAACCATCCAAAGCAAAGGCAGAAAGCGACAGGCAAAAGCACTGCCGCCGAAAGCAGCGCGGCGAAACACTTGCGGCGAAATGACAAATCAGGTACGGAGACACGAGCAGAGAACCCGTCTTCCGTCCGGTGGAATTCAAGCGCATTGTCAACAAGTGAATCGTCAACAACGGCGGCGAGCCGGATGTCATGCGGTTCAGTGGGAAGATCTTCGACAATCTGGAACGAATGGGCGACGCCGAGTTTCACGGCGTCCTTAGGCGCATCGGCAAGAAGTCGGTCGTACCAACCGCCGCCATAGCCAAGCCGTCGCCCATCTCGCGTAAAGGCAAGCCCTGGCACAATCCAGCCATATACTTCCTTCGCCGGCACGATCTCAGCGTCGACGGGCTCCATAATCCCCATCGGACCGCGGCGCAAGTGCCGCGCATCGAGCCCCTTCAGGACGGCAAGCTCGTAGGTCTCGCCGTTCCAGCGCGGGGCGACGACCTTGCAGCCGAACCACAGCAGCCGCTCGATGTAGGCGCGAAGGTCGATTTCGTCAGGGGAGGCGAGATAGACGGCGATGGGGGAGCCGATTTCGAACGGGTCCATCACTTCGCCGAGGTCCGAGCTCTGCGCGAGCTTCGCGCAAATGATGGCAGACGCCTCGGCGCGCTCGGCAGCGGACAATGCCTTTCGCCGAGCGCGCATCTCGCGCCGAATCTCGTCCTTGCCGGACGGCATAGCGGCTCAGTAGTTCTGCGGCTCGATCTGGAAGTAGGCCTTCGGATGAGCGCAGACGGGGCAGATCTCCGGGGCCTTCTCGCCCTCGACGATCGCGCCGCAGTTGCGGCACTGCCAGCGGTTCGGCCCGATGCGAACCCAGACTTCGCCAGTCTCGATGTTCTTAGCGAGCTTGCGGTAGCGCTCTTCGTGGTGCTTCTCGATTTCCGCGACCTTGGCGAAGAGGAAGGCGAGGCGGTCAAAGCCCTCGGCCTTCGCCTCCTCGGAGAAGCGCTTGTACATGTCGGTCCATTCCTCGTGCTCGCCGGCTGCGGCCGCAAGGAGATTGGCGGGCGTATCGCCGATGCCACCGAGCTCCTTGAACCACATCTTGGCGTGCTCCTTCTCGTTGAGCGCGGTTTCCTGGAAGATCGCTGCGATCTGCTCGTAGCCGTCCTTCTTCGCACGTGAGGCGAAGTAGTCGTACTTGTTGCGCGCCTGAGACTCGCCCGCAAAGGCCGTCATCAGGTTCTTTTCCGTTTTGCTTCCTTTAAGTTCCATGACGATGGTGTTGCCTTATTGTTTTATTGTTGGTTGGGGGAATGTGGTTGGCGGAGAGAGAGGGATTCGAACCCCCGATACCCTTGCGGGTATGCATGATTTCGAGTCATGTGCATTCAACCAGGCTCTGCCATCTCTCCTGCAAGTGGGTGGATATGGTATCAAATGTGACGTGGCGTGTCAATGCCCAGGAGCCCGAGCCCAGTCGAAAGCACCTTTCCGAACAGCGAGCAGAGCTTCAGACGCGCCGCGCGGACGGACGGCTCGCTCTTGAGTATCGGAGAACTCTGGTAGAAGCTCGAGTAGAGCTGCGCCGTCTGGAAGAGATAGTCTGCGAGAACGCTCGGCTTGTAGGCCTCCGCCGCACGGACGACTGCGCCAGGGAACTCGAGGAGCTGAAGCGCAAGCCGCTTCTCGGCGGGAGTCGCGACCAGGAAACTCCCATCCACGGGTAGGGGTTCGGGGGCGCCAGAGGTCCCGTCCGTTCCACCCGCCTTTTCAAGCAGCGAGCAGACGCGGGCGTAGGCATACTGGAGATAGGGGCCAGAATTGCCCTCGAGCGCCAGCGCCTTGTCCCAGCTGAAGTCGATGTCGGTGATCGGGTCGTGGGAAAGGTCGGAATACTTGACCGCGCCATAGCCGATCTGCTCGGCGAGAGTCTCGTCGGCTGGAACGGACGGGGATTCTGGCATCCCCGCACCCTTACCCATGGACGCGGCTCTATCTTGCACTATGGCCAAGGCGCGGCGCTTCGCCTCTGCAAGCAGTTCGTCGAGCTTTATGAGGTTGCCCTCGCGCGTGGAAATCGCCTTGCCCTGATAGGACATTAGTCCAAATGGAACATGGACGAGCTTCGTCGTGTAGCCCATCTTCGCAGCAATCGAGAACCACTGCTTGAAGTGGAGCTGCTGGCGGGCGTCGGTCACGTAGATGATGCGCTCTGGGTCGTATTCCTCGACGCGAGTCTTTACGCAGGCGAGGTCGCTCGTCGTATAGTTGTAACCGCCGTCGGACTTGCGGACGATCGCGACGCCAAGCTTCTCGGCTTCGAGGTTGACGACAAGAGCTCCCTCCGACTCGACGGCGAGCCCCATCTCCTGGAGCTTTGCAACGACGCCGGGCATGGTGTCGTTGTAATACGACTCACCGCGATACGTGTCAAACTTCACGCCAAGCTTCGCGTACATGCGGTCGAACTCTCCGATGGAGATGTCGATAAAGCGCTTCCAGAGCGCGAGGTTGTCCTTGTCGCCCTGCTGGAGCTTCACGAGCTCTGCGCGGCAGGCGTCCTTCCAGACACCGTCCTCTTCCTTTGCCTTCGCGGCAGAGAGGACATAGCACTTCTCGAGGTTTGCGACAGTGAGGTTCTCGCGCTCTTCGTCGGTGAGGAGTTCGCGGTAGCCCTTTATGAGGATGCCGAACTGCGTGCCCCAGTCGCCGAGGTGGTTGTCGGCTATCACGTCGTAGCCGAGCGAGCGGAAGATCCTGTCTATCGCGCAGCCAATGACGGTCGAGCGAATGTGGCCTATGTGCATCTGCTTCGCCGCGTTGGGCGAAGAGTAGTCGATGACGATCTTCTTGCCCGCGCCCTTCTGAGGGATGCCGCAAGATGGCTTGGAATCCAGAGTCGAGAGCTGGGAGTTGAGCCAGCCGCCGGAAACAGTAAGGTTGAGGAACCCAGGGCCTGCGATCTCGACCTTCTCGAACACGTCGTTGCCCTTAAGCGCTTCGGCCACTTTCGCACCTACTTCGCGCGGGTTGGTGTGCGCCTTCTTCGCGAACTTGAGCGCGTCGTTGCACTGGTAGTCGCCAAACTTCGGATCGGTCGCGGGCAGCACCCTGACGCCGCCGAAGTCCTCGCCGGGGTACGCCTTCTCAAAGGCCGCCTTCACTATGTCGCTGAGTTCCATAAGTTTTGATATTATACCAAAACGCCGCGCCCACGGGCGAACCGCAACCCTCGCAATCCGTCAACAACACGCAAACATGGCTTTTACAAGGGTTTTACGAAGTCAACCCCGAGCACTTCCTCGCATCCCAAGCAGACGAATCAACAGCGAACGGCGTTGCTGCGTTTGCGACAAGAAAATCGGCAACAACCTTCGCAAACTTTCTAGCTTCGC
>Ga0256407_10005473_pt1 | contig 20343 bp, 11 predicted proteins | sample RumenRJG_04DNA_FD_193489 | JGI IMG/M metagenome (GOLD analysis project Ga0256407, IMG submission 193489) | Bovine rumen microbial communities from Lethbridge, Alberta, Canada - RJG_04 | ecosystem: Host-associated > Mammals > Digestive system > Stomach > Rumen | place: Canada: Alberta... | reverse complement strand
TCGTATTCGGAAATTGAAAAGGAGCGCAAAGAGGAAAAAGAAAAAGCCAAAGAAGAATAGATTTAGTGTATACTGAAAGTACGTAATGAATTGAGAACTGAGAGCTTTCAGGGGTGAAACGCTGTCAGGCAGACAACAACTTATTCAGTTTTATGAGACGGGGGTGACAAAGTGTATAAGGATGGCAAAATTTGGCTGGCTCTTAATGATGCCGGAGAGGAGATCTGCCTTCTGCCCGCAAAGGCAAACAGGCACGGTTTGGTCGCGGGAGCGACCGGAACAGGAAAAACCGTGACACTCAAAGTCATGGCTGAGGCGTTCAGCGATATGGGAGTTCCCGTATTTCTTGCGGACGTAAAGGGCGACATTGCCGGAATGATGGCTCCCGGTGAGGACAGTGAGAACATGCGTGAAAGGATCGAGCGCTTCGGTCTTGCGCAGTATGGATTTTCCTATCAGGGATATCCTGTCACGTTCTGGGATATTTACGGAGAAAAAGGCATTCAGCTAAGGACAACAGTTTCTGAGATGGGCCCGCTCCTTCTGTCCCGCATTCTCAAACTCAATGAGCTGCAGTCCAACATCCTGTCGATCATCTTCAAGATCGCCGACGACAACGGACTTCTCCTGATCGACCTCAAAGATCTCAAGTCCATGCTCAATCATGTCAATGAGAATCGCAAGGACTACGAGGCGATGTATGGAAAGATGAGTCCGGCGTCTATCGCCGCGATCCTTCGCGCAGTCGTAGCGCTTGAGATCGACGGCGGCGAGACATTCTTCGGTGAGCCCGGCCTCAATATCCGCGACTGGCTGGCTGCAGAAGGCGGCAAGGGCATGATCAATATTTTGGACAGTGAGAGCCTGATCAACAACGGAAGACTCTATTCCACATTCCTTCTGTGGCTTCTTTCTGAACTGTTCGAGATGCTTCCGGAAGTGGGCGATCTCTCAAGGCCCAAGATGGTATTCTTCTTTGACGAGGCCCATCTGCTCTTCAATGACGCGCCCAAGGCTCTGTTAGAGAAGATCGAGCAGGTAGTAAAACTCATCCGCTCCAAGGGAGTAGGAGTCTATTTCTGCACGCAGAATCCCAGGGATATTCCGGACGGAGTCCTCGCGCAGCTCAGCAACAGGGTCCAGCACGGGCTCCGGGCTTATACCCCCGCTGACCAGAAGGCCGTCAAGGCTGCAGCGGAATCGTTCCGGGTCAATCCCGAATTCAATACCTTTAATACGATCCTTGAACTGGGAACCGGCGAAGCTGTAGTTTCTTTCCTTCAGGAAGACGGCACGCCGAGCGTCGCGCAGAAGGTATCCATACTTCCTCCGCAGAGCCGAATGGGCGCTGTGAGCGATTATGAGAGGGACCAGAAGATCAAGGAGAGCATTCTCTACGGCAAATACGCGGAAGCGGTCGACCCTGAATCCGCATATGAGATCCTTCTGCGTCTCGGAATTGAGAAGGAAGCGGCGCTTGCCAGAGCGAAGGAAGAAGCAGAGGCCGCCAAACTCAAAGCGAAAGAAGAGGCGGAAGCTGCCAAACAGCAGGCTAAAGAAGCGGCGGCGGCCGCCAGAGAGGCCGAGAAGGAAGCTGCGGCCAAGAAGCGCGCTGCCAAGACGATCGGAGGCACTGTCGCGGGTACGGTCGGCAGAGAAGTCGGAAAGACTGTGGGCGGAACTATCGGCGGAAAATTCGGAAAGACCCTCGGCGGCAATCTGGGATCCAGCCTCGGAAGAGGAATTCTCAACACACTTTTCGGAAGCTGACCGGCTTCGGCGGAAAATCCGCCGAAAAAAATTGAGTATAATAACGAAAACAGGTCGAAAACGCGGCATATCTGATGATATGCCGCGTTTTTTTGATGCCTTTTCATGCGTACAGGCACATTTTTCTGAAGTATCAACTATAATCTCTCTATCGGTTCCGAATCGTGCAGTGGTCTTTTGCCGCCGGAACAATGAGGCTGTTTTCTAAAAGCTGCATTTCATGCGCATTTTTCCGCGCAGATCATCCATTGTATCAAGAACAATACCGGGTAGTTCTCCCAGTTTCACCGGTCCGGCATCAATTGCCGCTCTCGTTGCCCGTTTTCATAAAGTCACAATTCATAAGTCATTACTAGCAGGAGTAAAGAGATGAAGAGGTTTTTTAGCTGGATGCTTGCAGCGGCTATTGCTGCGGCAGCGGTCATTTCGACGTCGGTTCCGGGGACAGTCTGCGCCGCGGAATCTTTTGACGCGGGTACGACAGAGGCAGCTGCGGAATCATCTGACGCGGGTACGACAGAGGCGGCTGCGGATGATGAAAACGAGGTTACCGGAAAGAATGCGGAAGGAGCAGAGAATTCTTCTTATGCTGCAACAGTTCATGAAGAGAAATGGGAAGTCGCGCCCGAAACAGAGCCTGAAAGAGAGGAGCCCAAAGCCGGGCCCGAAAAAAAAGAGCCCGATGATGAGCCTGAAGGGGATATTTCCGGAGAACCGAATGTGGAACCCAAGGAAAGCACTGCCGAAAAGAAAGCGGGAAAAGCGGTGCTGACCGCTGCACCTGAACCTGACTGGACGAAAGGAGGCGGAGGGATCAGAAACGTTTCGGATCTGCTCAGGATAACTCACCACGATCAATACCGCTACTGGTATGCTGATTTCGGATTTCTGGGGGAGGGCGAAGACAAATGGTCAACTTTCTGCTATGGCATGTATTTAGGTGATAAACTGGTTGGATGGTCCTACTGCCTGGATCCGCATCTGGACGGGCGCGAAATGGAGGGCGTGATAGCAGGGGAAGTGTATGAGGTTTCGGCACCAATGTTTGTGAAAGCCCTCTATTACGGACCAAGCGGTCCCGGTTCAGATGTGATCGAGGGAATAACAGGTACTTCTGATTACGGCGCAAACAATATTGTCACACATGTCGCGGCGTCTGAGATCTACGCGCGGCTTGGATATTCCCAGTCCGACGTCGGAGAAGGATTTGAGAATGTTAACGACAGACTGAAAAATCTGGTATACAGATATGTAAAAGCGATCGAGGACCTGCCGGTTCCCGGAGGGTACTACGGATATGTCACGGAAAAGAACGGCCGCTCCGGATATGGATACAGAAATCAGAACTTCGGCTTTGGCAGTTACTCGCTCTTGCCCGGCGTCAAGGTCAGAAAAGTATCATCTGATCCCGGCATGTCAGGAGGCAGCAGCTGCTACGGACTCAAAGACGCAGTCTACTGGATCTACACATCTGAACATGAGGCGCGTTTAAGAGGAGACGCGGGATATGTGAGCGGCGGCACTCTGGTCACGGGGTCAGACGGGGTTTCTGGTACTGTTGAACTGAGCCCCGGTACTTACTATATGATCGAAGGAACGGCTCCGGCCGGATTCGAACTTTCAGACAGGGTATATGAATTTACCGCAGGTGCGGGAGAGACCACAGTTGTAACAGCATATGACAGCCCCAAATGTGTTCCCGCAAATCTTATGATCGAAAAGAAATGTAAGGGCGCAGAAGGAGGGAGGATCAACAGTCTTGAAGGGACAAAGTTCACTGTCAACTACTATAAAGGCTACTATAACGCCTCTTCTCTTCCTTCAAAACCTTCTGCCAGCTGGGTCATAAAGACTCTGAAGAGCGGAAACAAATACACCGCGATGCTCAGGAACGAAAATCTTGTCTCCGGTACACTGTACAAAAGAGGAGGAGAGGTCGTCTTTCCTCTTGGGACGGTCACTATCACGGAAACGGAAGCTGCCCCCGGCTACATTAACGACGGCACGTTCGGCGGCTTTAAAATGTATGTCGGACAGATCAAAGATGTCTCAGGAAAGGGAGATGTAAGACTTGTCGATATACAGGGGAAGAGAACGTCTTCGGGCAGCTTTGAGGTAACGGATACTCCGGATACGCCCGGTGTGATAACAAAGGCCTGTGATCAGGCAACCGGTTCCCAAAATGCCTTTGCAGGAGGAGAGATCACGATCCTCGACAATGTGTCTTATAAAAACCTGATCATTGGAAATGAATATGTTATAAAGGGGCGCCTTGTCGACAAGGAAACCGGCGAAACTGTCAAAGACGCGGAAGGGCATGAAGTCACCGCGGAGAAAAAATTCACTGCAGATAAGATCAACGGCACTGTAGACATAGCATTTTCTTTCAAGGCGGACGATTCGCTTGCCGGGAAGACAACAGTTGTATTTGAAACTTTGCAATACGAGGGAAAGGATCTTGCAGTCCACGCCGACCTCGAAGATCTGCCGCAGCATATTTACTTTCCTCGGATAGGAACTGAGGCAGTTAATCCCGCCGCCGGAGACCATATCATGGCTGCGGGAGAAGAGGCCGAGATCAGGGATACCGTCTCATACGAGAAACTGCTGCCCGGAACAGAGTATACGCTCAAAGGCGTGCTCATAGTGGGATCCACAGGAGAGCCCCTGACAGTAAACGGTGAAGAAGTGAGAGCGGAAAAGACATTTATTGCTGAGAGACCCGAGGGAGAAGAGGAACTGGTCTTTAATTTCGACGCGTCAGGGCTCTCCGGCAATGAACTCGTCGTCTTTGAAGAACTGTATCTGGACACATCTCTGGTCGCGCAGCACAAAGATCCTGAGGACGAAGGCCAGACCGTTTATATTCCGGATGGACACACCACGGCGGCTGATCCGGACACGGAGGAACATACAATGATGGCCGGCGGAAAAGTGCTCATCAGAGACAGGGTCTTTTATGAGAATCTTGTGCCGGGCGCCGAATACGCCGTGCGCGGAAGAGTGATGTTAAAGCCCCTGGGTGATGAAGAAGCGCTGGAACTCGAAGCCGCGATGGTGGATGAGAACGGCAAAGAAGAGGAGGAGCGGATCTTCACGCCAAAAGAGAGAGACGGAAGTGTGGATGTATATTTTGAAGTTGATTCCGAAGAACTCAGGGGCAGAAGCGTCGTCGTATTCGAGACAGTTGAATATATCGTGCGGGAACCTGAGTCGAGGGTTCTTTTGTTTGCCCATGAGGATATCGCGGATGAAGAGCAGACGATACATTTCCCTGACGGGGAAACCACAGCCTTGGACAGCGACACCGGAGGCCATACCGCAAACGCGGATGAAGACGTAAAGATCATTGATGAGGTGAGATACATTAACCTGATCCCCGGAAAGACATACATTGTGAACGGAACCCTCATGGATAAGGAGACGGGATCTCCCGTGACTGCGGGTGGAAAACCTGTGACGGTCTCACAGGAGTTTGTGCCCGGGAGTGCTGACGGAAGCGTGACCGTCGTGTTCGAGTTTGACGCTTCCCTGATCGAAGGGAGGTCTGTCACTGCCTTTGAGAAAGTGACTTCCTGCGGTAAGGAAGTGTTTGTCCATGAAGACCTTGAAGACAAAGAGCAGAGCATCGATTTCCCGTGGATCCGCACATCTGCAGAAGACATGGCCGACGGTGATAAGGAGATCGCCGCTGAAGGCACTGTACAGATCAAAGATACAGTTACTTACAGGAATCTGACGCCGGGGACAAAATATCGCCTGTCAGGTGTTTTGATGGACAAGGCTTCCGGAAAACCTGCTGTAAGCGAAGGACGAGAGATCACAGGAGAGACAGTTTTTACCGCCTCAGAGAAAAGCGGGAAAGCATATGTGACCTTCAGGCTCAATTCAGCAGATCTTAAGGACGGAGAATATGTTGTGTTTGAGACACTGTTTGAGAAAGCACCGGAAACAGGCGTAGAAAAAGTGGTCGGCACGCATCAGGATACTGAAGATAAAGCGCAGACGATAAGACGAAAGACACGGACCGGAACAGCTACGGGCGACGGGAACCATACTGTATTGTGGATCGCTGTTTTAGCAGCCGCATCAGCATGCGCGGCAGGTATCTTTTTACAAAAAAGAAACAGGAAATAAAATGAGATAATATAACGGGCGCCTTCCGCAGAAGGCGCCCGTTTAACTATATGTGTTATTAAGATGAATCTCAGAGAGCATTCAGATCCCGGTAGAACCCGGGGTAACTGACTTCCACACAGTGCTCATCGTCGATCAGTGTCTCGCCTTCCGCGATCAGAGCCGCGACAGAAAAGGCCATCGCGATCCGGTGATCGCCGCCTGTATGTATCGCGGAACCTTTCAGGGAAGAACCGCTCTCCGCGCCGAAGCCTTCTATGACCAGCCCGTCGTCATTGGCGATCACAGTGCAGCCCATCGCCCTGAGGTTTTCGGAAATAGTGACGATCCGGTCTGTTTCCTTAACTCTGAGTTCGGCCGCGTCCCTGATACAGGTCGTACCTTCGGCAGCGGCAGCCATGACCGCTATCACAGGGATCTCATCGATCAGGGTCGGGATCACGGAGCCGCCGAATGTGACGCCGTGAAGAGGAGCGTGCCGCACGAGAAGATCTGCGGAAGGTTCGGCGTCATTGCGGATATTGAGCATCGTGATATCGGCGCCCATGCTGACCGCGATATCAATGATCCCTGCCCTGGTCGGATTGATCCCGACATTGCGGATCAGGATCTCGGAGCCCGGGACAAGGGAAGCCGCCGCGATGAAGTAGGCGGCGGAGGAAATATCACCCGGAACGACGATGCTGCGCGCGCTCAGTTCCCGGCAGGATGAGGCGCGGGCGTGCCATCCGTCCTTTTCTTCAAATGAATCGATCTCAGCTCCGAATGCGCGGAGCATCCTCTCGGTATGATCCCTTGAGAGAGAGGGTTCAATGACCTCCGTCACACCCTCCGCGTACAGACCCGCGCACAGAATAGAGGATTTGACCTGGGCGGAAGCTACGGGACTGCGATAGGTGATCCCATGAAGCGTTCGTCCCTCTATCCTGAGCGGAGCGCAGCCATTTCCGCGGACGCTTGTTATAGACGCCCCCATAAGTGACAGGGGCGAAATGATCCTGCGCATAGGCCTCGAAGATATGGACGCGTCTCCCGAGATCACAGATGTGAAGGGCTGCGGAGCAAGTATTCCTGAGATGATCCTTGTTGTGGTACCGCTGTTTCCGGTATAGAGACTGACGGGATCTGAGGCGGGCCTTAGGCCGCGCATTCCTTTTCCCCGCACTGTGACGCGCCCGCTGCCGGGATCTGTGTCGATATCTACTCCGAGCCTTCTGAAGCAGTCAACGGTAGAGAGACAGTCAGCGCCGGGGAGAAACCCGGTGATCTCTGTATTTCCGCCCGCTATAGAGCCAAACATGACTGCCCGGTGAGAGATGGATTTGTCTCCCGGGACAGTGATCTCGCCGCGAAGGGGAGATGTTCTTTGTTGAATCGTTTTCATATAACTGAAGCCTCGCTGATAGGACCTCAGGGGATGCCCCGGGTCAGTAGACAGAATAGTTTCTGTTAGTCAGAAGTTCGCGGGCCTTTGAAAGACCGTCGGAGGAGTGGCACTCCACACGCAGAACGCCCTGCTGGTACTCTCGATTGTGGGTGATTCCGATATTCTTGATGTTGATGCCGGCGATCGCCAGGTACATGACAACTTCGGCCAGGACGCCGGGGCGGTCTTCGATATCGACATGCAGGATATACGATCTGTTGATCGGACCGCTTGTGATGTCTGCAAAACTCTCGCGGTACTGCCTCGCGCTGTCAAAAAACTCATTGATGGAACTGTTGTCCCTTGAGTCCAGGGAGTTCCTGAAAACCAGCAGACTTTCAATGTAGCGGTCCAGAAGGATACGGATATTATCCGTGTTTGTCATGCAGATCTGCTCCCACATCACGGGAGATGAAGAGGAGATCCTGGTGATGTCCTTAAATCCGCCGGCGGCTATGGTTTTCATAAACTGGCTCGCGTCGTCACTCTCTCTGACAAGATTTACAAGACTCGCCGAGATGACATGGGGCACATGGCTGATCGCGGCGACGGCGTAATCGTGTCTCTCCGGTGAGACTACCAGAGGCAGCGCCTTTATGGCCTGAGCAAAAGAGAACATCCAGTTGACGTCGTCCTCTGCCGCTTCGGGCTCGGGAGTGAGGATATAATACGCGTTTTCAAGAAGGCCGGATTTGGAGTTCCTGTAGCCGATGCGCTCACTGCCTGCCATAGGATGGCCGCCTATGAAATTCTTCTGAAGGCCTGCAGCCCTCACAGCTCTGTGGATGTCAGCCTTTGTGCTGCCGACATCGGTCAGGATCATTCCTTCTCTGATCCAGGGCTTTAGAAGCTGCAGATTAGACGCGTTACGCTCCACCGGAGCGCATAGAAAGATCACGTCGCAGACTGAGAACCCTTCTCCGACAGCGGACACATACTCATTGACCACGCCGTCGTCTACAGCTTCCTGTACAGTCTCCGGATGAGGAGTGAACGCGAGGATCCTCGCGCCAGGCATATATTTTCGGATGGCTCTGGCGATGGATCCGCCGATGAGGCCAAGCCCGACAAAGCCAAAAGTATTTCTTGTATTATTTGCGGTATTTTCGTTCATGTTTTTGCACTTTCCTGTTCCCGGATATTTTGGCGGAACCGTTTGTGTTCCGTTGTCGGCAGCTGATCACGATCAGTCAGCGCTTATACTATATTACTTTAAAGCGGGAAAGTCAACCGCGATAAACGGGTATTTAACGCCGCAGGATGTGAAAACTTACAGATATACTCCTTGTAAACAGCATGAAGAATTGTTAAAATATACAAGACTGTTTGTTGCCTCCAAAGCACAGAGGCCGCAGATGATCAAAATATTGGTATAGTGGAGGTCTGGAAATGAAAGTTTATACAACCGATAAGATCAGAAATATCGTTCTTCTGGGTCACGGCGGTGCAGGAAAGACAACTCTGGCAGAGGCTATGTGCTATCTGGCAGGTGTAACTTCAAGAGTAGGCAGGGTTGAGGACGGAAATACCGTCAGCGATTTTACCAAGGAAGAGCAGAAGAGAGGTTTCTCCATCAAGACTTCTCTTATTCCCGTCGAGTGGCAGGATTGCAAGATCAATATTCTGGATACTCCCGGATACTTTGACTTCGTTGGTGAAGTAGAAGAGGCGATCAGTGTTGCCGACGCGGCAATCATTGTTATTTCCGGTAAGGCCGGCGTCGAGGTCGGCACTGAGAGAGCATGGGATATTTGCGAGAAGTACAACATCCCCAGAATGTTCTTTGTTACTGATATGGATATCGACAATGTCTCCTATCGTTCAGTGGTAGAGCAGCTTTCCGAGATGTACGGCAAGAAGATCGCTCCCTTCAATTTCCCTTTCCGTGTGGACGAGAAGTTTGCGGGATATGTCAATGTCATCGCTGAAAAGGCGTATGAGTGGAAGGGCAAGGAAGCTGTAGAGTGCGCAGTGCCGGATTACAGCCAGGAATACCTTGAGAACTATCGCGATACTCTGATGGAGACAGTCGCGGAGACAAGTGAAGAGTTCATGGAGCGCTATTTTGAAGGCGATGTGTTCTCAGAGGCAGAGATCAGGTCTGCTGTGAGATCCCAGGTCCTCGACGGTTCCATCGTTCCCGTAGAGATGGGCGCAAGCACTATCTGCCGCGGCGTTTACACATTGATGGATGATATCGTCAAGTATATGCCGAGCCCCGAGCACCGCAAGGTGAGCGGCATCAACCTCAAGACCAATGAGATCTTCGAGGCGAACTTCGATTTCTCCAAGTCCAAGAGCGCTTATATCTTCAAGACCATCGTGGATCCTTTCATCGGAAGATATTCCCTCATAAAGATCCGCTCCGGCGTCTTCAAGACAGATGATACTGTCTATGACACAAACCTTGAGACAGAGATGAGGATCGGCAAGCTCTACATCATGCAGGGCAACAAGACCTCCGAGGTTCCTGAGCTTCACGCAGGCGATATCGGCGCAGTTGCTAAGCTCGGTGAAGCAAAGACCGGCGATTCCCTTTCCACCAAGGCAGTTCCGATCCAGTACGGCAAGACTGAGATCTCAACTCCTTATACCTATATCAGATATAAGGCTAAGAATAAGAACGACGTCGATAAGATCGCGCAGGCGATGGCTAAGATCTCTTCTGAGGATCCTACATTCAGAATGGAGAACGACGCTGCCAACAAGCAGACTCTTATGTATGGCATCGGCGACATGCAGCTTGAAGTTGTCAAGAGCATGCTCAAGAACGAATACAAGGTTGACATCGATACGATGGCTCCGAAGGTAGCTTACAGAGAGACCATCCGCAAGACTTCCGACGTAGAGTACAAGTACAAGAAGCAGTCCGGCGGACACGGCCAGTACGGTCACGTTAAGATGAGATACAGCCCTCTGGGCGACCAGACTGTGGCTTATGAGTTCAGCGACGAAGTCGTCGGCGGCAGCGTTCCGAAGAACTACTTCCCTGCAGTTGAGAAGGGTATCATTGATTCCGTACAGAGAGGACCGCTTGCCGGTTATCCTGTTGTCGGCGTCAACTGCGTGCTGTATGACGGATCCTACCATCCCGTAGACTCCTCTGAAATGGCGTTCAAGACCGCTTCCGTACAGGCGTTCAAGAAGGGCTTCATGGAAGCAAGCCCTGTCCTGCTTGAGCCCATCGTAAGCCTCAAGGTCACCATCCCGGATGCTTACACCGGAGACGTTATGGGCGATCTGAACAAGAGACGCGGCAGAGTCCTCGGAATGAATCCTATCGGCGGCGGCAAGCAGGTCGTTGAGGCGGAAGTCCCTCAGTCCGAACTGTTCGATTACTGCACAGTCCTTCGCTCCATGACCGGCGGCCGCGGAGATTACGCTTATGAGTTCTGCAGATATGAGCAGGCTCCTGCGGATATCCAGGCCAAGGAAGTCGAGGCAAGAGCGAAGCAGCTTGAAGAGGGCACAGAAGACTGATCATGATCAGCCGGACCTTCTTTCAAACGGCGGGACATTAAGAAATGATATTCGAAGCGGGGCATATCCTGGAGATATGCCCCGCTGTTTTTGCGCAAAAGACCCGCAAGGTTTGACAAAGCGATATCAGGGGGATTAGAATGTACAAGATGTTATCCTGCCAGCAAAGGATTTACATCCGGAAATGATTTTATTTAAAGGAGCTGCGTTTCATGAAATACGATTTTAAGAAGATTGAACCCAAGTGGCAGAAGAAGTGGGAAGATGCCAAGCTCTTTGAGGCGAAGGATTTCAGCGACAAGCCGAAATTCTACGGCCTTGTGGAGTTCCCCTATCCCAGCGGAGCCGGCATGCACGTCGGCCATATCAAGGCGTACAGCAGTATGGAAGTGCTTTCGAGAAAGCGCAGGATGCAGGGCTACAATGTCCTGTTCCCGATCGGCTACGACGCTTTCGGCCTGCCCACCGAGAACTATGCCATTAAGACCAATACGCACCCCAGGGTGATCACGGACGCCAATATCGAGAAGTTCTCGAACCAGCTCAGAAGCGTCGGTTTCTCTTTCGACTGGTCCAGGACAGTGGACACATCCAAGGATGACTATTACAGATGGACGCAGTGGATCTTCCTCAAACTGTTTGATCACGGCCTTGTGTTCAGGGACAAGACGCTGGTCAATTACTGCCCTCACTGCAAGGTCGTTCTCTCAAACGAGGACAGCCAGGGCGGCAAGTGCGACATCTGCCATACCGACGTCATCCAGCTTCCCAAGGATGTCTGGTATCTTAAGATCACCGAATACGCCGACAAGCTCCTGAAAGGCCTTGACACAGTGGAGTATCCCGAGGCTATCAAGCAGCAGCAGATTAACTGGATCGGCAAATCCACCGGCGCTTTTGTGGATTTCACAATCGACGGCGTCGATGAGAAACTTGAGATCTATACGACCCGTCCCGATACGCTTTTCGGCGTGACTTTCATGGTCATGGCTCCCGAGCATCCGATGATCGACAAGTATCAGGACCGCATTTCCAATATGGACGCCATCAACGCTTACAGAGACGAGTGCGCCAAGAAGACCGAGTTTGAGAGAACGCAGCTGGTCAAGGATAAGACCGGTCTTAAGATCGAGGGACTCGAGGCGGTCAACCCCGTCAACGGCAAGAAGATCCCGATCTTCATCGCCGACTATGTAATGATGGGATACGGCACGGGCGCGATCATGGCAGTTCCCGCGCACGACCAGAGAGACTGGGATTTCGCGCACGCTTTTGACATCCCGATCATTGAAGTAATCAAGGGCGGCGATATCTCCAGGGAAGCTTATACAGGCGACGGAGAGATGATAAACTCCGATTACCTCAACGGCCTTACCAACAAGAAGGATTCCATCGCTAAGATGATCGGAATCCTTGAAGAGAAGGGCATCGGACACGCAGGCGTGCAGTTCAAGATGAAGGACTGGGCTTTCAACCGTCAGAGATACTGGGGAGAGCCTATCCCGCTGATCCACTGCCCTGAGTGCGGCGTTGTAGGCGTGCCTTATGAAGAGCTTCCGCTCAGACTCCCCGAGGTCAAGGACTTTGAGCCCGGCGAGGACGGAAAGTCCCCTCTTGCCAAGATCCCGGAATTTGTCAACTGCACATGCCCCAAGTGCGGAGGCCCTGCGCAGAGAGAAACAGATACAATGCCCCAGTGGGCGGGAAGTTCCTGGTATTTCCTCCGCTATTGCGATCCCCACAACGACAAGGCGTTTGCCGATATGGACAAGCTCAAATACTGGATGCCCGTGGACTGGTACAACGGCGGTATGGAGCATGTCACAAGGCACCTTATCTACTCCAGGTTCTGGCACCGCTTCCTTTACGACATCGGTGAGGTAAACACTCCCGAGCCCTATTCGAAGCGCTCCGCACAGGGAATGATCCTCGGAGCTGACGGCGAGAAGATGAGTAAGTCCAGAGGCAATGTTGTGGATCCTTTGGATATCGTCAATCAGTACGGCGCTGATACGCTCAGAGTATATGTCCTTTTCATGGGCGACTACGGCAGCGCGGCTCCCTGGAATGACAGTTCTGTGAAAGGCTGCCGGAGATTCCTTGAGCGTGTGGCAGGCCTGACAGATCTGATCACGGATGAGAAGAAGAAGGTTTCTTACGAGACTCTTCTGCACAAGACCATCAAGAAAGTCACGGACGATATAGAGGCGCAGAAGTTCAACACCGCAATAGCGGCGCTGATGACTCTGATCAATGAGATCTACAAAGAAGGCAGCATCTCTAAGGAAGACCTTGTGATCTTCCTGAAGCTCCTTTCTCCTTTCGCTCCTCACATTGCGGAAGAGATCTATGAGATGATCGGCGGAGAGGGCTTTATCACGGTTTCCGAGTGGCCCGAGTTTGATGAGTCCAAGACTGTAGACGCCACCATCGAAGTCGGCGTTCAGGTCAACGGCAAGGTCCGTGCAGCTGTTACAATTCCTGCGGGATGCGATAAGGATACAGCGCTTGCAGCGGCTAAGGCCAATGACAGAGTAGCATCCTTTGTTGTGGGCAAAAAGATCGTCAAGGAAATCTATGTCCCCGGCAAGATCATCAATATTGTCGTGAAATAAACTAAATCAATAATGCTTGAGAACCCGGAAGGGCACCCCGCTGTGCCTGCACCGGGTTCTTTTTTTCTGTATGAGATTGACATCATTGCATTAAATGTATACAATTATGCAAGATGCGGAAGCATCAGGTATAGCAAAACAGCAAATGGGGTAACTGGCGGGTGGGGATCCGCAGAATGGAGATTAAATGAACGGCGAGTATGACTTTAACAGAGAAGTCTCCGATAAGTATTCTCTCAGGGGAAGAGTGTTTCACAAGATCCGCAACGATATTTTGAACGGCAGATACAAGGAACACGAGGAACTCAAGGAGATTCGGATCGGCAAGGAGCTTGGGGTTTCCAGAACGCCTGTAAGGGAGGCGCTCAGACAGCTCGAACTGGAGGGACTGGTACAGATCATTCCCAACAGGGGAGCATTTGTAACCGGTATTCAGGAGAACGATGTCCGCGATATTTACGCGATCCGGGCGCTGCTCGAAGGACTCTGCGCGCGCTGGGCGACAGAGAGGATCACGGCGGAACAGCTCGAGGCCATGGAAGAAAACGTCTATCTGGCCGAGTTTCACGCGGGCAAAGGACACATGGAGCAGATGGCGGAGCTGGACAACCAGTTTCACCACATCCTTTATGACGCATGCGGTTCCAAGATGCTGGAGCATCAGCTGATCGATTATCACTCTTATGTGATGAGGATCCGCAGGAAGACGCTGTCCACGATAGAGAGAAGTACAGCGTCCAACAAGGAACACAGAGCGATCATGGAGGCGATCCGTGCCGGTAAAGCAGATCTTGCGGAGCGGCTGGCCAGTGAGCATATGAAGAATGCTTATGAAAATATGGTCAAGAACCGCCTGTATGATATCTATAAAAAAGATATGGAGGATTGACCCCTCGGGAAGGAGCAGATTATGCAGAAGATTCAGATGACTACACCCCTGGTGGAAATGGACGGAGATGAGATGACAAGGATCGTCTGGAAGATGATCAAGGATAACCTTCTTTCTCCTTACATCGATCTCAAGACGGAGTACTACGACCTCGGGCTTGAAAAGAGGGATGAGACCGATGACCGGATCACGATCGACGCCGCGGAAGCTACAAAGAAATACGGTGTTGCCGTTAAATGCGCGACCATTACTCCCAACGCTGCCAGAGTCGAGGAGTATCATCTGAAGAAGATGTATAAGAGCCCGAACGGGACGATCCGAGCCGCACTCGACGGAACAGTCTTCAGGTCACCGATCCTCATTAAAGGAATCGAGCCTTATGTCCGCAGCTGGAAAAAGCCGATCACAATGGCCCGTCACGCGTATGGAGACATTTACAAGAACTCAGAGATCAGAGTCCCCGGAGCAGGCACGGCAGAGATCATTTTTACCGCTGAGGACGGAACTGTGACGCGCAAGACGATCCACAAGTTCTCAGGCCCCGGCATCATTCAGGGCATCCACAATACGGATAAGTCTATCGAGGGGTTTGCGCGCAGCTGCTTCGAGTACGCGCTCAGCGTCAAACAGGATCTCTGGTTTTCCTGCAAGGACACTATTTCCAAGACCTACGACACGCATTTCAAGGAGATCTTCCAGAAACTGTACGACGAGGAGTATAAAGAGAAATTTGAAGCGATCGGGACAACCTATTTCTACACTCTGATCGATGACGCAGTAGCCCGCGTTATGCGCTCTGAGGGCGGATTTGTGTGGGCACTCAAGAATTATGACGGCGATGTCATGAGTGATATGATGGCGTCAAGTTTCGGCTCACTCGCTCTGATGACGTCCATCCTTGTCTCCCCTGCGGGATACTTTGAGTATGAAGCTGCTCACGGCACTGTCCAGAGACACTATTACAAGCATCTCAAGGGAGAGAAGACCTCTACCAACTCCGTGGCGACGATCTTTGCATGGACCGGCGCTCTGAGAAAGAGGGGCGAGCTGGACGGAAACCAGGCTCTGCAGGATTTTGCCGACAAGCTTGACGAGGCAACTCTTGAGACGATCGAGTCCGGAAAGATGACCGGAGACCTCGCTCTGATCACGACGATCCCCGAAGTGCAGAAGCTCGGAACAGAAGAGTTCATCTTTGCGGTAAAGGAAACGCTTGATAAGAAAATGAATGCGTGATCTGACTGATCGGCATAAGAAAACGGGAACTGTGACACCTGGGTCACAGTTCCCGTTTTTTATTCTGCGTTTTCGCTGAGTTCTTCCCACTGTTCATAGAGCAGGGCGAGCTCTTCTTCGAGCTGTTCCTTCTGCCGGGCAAGCTCCCCGAACTTTTCGGGATCCGAGTAATTCTCCGGCATTGCCATTTTCTCATCCAGGGAGGAGATCTGTTCCTCAGCGGAAGCTATTTTTTCCTCGCACTTGCGCAGGTCATTGGCGGCTTTGCGCTGTCTTGCCTGTTCTTCCTTCTGCTGCGCCCAGCTGAGCTTTTCGGAGGATTCAGGACTTCCCGGTGCGGTGCCTTCTCCCGAGGCAAAAGACTGAGGTTTCCCCGCTGAAGCGGCGTCCTGTACTCCCTGTCCGTCCCTGTAGGCATCCTGAAGGAGTGCTTCCTCCACCTGGGCTGATTTCTCAAGGTAGAAATCATAATTACCGATAAAGCGCTCCGGAGCCTTCTCCGCGTTATTGCCGGGGTAATTGAGAAGCACTGTCCTGGTGAGGGACAGAATCCGGCTTGCGGTGTGGTTGATGAAGTAGCGGTCATGGGACACATACAGGACAGTCCCCTCGTAGGAGTTGAGCGCGTTCTCGAGCACTTCCTTGGAGACGAGGTCGAGATGGTTCGTCGGCTCGTCGAGGATAAGGAAATTGGCCTTTGAGAGCATGAGCTTGGCAAGGGACACCCGGCCCTTTTCTCCGCCGCTCAGGTCGCCGATCCTCTTAAACACCTCTTCGCCTGTGAAGAGGAAGGAGGCGAGCAGGCTCCTGATCTGTGTATTGGTCATGGAAGGATATTCGTCGGAGATCTCCTCGAACACGGTATTGTCGTCATGGAGCACGTGGTGCTCCTGATCGTAATAGCCGATATGGACGTTAGTCCCCAGACGGATCACGCCTTTGTCGGGAGCGACCACTTCATTTAAGATGCTGAGGATCGTGGACTTTCCTGTGCCGTTGTCGCCGATCAGAGCCACGTGTTCGCCCCTGCGGATCTTGAAGGAGATCCCTGAGAAGAGCTTCTTCTCTCCGTAGGACTTGGCAAGATCGTCTACACTCAGGACCTCCCGGCCGCTCTTGATGCAGGGCGTAAAGGTGAGGTGCATGTCGTCGCGCAGCTCCACAGGCTTTTCGAGGACTACTGTTTTCTGGAGCATTTTCTCGCGGCTCTCCGCGCGCCGGATGGACTTCTCGCGGTTGAAGCGCCTGAGTTTCTCGATGACTTCCTCCTGGTGGCGGATCTGGGCCTGGTTATTCATATAGGCGTGGTACTGCTGCTCGCGCAGCGCTTTTTTGCGCTCGGCGTAAGCGGAATAATTGCCCCCGAACATCATGCTGCGGCCGTTTTCAAGCTCGATGATCTTGCTGACGGTCCTGTCGAGAAAGTAGCGGTCATGGGAGACGACCAGTACAGTGCCTTTATAATTCATAAGGTATGTCTCGAGCCAGCGGATACTGTTCATATCCAGATGGTTCGTGGGCTCGTCCAGCATCAGCAGGTCAGGCTTCTGCAAAAGAAGTTTGCCCAGCGCCACACGGGTCTTCTGTCCGCCGGAGAGGGTGGACACCTTCTGGTCCAGATCCACAGAGGTAAAGCCGAGACCTTTAAGGACGCCCAGGACTTCTCCCTTGTAGGCATAGCCGTTTTCGCGTTCAAAGCGGTGGAGCAGGTCTGTGTATTCCGAGATAGTCACAGTCAGGGCTTCTCCCTTCAGGACTTCCATTTGTTTCTCATATTCCGAGAGTTTCTTCTCTATGTCGATCAGATACTGCTTGACCGAGAGCACTTCTTCATAGACGGTGCGCTCGGAGGAGAGCCCCTGGTTCTGAGCCAGATAGCCGTAACTGCAGTCTCTCTCAAAGGAAACGGAACCCTCGTCGGCAGTTTCCTGACCGACGATGATCCTGAGAAGGGTGGTCTTGCCGGCTCCGTTTATACCGATCACAGCGGCCTTATCACCCCTTTCCAGGTGGAAGGTGACGTCTCTCAGAACTACGTTTTCCGGGTATTCTTTACTTATATGATGACACGCTAGGATCATAAGTATTTTCTCTTTTCGTCTTATCATTCATCCGGACATGCCGGTATTCCCAATGATATAGAAAACACGCCGATAAGTCAAACCTGTGAGGCGGTTAGAGCGGTTAGGCTTTTTTGAATTGACGTGTTTTTGTCAAGCCGATATAATAAAATAGACAAGGGAACGACGTAAATCCTTCCGCTTTTTGCGGAGCGCGCAAGGACCAGGCCGTAGCAAAGAAAGGACAGTAGAGGCATAGTGGAAGAACGGGGGATCTCACAGGCAGTCATAGGACGATTGCCTCGTTATTACAGATATCTCGGCGATCTTAAGAATGAAGGCGTCGAGAGAATTTCATCACAGGAACTTAGCAGGATCATGAATGTCACTGCCTCTCAGATCAGGCAGGACTTCAACAACTTCGGCGGCTTCGGCCAGCAGGGGTACGGATATAACACTAGTTATCTGTATGAAGAGATCGGAAAGATCCTTGGTCTGGATCAGCAGCATGATATGATCCTGATCGGCGCAGGAAATCTCGGACAGGCGCTAGTCAATTACATGAATCTCAAGAACCGGGGATTTTCATTTAAAGGAGCGTTTGACATCAGTCCCGCGCTTCACGGGAAGAAGATCGCGAATGTTCCGATCTATCCGATGGAACAGATGACAGGTTTCATCAGGGAGAACCATATTGATATTGCAGTGCTTACCGTTCCCAAGGCAGCGGCCATTGAGATCACGCAGGTACTTACGGAAACTCCGATCAAGGCAATATGGAATTTTGCCCATGTTGATCTGAAAGTTCCGGACAGGATCCAGGTGGAGAGCGTGCATCTTCAGGACAGTCTGATGAAACTGTCCTACAACATAAGACGCCACGAGAATGAGAGCTGATACAGCTTGGAGCTGTATCGGGATCAGTATGCGAATGCCTTTCCCGGAGTGATTCGGGAAAGGCTTTTTTGATGGAGACGGACCGGACGGATGCCGGAAAGGTCCGCAAACAGTTCAAAAAGAGGAAGGGACGATGAAATATCTGCTTACAGGACTTGAAATGGCCAGAGCGGACGCAAATACATCGCAAGTGATAGGTATTCCGTCCATTGTACTTATGGAGAGGGCCGCGCTTGCCGTCGCGGAAGAGATCACGGAACGTTTCCCGTCCTCCTGCGGGGTCACGATCCTGGCAGGACCCGGAAATAACGGCGCTGACGGACTGGCTGTGGGAAGGCTCCTCACAGACAGGGGCTATCGTGTTCAGTTTCTGCTCCTTGACCCAAAGGACCCTCCTGAGGGATCCTCGGCAAGCACGCAGAGAAAGATTCTGAAGGCTTACGGAATAAAGACGGAAGCGTTTGACGGGGACAGGATGAAGGCATTTAAACCGGATGTCATCGTCGACGCTCTGTTCGGGACGGGACTCGGAAGGCCTCTTACGGGCAGAGCGGCGCAGATCGCGGAGGCTGCGGGCGCGTATCGCGAGCAGACAGGCTGTACGGTGGTGGGGCTTGATCTGCCCTCAGGCATTTCCTCGGAGGACGGATCTGTGATGGGCTGTGCTATCCGGTGCGATTTTACTGTGACATTCGCCTATTATAAGAGGGGGCACTTTCTGTATCCGGGATGCACTTACTGCGGTGAAACGATCCTGAAGCAGATCGGGATCCACGACAGGAGCTTTACCTGTGACGGCGGAGAAGTTCCCGAGATGGTCATGCCTGAGCGGGAAGACATCGCTGAACTGATCGGAGAGAGAAATCCCGGAGGAAACAAGGGAACATTTGGCAAAATATTGATCATTGCCGGCAGTTATTCCATGTGCGGCGCGGCTCTTCTGTGCGCGGAAAGCTGTATGAGAGCCGGCGCGGGCATGGTGAAAGTCTTTACCAGGGAGGAAAACCGCGTTATCATTCAGGAAAAGCTTCCCGAGGCAATGCTGACAGTCTACCCGGCGCTGCCCGATAAGGAAGAACTCAGGGACGGAGCAGCGCGGGAACTGGCCGAAAGGCTCAGAAAGGACCTGGAATGGGCTGATGCCGCAGCTGTCGGACCTGCCGTCGGAAGGGGAGAAGAGGCGCGCATACTTGTCAGGACACTCCTTCAGGAAATCTCTGAGCGCGGGGAAGACAAAAAAGCGCGGGGAAAGGCCCTTCGGGGAGTCGTGATCGACGCGGACGCGCTAAGGCTCATCGCGTCGGATCCGGAAATGGACGAACTGATGAGGCACAGAAAAGGTGAGACTGCCTGTATTCTCACGCCGCATCTCGCGGAATTCGCGGATCTCGCCCACATCACCCTGAAGGAGGCGGCCTCGGACAGGATCGCACCCATGAGAAAGCTCTGCGGAAGATACAACTGTACTGTCATCGGCAAGGATGCAAGGACGCTGATCGCGTCCGCGGGAACAAGGCAGATCAGTATGATAACCAAGGGCAACAGCGGTATGGCCACAGCCGGCAGCGGAGATGTGCTGACGGGCATCACTGCGGCAATGCTGTTTGGCGTTAGAGCAGGCGATGACCTGGGATACAGAGCGGCACAGGCGGCTGCTTTCATTCACGCCGAAGCGGGAGACGCCGCGAGAGACAGCCTGGGAGAGCGCTCAATGACCGCCGGAGACCTGATAAGAGCTGAGCGCGGCGCCTTCAGACTTTTGACTAAGTAAACACAAAATGACCTCGGACGGGAATGCCGAAAGGGAGGAAATAAGATGGAAAACCTGGAAAT
>Ga0256407_10005470_pt1 | contig 20354 bp, 14 predicted proteins | sample RumenRJG_04DNA_FD_193489 | JGI IMG/M metagenome (GOLD analysis project Ga0256407, IMG submission 193489) | Bovine rumen microbial communities from Lethbridge, Alberta, Canada - RJG_04 | ecosystem: Host-associated > Mammals > Digestive system > Stomach > Rumen | place: Canada: Alberta... | reverse complement strand
TGAGAAACTACATCAGATAAAAATACATTTGCTATTCCGTTTACATTTATTGCATGTCCGTCACCTGTCTGCAAGCCAAAATTGACAGCCAAGAAAGATAAATCTTCATCTTCTTTTGCATTAATTTTAATAGAGTTTGATTTTTCGACAGTTAATTTATCTGCTTCAGCAGTTACATCGGAATTATTAACATTTACAATAGCACCGATACCAACACCAACACCTGAATCTGCATTGGAGAAGTTTACACCGCCTGCAATGCTTAAATTTTGAACTGTTTCAACCGCACTTACTTCAACATCACCTGTTGATTTTATTGTTGTACCGACTCCTGTTTTTACAATATTGCCGTCTTTATCTTTTACAACATTTCCTTTATCATCATAAGTATAGCCCTGACCTATTCTTGCAGTTACCGTATTTGTATTTACTTCCGTATTAACTGCACCATCAAAGGTATAAGAAGAAGAATTCTTATTTGCTATAGCCGCTGCTACTGCGACCGTATGGAAATTTTGTTTTAAATCAGCATCAACTTTTACATCTTTTACATCGGTTAATGTACTGTCTGTTATTTCGGCATTGACATTCTTTGAACTGTAATCAACCGATGCTGCAATACCTGCACCAATACCGGTTGCATTACTCCTTTCACTTTCGGATGCGTTTTTATCGTCTTTACTTCCTGAATATGCAACACCGCCTGTTATATTCCAAATATATGAATCGTCAGTCGCACTTACATTCACATCAGGATTTGCAGCATTTTCATCTTTTTTAACAACAGATTTATTTATAACTGAAGATACTTTATTTTTTAAAGTATTCCAGGCAAATGAACCTCCTACAGCAATTTTTACATTCTTGTCACTATTTGTTGCTGCACCTATACCTGCTGTAACATCAACTAAATCAGCATCAAAGTTTGATTTAACATCAAGACCTTTAGCATCTTTATCAGTAAAATTGACCGTTGAATTTTCTACAAGAGATTTTGTTTCGGATAAATTACGATAAATATTTACACCTGCTCCGACTGCTACATTACCCGCTTTGGCAAAACCACCGTTAACATCCACAACTAATGTATCATTATTAGAACTTACTTCTGCTTGTTTGCCTGTATTTATCGTTGAATTTGTAACTTTTGCATTTGTTTTTGTTTTATCTGAGGTTATATCTATTGAACCTGCGGCAGCAAGAGAGAAATTACTTGAGGCTGTTGTAGTATCTGCTTTTTGACTCTTATCGCCTTCAAGTTTCTTTTCATTGTTGTCAGCAAGTTTCTCTGTATTAGCCTTATCGTCTTTTTTTGCATTTTCATTTTTGGCATCTTGTTGTTTGCCGTCTTTATCGACAGTTTTATCCGCATTTTTTATTGCATTTTTAGTTGAGTCTTTTTTAACTGATGTTTGAGCCTGTTCGGATGCATCATTTTCTTTGAATAAATCATTCAAATTCATAACATCTTCTTCATCATCTCCTGCTTCATCAAGCATATCCATCCAGTTGCCGACATTTTTTTGCTTTTTGATATTTTTATTTGAAGAATCTGTTGAAGGTGTTTTTTCACTGTCAGATGGTTTTGATTCAGTACCAGTTTTATCAGAACTTTGAGATTCTTTATTTTTATCTTTGTCTTGGTCTTGGCTTTGCTCTTTATCCTGACCCTGTTCTTTATCTTTATCTTTGTCTTTTTGTTCTTCTTTATCGTCTTTGTCTTCTTTTGCCTGCTCTTTAGCTTCTTTCATATCAACGCCGCCTGCGCTTGCAGCCGCTAAAAGTACATCAACTTTTCTTGATTGAGTATCTGCACTGACATTTACCTCTTCTTCAGCATTAATAGTGGAATTATCAATATAAGCATTTACTTCTTTTGTTGTATTGGTAACATTTACGCTTACACCAACAGATGCACCTGAAGATGACTGTTGATTGCTATTTTCAGATGTTCCTTTTTGTGTAGCATTTACACCTAACATATTAATACTAATGAGTCTGTCTTTAATATCTCTTTCGTCATTAGTGCTCAATTCATTTGTATCTTCATCAATTTCTATCGGGTCATCTTCACCTGATTTTTTTGTTTGGATAGTTGCTTTACCGGCATTTACATTAACATTTGTAGCACTTATTTTATCACTGTTTATAATGTAACTTTGTGTTTTACCGTCAACATTTTGAACATTAACACTGCCTTCAAGCACAAATGTACCTGCGCTGCCGCCTGTTACAAGCGCATTTACATAGGCTTCTTCCTGTGCGGATTGAACATTTAAGTCCCCATCTTCTATATTAATTATTGCATTATCAATTTTTGCGGTTGCATTACTCGTAAAATGATTAACCATAACACTACCGCCCAGACCTACTTTTGCGGCTTCTTCCGCTTCATCTTCAGTTTTATCTTTTTTATCTTTTAATTTTGCAATATAACTGTTAATTTCTTCAATCAAGAAATCCACTTTACCTGCACCGTTATAATTTATAACAGAATTTGAAGCGTTAACATTCAATTCTCTGGTTATATCGTTGCCGTCTAAATCATGCCCTTTACCATCTAAACCTTTAATATCGCCGCTCATAGTAACTTGGGCATTTTTATCAATTACGGCCGTAGTGTTATTTACAATAGAATTAACTACAACACTTCCTGCAATTGCGGCAGTAGTTCCTGCACCTTGTGCTTTTGCAAGGTTATTAAATAATCCTTTCAAACTTAATTCTGTTCCGCCAAAAAATTCTTTTGGTTTTTTAAGTGATGCACCGACATTTTTGATTGTATCCGGATTCAATAAATCTGAAAGTTTTGTATGTAAAAACTCCGCATCCCACAAATTATCACCGGCATCAAAGTTTACACCAAGAGAAAGTTCATTTGCAGTTGAGCCTTCCCCTACTTCCCTTCCGATTTTTAATTCCATAGGATTCATCGGTAATTGAGTTGTAGAATTTACCTTCACAGAATCTGTTGCAGTTATTTTTGCTCTATCTTTAATTTCTGCCGTTGAAGTATTTTTTTGGTCATTTACAATAACCGCAGCACCCGCACTAAATTTATTGCTTGCACCGGCTTCTGCATTTACTTCATTAACGGTATAATCAACAATATTTGATGATAAATCCAATGTTGTCGTATTTACAGTCGAATTAGAAATTACAGAAGATGCTGTATTATTTTCATTATTCCATACGGCACTGCCTGACATTTCAAGATTTAATTTATCAAGCGCCGCGGACATTTTATCCTGTACTTTAGATAAAAGTTTTTTGTTTAACCAACTGTATATAGCAGCACCCGTACTTTTATCATAATCTGTTGTACTTTTTTCGGAATATTTTGAAGTTTGGTCTTTTGCTACCACTTCTGTTTCAACAGAATTTGATATTTGATTGATATTTTGAGCAACAAAGCGGGCATCTCCGTATGTTGATTTAACCTCTTTTATCTCATTGCCGTTTTTATCTTTAACAACATTACCCTTTTCATCTTTTTTGGTTTCAATATCTGCGTTAGCATATTTTGTTGTTATTTTAGAACCTTCAACATTTACATCTGCATTTGTTTTTGTATGATTGATTGTCATACCGGCTGCAATACCGGTATGCTCGGAATCCTTACCGACATAAGAAATATTTTTAACTTCTGTTTCGCTCTTGTTAAACGAAACAGCTCTTACATTTACATTACTTGAATCAATTTCTGAATTTTCAATATTAACACCGGTATCAGAAATAATTGAATTATTTAAAAGTGCAATGTTATAAGCAGATACAGTATTTTGTGTACCGCCTTCATCTTTGTCTTTGTCTTTATCTTTATCCTTATCTTGGTCTTGACTTTGTTCTTTATCTTTATCTTTATCTTGGTCTTGAACTTGGCTTTGTTCTTTATCTTTATTGTCTTTATCATCCTGAGTTACCGAACTTTCTTTGTTATCGGCACTTTCAGATTGTTTGTTATCCTCGGTGGCTTTATTTTTATCATCAGATTTTTCTTTATCTTTATCGTTTGAATATATACCGCCGCTATTACTGTAACCTTGTTCCTGTTCTTTTGCTTTCTTTTCGTCCTCTTTATTAGCATCATCAGTTTTTTTGTTAAGGTCATCTGCTATTTGTTTTTTAATATTATCTGAAGCAGTTTCAGGGGCTTTTTCATCTTTTGATTTTTCTGTTATAGCAAGAAAATTTGAACTGTCATAATTTAATTCATTTTCGATAGTTGATAAAGCATTAATATCAACCGTGCTCTTTTCATCTGTTGCTAATATTTTTGAGCCCGAAACATTTACTTTTGAATCTGTTTTTGCCCCAAATCCATACAGAAACATCGGTAATGAATCAAGTTTTCCTGTTGATATTTTTGTTACCGCCTTTGCATCAGAAGTAATATTAACAGAATTTTGTCCGGTAATTTCAGAATTAATTATTTCTATCTTAGATGCCGCTCTTGCACCATCAAAAAATGTATAAACATCTTCACTGAAAAATTCGCCTGCCGGATTTTGGTTGTAAATTGCCTCAACTGCTTCCTTTGGCATTGCTTGCATATTATCAAGCATTGTTTTTAAAGGAATACCTGCAACTTCTTCACCTTTTTCCATTGCATCGGTTAACCATGAAGGTAAAGTAAAAATTTCACCTCTTAAAAATTTTATAAATAACTTTTGAAGTTCTATTTTAACCCATTTATCATAAACTGTATCCAAAAGTTGAATATAAGTTTCGGTTTCTGATGAAGCATTTGCTTTTATATTAACATCGTCACCTATTATTTTTGAATTTGATATCTTAACACTCGCTTTTGCTTCCGGAGATACACCGTTAAAACTTTTATGAATAATCAAATTTGTTGTTTCATCTTTTTTGGTTTCATCTTTTTTAGAATCATCTTTAAGATTATTACTGTTGGCATTACTGTTACTGTCATTTTTAGATGCGGCTAATGCATCATTATATGCCTTTATTGTATCTTCATTTACTTCTTTTTCAGATGTTGCATTTGCTTCAAGTTCTATATCATTAGATATAATTGCTGCATTATTAATAATTATTGATGAATCATTATCTGATAATGATGATTTATTATATGTTTTATCTATTGAATATGCTGTTTTAACTTTGTCCTTATCATTAGTTTTAGATTCACCTGTTTTTGAGCCGGTGTCAGCAGAATTTGTTTCTGTTTTAACTGTCTTAAGCCCTGTTACGGTATTTATAGTAGTGGTTGTCGTAGTTGTAGTCTTGGCTGAAGTTGTCGGATTATTTTGAGTAGTACTGTCAGGATTAGATTCTGTTCCTGTTTTGTTCTCAGTACCGCCATTTGATTCAGATGTTAATACGGTTGTTAAAATCTCTTCGTTTGCCTTATTTGTAATAAGTACTATTTTCCCGTCTTTCAGTCCTAATTCTGTTGCATCTTTTGTATCATTTGATACAAGAGAATTAAATAATGCTTCTGCCTGATTGGCTTTATTGATTACGATATCCTTATTCTGAATACCGGCAACTATTCTCGGATTTGCATTTGCTGATTTAGTAACATCATCAGGATTTACATTAGTTAAAATTCTTCTTCCGTAAGCATTTACATCATTGCGGGCATATATTTGACCGTTGATTATAATATCGCCTGAAGAATTTGTTATAAGACTTTTATAATTATCTTTAGTTAAATCAAATTCAAAATTTGAAAGATGTTCACCGTAATTTTTTTTGAATAAATCATAAGCATTTTGAGAAGGAGCCATCAAAGTAAGCGAACCGACATTCAAAATCCCTGATGAACCTATAACCACACCGTTAGGAGATACAAATATTGCATGTCCGTTGTAGAAGTTGTTATTTTTCATTGTGTTTAAAATACCGTCAATAACAACTTGTTTATCAACAAGGTTGACAAACTTTGAATAATTATCTTTGTAGATAAGATTTGCTATATCACCTTTTGATAGGTTAAATTTATCGTATTCTCTAAATCCTGTACTGCCTGACACTTTTGATGCTTCAATATTATAAGTGTTGCCTGTTGCTGTTACACCTGAAATTTCAGATGCAATAACACTTGAAGGTAAACCAAACAGAAACATTCCAAAAACTATCATTGACGCAGTGAATTTTTGCAAAAATTTTTCCAGCATATACATCCCTTAACAATTACTTCTTGATATTATATTATTTTATGTAATTAATATTCATATAAAAAGGGAACAAAAACTTTTTTTACAAATTTTTATTTTTTTTTACAAAAATTTACACAAAATAAAAAATATTTAGGTTTTTAGTAAAAACAAAAATATAATATTATTTATAAATGGAATAAAATGAAAAAGATTTTTATAACAATATGTATATTATTGGCTTTGCCGTTACCTGCTATGTCTGATTATGTTCCGGAGATTATACCTCAGGCAGGGACTCTTAACAATCAGAATTTAGATTCGTTAAGACAGCAACAAATGGAAAGACAGATTCGCGATGATTACAAAAGATTTGAAGAACGCAAAGAAAGCGGAGAAGCCAAAAAAGACGAAATCGAAAAGAAATCTGCACCTGTAATCAGGGCAAAACTGGAAGATTATGCAACCAAAGGCGTTTATATTGAAAAGGTCGAAGTTTCACCATCTTATATTCTGACTAAACAAGAAATAGAAGATATTTTAAAAGATTATAACAATCAGAATTTAAAAATAGAACAATTAAAAGAAATTGTTGACCGAATAAATAAACTTTATTTAAGTTACGGTTTCGTTACTGCCAGAGCATTTTTACCCGAACAGGTCATAGAAGGCGGAGTTGTAAAAATTAAACTTGTAGAAGGCAGAGTTGAAGATATTGTAGTATTAGATAATAAATGGACAACTTCAAAATATATAAAAGACCGATTGAATGTATCTAAAGGAGATATTTTTAATATCCGAAGTTTAGAAAGTTCAATGGTTGTATTTAACAGATACAATAACGGAGTCCAATTAACAGGGACTTTAAATCCCGGCAAGAATGAAATGGGTACAACTAATATTACGGTTCAGGCTCACGAAAAATTCCCGTTTCATTTGACCGCAATGATGGATAATTCTGGGCGAAAATCTATCGGAGAATATCGTGGCGGATTGATGCTCAGAGATGACAGCCTGACAAAACATCGTGACCCGTTAACTTTGGGATTTTACGCAAACAAACACGCAATAACTCCGTTTGCGGATTACAATTTCCCCGTAAACAAAAAAGACGGAAGAATAGGATTTAGTTTTTCTTCAAGTAATTCAAAAATAGGCAACGGTTCATACAGACATTTTAATATTAAAAGCCGTTCTCAAAATTACTCTTTATACTTTACTCAGCCTATCATAAGAAAGCCTTGGACAGAATTAACAAGTGTAACATCATTGGCTTATAAACATTCTGCAACAAGTTTTGACGGAAAAGATATTTTTGAAGACAAAGTCACAACAGTAACAACAGGTTTGACATACAGGTATGATACCCAAAGAGGTATTTGGTATTTAAACCAAAATGTCGGATATTCAATTCCTATATTTGATAAAAATTCAAATTACTTAAAATTGGATGGCGGAGTATTAAGACTTCACGATTTGGGTCACGGATTTGTCGGAACAATAAGGGGTAACTATCAATTTATTCCGAAAGATAATGTTCCGTATCTTGACCAAATGATAGCAGGCGGCGGAACGACCGTAAGAGGTTATTCGGAAGGTCTGTTAATCGGCAGAAGCGGATACATTATGAGTGCAGAACTTATGTTCCCAATAGGTCCGAGAGAAATTTGCACAAAGAAAAATCCAAATAACCCAAGACCCTTTATCGGAAATTATCTGAAAGGTTTCATATTTGCTGACCATGCAGGAATATTCCCTTATAAAGGTTCCGGTACGGGAAGCAAGCATTATGATAAGAACGACTTTTTGGCGAGTTTGGGTTTTGGTATAAAAATAACCTTACCTGCCGGGCTTAATTTGAGATTAGCATGGGGCTTCCCGCTGATAAAAAATTCACATGAAGAAACAAGCAGAACTGGACGATTTCATATAGATTTGAGTATGACACTTGATTCTGATACTCTTGTAAGTTTAAGAAGACCGAAAAAGAAACAGGAAACCAAAGAGCCTGAAACCAAAATTGAACCGTTGGTAGAAAAAAATGTTAATGCTCAACTCTATGAAACAAAAACAAAAGAAGAAATAAAAGCAGAAAAAGAAGAAGAAAAACTAAAGGCAAAAGAGGCAAAAGCCAAAGCAAAACAAGAAAAAATAAGAGCAAAAAAAGAAAAGAAATTATTTGAATTATTGTATGGAAAAGATAAGCCGTCAAAATTTGATTTATTCATACAAAAAATAAAAAATCTTTTCAAAAGAAAACCAAAATCTAAAACAACATAAATTTAATTTTTTATAAAGAAACGACCGCCAATGAAAGCGGTCGTTTTCTCTCTTCTTCCAACCTTATATACAACTTAGATATTAGATTTTCTTTCAAAATTCTTGCGAATAGTATTTTTTGCTTTATCAAGATTTTTGATTTTCTTTTCTGCCTGTCTGACCTGTTTTCTCATAGCGGCTCTTTCTGCCTTTGTTGTTTGATATTTTGAGTCAATTTCAGCATATTTTGCTTTGTAATTAAGCAAATTATTTCTCACTTCCATTTGTGCTTTATCAATTTCTGTTATTGCGGTCTGCATTTTTGTTCCGCCTGTAACCTGTGCAGGATCTAAAAGATCAGTACCTTTTGCCTGAACACCTGATACAGTTCTTGATGTAGTAGTTGCAGGCGCTTTTACTGCATTACTTTCATCAAAATTCAAAGGTGTGAAAGATGTTTCTGCCATAGCAGAACCAACACTCAAAATTGAAAAACACAATAATGATGCAAATATTTTTGATAATTTCATTGTTGTAACCTCCACTCTGATATAGTGATATTCTATACCATTTTTGAAATTTGCAAAAATAATTTACATATTTTAACAAGAAGAACTATATCCGCTCCTGAACTCTGTTTTCTTCGTGTTTATAATAGTCATAAATTCTCAAACAATCTCTGAATGAAAATTCATATTCACCCTTATGAAACAATTTATTAAACCAAACTTTTAAAAATCCTTTTTCATCCATAATTTCCTGTGCATAATCAATAATACTCATAAAGGTTTCAGGCGGATATTTTGTATCTTCATTATCCCAGCAGGCTTTTAATACGGCACTTCCGTCAGGGTTAAAATCATACCATGCAATCGCATCATAGGTATCTTCCAAGTCTGTTATCATTTTCAATACACCTTCTTTTGTGTATCTGCAAAAAATTACAAATTTTTGTTTACTTCGATTCAGGGAATAATTTATCCATAACTCAGGTTTCAAAATATCAAGAATTTCTTTGAATGTAGAATTGTCAAGAATTTTTTTCATTTTTTTGAATTTCTTTTCACCAAGAATTATTTTTGCACAATATAAAAGTTCATCAGGCGGGGTCATAATATCCAAATCATAACTTCTTACCCCCTCTAAAATCTGCCCGTCCTTAGTCATAGGAAAAGCAAACATCTGATTATTATTACTCGGATAAGCAATTATTCTGTTTTGACGGTCAAATCCGTCAACTTCAAAACCGCTGTACTCAAAAATATATTTAAACATTTGTTCTATATGTTGTGGTGAAAACTGTCTTGCCATAATTTATCCCTTTTTTGCTTTATTATACTACACACAAAAATTGTTATATATAAAAATTGAATACAAGAATTTACATATTATAAGCAAATTACAGCCAATTCATCACTGCCAAACAGTAGCGACTGAAAAGAGGAATTTTCAAAAAAAACATAATTTTTTATAATACACAATAGTTTTTAGGTTTAGCATAAGGAGAAATATAAATGACAAATTTAAAAGATTTTTTCAACAAAGTTTCAAATAACAATAGAATATTTACTGCTGAAGACATTGGAGCAATGTCTGGTAATGAGTATGAACAAAATGAAAAAGCGATTTTTCATCAACTGCAAAATTTAGGAATTCCAAGACAGAACCAACTTAATGGAAACCCGGATGTAGTATATGTGAATTCATATACAAAAGCAGATGGCACAAAAGTAAAAGCACATTATCGTTCAAGAAATGGTATTTCAACAACTGGAGGTGCGGCACATTTAACGGGTACAGATAAAGAATTTGACAGACTGCTAAATGTTCAAATTAAAAATTTTAATACAGGAATACCAAATTTATCTAATTACTCTTACTACAATGATTTAAATAGTAAATTAGAACAAGAAGTCGGGAATTTTTTGAGAGCAAATACAAATTCTCCTCAATTGTATTCTAATGATATACGACATCAATATGTAAGTGCCCTATATGCAAGAAATTTAGGACAAAATCAAGCTAAATGGTTAGGCAATCTAAATGAAAAACTTCACTTTAGTAATACCGGAAGCGGTGCTTATGATACTAATTTAGACCAACTAAATAATGAAATTGGCAGACAATATGCACAAAAATACCCAAATATAACGAGAGAACAACTTTTACAAATATTATTAAGAGATTGGCAAAAGAATTCAGATTATACAAATAGGATTCTGAAGAAAAGAAGATAGAATAAAAAAGAATTAATTTATAATTAATAAATTAATTCTTTTCCTTGAATAATATAACTGCTAATAAAATACATATAACAAAAAATCGATATGCATTATAAAATACACCTGATATAATACTGCCATATCCATAAATGTTAATTATTCTAAAATATATTGAACCACATATAAAATTAAGCAGATAGTATAAAATTATAAATACAAAAAATTTAATTGTATAATGAATTAATTTTTTATTTTTCGTTTTATAAATAATATAAAGTAGTATTGTTGTAAAAATAATAAATAAAATATCTGAAAAACCAAACAAAATTCGAGTGAAATCAGTTATGCTATTATAATCAATTTTATCCACTATTTTATAATAAAAACTCATAATGGTATTTTCAAATAAAACAGCCATAACGAAAAGAAAAATATAAAATGCTATGGACAATAAAAATCTATATAAATGTTTTACTTTCAGTATCAGATAAAATAAAATTGTAGGAATAATTGTCAAAAGCATTATCATAAAAACAAAATACAATAATTTTATAAAAAATACAAATATGCTACAATAAAAATAAGAAAGAAAAAAGATTATTAAAATTGCCATATTATTATTTAGCTTAGTTATAATTATTCTTGTAATCTTAGTTATTATCGGGATTAAAAGTATCTATAACTCTTATATAGACTTTTGTCTTGATAAAGGCTGTTGCTGTGGTTATATCCGTATGTGATGCGAAGAAAAAGATCAAGGGTTTTGTGTCAAAGATGAGCAAGACTGTAAGGATAGACATGGTAAATTAAAATATATGTCCTATTCTGACGCATGCTCATTGTATATTGATAATGTAAATAATCTCTTTCTACTTACATAAATACATTTACCTCAACCCCCTTTTTTGTTACATAAGAAGACAACCCTTACACAAGGGTTGTTTTTAATTTAATTATTTACAATATTTTTTTGTTTGAATATAATAAAATTATGGAGTTTGAAGAAAAAACATTAAATTCGGAAGTAAAATTTGAGGGGAAAGTTGTCAGAGTTTTGAAAGACGACATTGAAACTGTTGACGGACACAAATCGTTCAGAGAAGTTGTCGTTCATAATGGCGGAGTTGTTATTGTTGCATTGACTAACGATAATAAAATTCTTTTGACAAAGCAATATCGTTATCCGCTTAAAAATGTTAATATAGAACTTCCTGCAGGTAAACTTGAAATTGGAGAAAATCCTGATAATGCTTGTAAAAGAGAACTTGAAGAAGAAACCGGTTACAGAGCAAAAAATTGGAAATCGTTAGGTTTCATCTACACAAGTCCGGGGATTTGCACCGAAAAATTGTATCTCTATTTCGCATCCGATTTGGAATTTGTCGGGGAACATCCTGATGAAGGTGAAATAATCAAATCAAAAGAATTTTCGCTTGATGAAGTTTTTGAAATGATTAATAATGGTGAAATTAACGACTCTAAAACTATTTGTGCTTTAACAAGAGCATTTTGCAAGGGTTTTTAACTATGATAAAAATGGTTGCAACAGATATTGACGGAACAATTTTACCTTATGGAGGAGAATTTCGCCCTGCGGTTTTGGACTGCATAAATGAATTAAATAAAAAAGGAATAAAAGTTGTGCTTGTGACAGGCAGAATGCACTCATCAGCCGTCCCGTTAGCACAAAAATTAGGATTAAATACTCCGGTAATTTCTTATCAGGGCGGACTTATTAAAGAAATGAACGGAAAAACGCTTTATCAAAGCAATCTGCCCCCACAAACCGCAAAAGAAATTATCAAATGGGCAAGAGAAAATGATGTTCACATAAACCTCTATCTTGACGATAAACTTTATGTCGAACAAGATAATAAAATTATACAGTATTACATCAAAGGCAAATTTGTTGATTACAAAGTTTGTTCATTTGACGATTTGGAAATAAAAGATGTAAACAAACTGCTTGCCATTGATATTGATGATGCAGAAAGAGTTTCGGGATGGGTAAATATTTTGACAGAGAAATATCCGCATTTATATATAGTAAAATCTACCCCGTATTTTTGTGAAATCGGACCTTCTGATGCAAAAAAATCTTTGAGTGTTGAATTTTTACGCAATTATTGGGGAATTAAAAAAGAAGAAGTTTTGACTATCGGCGACCAAAATAATGACATTGATTTGGTTGAATGTGGCGGAATCGGTGTTGCAATGGGGAACGGTACCGAAGAATTAAAAAAATGCGCTGATTATATTACGGACACTTGCGATAATGACGGTTTTGTCAAAGCGATTGAAAAATTTTGCTGATGTTATTTTTCAAAACTATCTCTGCAAAGACCTTTTTGCCACCACGCACAATCAGAGCAAAGTTCTTGATGTTTTTCTTTTGTAAAATTTTTCTTTATTTTTTCTAAAATTTCAGAATATTTGTAAATTTCACCTTTTGCAATATCCAATATACCCGCAACTTTTTCATCTAACAGATTAACGGAATTTTCTATACATCTTGATTTTCTGCTTTGCACAATTGCAGGGCATTTTTTGCATAAATCGTCACTGCCACCGATTATTAAAATATCCGCATCAGGATTTTGAGTAAGTTCTTTTGAAATCTTGCTCCACGAATTTGCCTGTAATTTTGAATAATTTAATCCTTTATATCCCTGTAAACACAAGAAATGATGGGGTCTTAATGATATTTTCATAATTTTATTTTTTATACATCTGCAACTTCAGGCAGATCGATACTTTTTAATCTTTGTTCAATTCGTCTGTACCATTTGAGGTGTTGTTTGAACAAAATCTGATAATCTTCAACTTTTCCTGTTGAAATGTTATGGAATTGTTCATCACAAACTTCTGTCAGTGCATTTTCCAAAAATTTTGTATATTCGTGTCTGTCAATATTTTTGTCTGTCAGTTCAATACATTTGCCAAAATCCATAACGACTTCCGGTCTGTTATCTCTAAAGAAACAGTATTCTATTGCACAAGGAATTAAATTGATTTTGTCATATTTTTTTACTGCACTTTTTGCAATATATGCAAGCCCTGTCTGAAATTCAATCGGTCTGTAATGAGGCGGTCTGATTATACCCTGCGGAAAAATACATAACAAGTTTCTTAAATCACTTAATAAATCGACAGAATATTTTAGCGCTTTCATAGCGGATTGCGGAGATTTTTTGTTAACAGAATATGCACCTCCGCGTCTTAAAAGCGGAAATCTGTTGAGTTCTTCAACCATAAGACGAATTTCTTTTTTACAAATTCTGTGGGCTATATTATATAAAACAATTCCATCCCACCAATTTGAATGAGGGAAAAACAATATTGTCGGCACTTTGCTGTCACGGTTTGCATAATTTTCATATCCGTTGTATCTGAACGCATAAAACCTGTTTTGAAGCATATTAAAAAAGAACAAACTCGCAACAGTGAGCCAAAACTTATTTGTTTTAGCGGGTTTAAACTTTTCCTCCTTACCCCTCAACTGTGTTGGCGGGACATCCGAATATAATTTTTCTTTCTCTATCATAGAATTATCATACCCCAATTCATAATAAAATAAAAGACTTTATAAAGAAATTTAACCTTTATTTTCTAAAAGAACAACTGCATTTGCTTCAATAGCCAATTTTTGACCTACGGCATCAAGATTTTCTTTTGTTTTTGCCTTTATAGAAATATCATTTGGTTTAATTCCCAAAATTTGTGCCAAGGCTGATTTCATTTTCGGGATATAAGGCATCATTTTGGGTTCCTGCGCAATAATATTACTGTCAATATTAACTATTGAAAACCCCTTATCTTTAATTATTTTAAAAACTTTTTTTAATAATATGGTACTGTCTGCATCTTTATAACTCGCATCAGTATCAGGGAAAAGTGTCCCGATATCGTCTAATGCCAAAGCACCAAGCATTGCATCAATGATTGCATGAATTAACACATCAGCATCAGAATGACCAAGCAAACCTTTTTCATGTGTAATTTTCACTCCTCCGATTATTAAATCTCTGCCCTGTATTAATTTGTGAATATCATAACCTATACCGATTCTTTGCATAAGAAAACTCCAATAAAATTATAATATCATATTTAGTATATGGATAGCAAATTTAATTTTTATGGATTTTATAATATTTATATACTGAATTAGAGGAAATATTTTATATGAAAGTAAATTTAATCAGCAAAGTTTTAATCGGTTCAATAGCATTAAGCGCAGGACAAAAAGCATCTGCACAAATTACCCCGCATTTAACACCGATTACCAATAATATAGACAAATTCATTCCATCTAATATTAATCCTCCAAAAACATTTGATATATTGCAAAGCCTGACAGAATTATTATCAGGGAACATTAAATCAGTCAGCGCAAAAATCTCAAAAAACAAAAATAAAAAAGGAATTAAAGTAAAACCAAAACACACAAAAAAAGTACCGAAACAAAGAGTTTCAAAAAAAACTTCACAAGTTAAAGCATCAAAAAAATCCGCACCGGTACAAAAAACATCTCCTGTCAATCCGGTAAAGAGAGAAATTACATCTACTCTTGATGGCGGCCGTTATTGGGTTGTTGGTAAAAATATTTCATACGGTCGTCCTGTTAATTACACAGTCCCAAAAGGCACAACACAAAAAGGCGTTAAAATTGCCAATGCCAACGGAGTTTCTCTATACAGATTAAGAATTGCCAATCCCAATTTAAATTTTGATTACCCTGTCAAAGGCGGAACTACAATAAAAATTCCCGGAAGATATATTATTACCCCCGGCACAGTCAAAAGTTTTGATGATGTTGTAAAAACAACAGGAATCGACAAACATTATATAAAAGATATTTTAATCGGTATTGAAGGAAGAAAGCAAAAACCGGATTTGGTCTGCAAATCGGACAATGTCCGCAGTAAAATGTACCCCCATGGCTGTCCGACAATAGGTTTTGGGCATACAGGCAGGGTTGACGGTGAAATTATTGTAAACGGCAAAACAAAAATTACTCAAGCAAAGGCATATGAACTTTTGGCACAAGATATTCTTGATGCAAAAGTTGATGCACTTGTTTATATGAGTAAATCTTTGTTTAATAATGCGCCCGCATCCGTACAAACAGGCATAATAGATGTCGTATTTAATAAAGGGGTTGAAGCATTTGACCGTGCAGGTTCACCGACAAGATTTATTAAAAAAGATCTTGAAAAAAAAGATTATGCTTCGGCAGCAGCGCATACTGTTTTAAAAACAGCAAGCAGAGGGTTAAAAAAGCGTAATGTTTACAGAGTAATAATGTCAACCGAAGATTTATCGCAAGCGCAGAGAAATAAAGCACTAAAAATAGCAAAACCGCATTACATTAATACTTTAAGCCAATTCCCCGGACAAAAATTTAAAGGTGAAAGAGCATACATGCAAAGAGCATGGAATAATGCGCAGAAAAACGGCAAAACCTACGACTTTTTCGGCAAATAATTATATCAGATTTTTATAGTGTTCATTGTAAAATTCTTCAAATCTGTCTTCTAAAATTGCTTCACGGCAAAGATGCACGAAGTTTAGCAAAAATCTTATATTATGAATAGACAAAAGTGTTGAAGCAGTTGCTTCCTGACATTTCCACAAGTGTCTTATATATGCTCTTGAATGGTTTTTGCAGGCATAACAATCGCAGCCCTCAACCAAAGGTAAACTGTCATCTTCATATTTTTTATTTTTGATATTGGATTTTCCGTTCCATGTGAAAAATGAACCATGTCTTGCGTTTCTTGTAGGCAATACGCAGTCAAACATATCAATTCCCGCTTTTATGCCGTCTAACAAATCTTCAGGAGTACCTACTCCCATCAGATATCTTGGTTTATTTTGCGGTAATAATGGAGCGGTAAATTCGGTAAAATATTTCTGAACATCTTTCGGCTCTCCCACACTCACACCGCCTATTGCATAACCGACCGCATCAAAAGTTGAAATAACTTTTGCACTTTCGGTTCTCAAGTCTTCAAAAAATGCACCCTGAACAATAGGAAAAAGTGCCTGTTTTGGATTAGTTTTAGCCTTAAAACACCTTTCAAGCCATCTGTGAGTGCGTTCCATTGCACTTTTTGCAAAATCATAATCACAAGGGTACGGTGCACACTGATCAAATGCCATTATTATATCCGCTCCGATATTTTGTTGAATTTCCATTGAAATTTCAGGTGAAATATAATGTCTTTCACCATTTTTGGGGTCCTGAAATTCAACCCCGTCCTCTGTTATTTTATTCAGATGCCCTAAAGAAAATACCTGAAATCCGCCTGAATCAGTTAATACAGGCTTATCCCAATTCATCCAGCCATGTATTCCGCCAAAATCCCTTATTCTTTTATCTCCGGCTCTCAGATATAGGTGATACGAATTACCCAAAATAATTTGTGCGCCTGTGCTTTTAATCTGGTCGCCCGTTAAGGATTTTACCGCAGAATTTGTTCCGACCGGCATGAAAATAGGTGTTTCAATTTTGCCGTGCGGAGTAGTCAAAACCCCTGCCCTTGCACCTGTTTTTGAATCAATATGTTGTAATTCGTAATTAAAATAATCTTTTTCGTTCATAGTTTTTTAAGTGAATCGTGAATTGTGAAATGTGAATGTATCTTTACGGATTTGAAAATTGTCAAATGTGCTTCAATGCCAATAAATACAACTCACAAAACACATTTCACTCATATTTCGACATTTTATTCAATCTCTTTTAGCATACTCTCAATATTTTTTCCGACAGCATCAGATAATTTGAGCGCATTTATTAAAGACAAATTGTGCTTTCCGTTCTCGACATTACTGATATAAGATTGACTAAAACCTGTTTTATTAATTATATCATCCTGCGATAACTTCAGTTTCGTTCGGTACATTTTAAAATTAAAGCCGAATGTCTCAAGTATTTTTTGTTCGTTCATAGTTTAATTTTATAAACTTGACAATATAAAAACAATAATTTAAAATAGTTTTATATAGTTTGTAGATTATATATATTATAAATATAATATATTATTTCCTCCCTATTTAGGGAAGGGGTATGGATGGGTGCCAGTCAGATTAAAAATAAAATACTAAAACCCCTCCTAACCTCCCCTAATAAGGGGAGGAAATATGCAAAATTAACAGGTCAGGCTTTTGCCTAAAACATATAAAGCAAATTGACATTACCACACAAACAAAAAGGATAATCATGAAAAACTATGCACAAAATCTTGCAAATAATATCAAAAAATTGAGAAAAATAAATAATCTGACCATCAAAGAATTATCACAAAAAACAGGAATAAACGCATGCTTTTTAATTAAAATTGAGCAGGCTAAAGCAAAGAGAATATTCATTTCTCACATAGATGCTTTTTGCAAATGTTTCAATGTCGGAATTAAAGAGTTATTTGAATAAATAAGTTAGGTAAATATTCCCAACTTTCAAATTTTGTGAGCACGCTTTGCTTTTCACACACTACGACTACATCTTGCAGTAAATTCTATATAGTTACCAAATATTTAATCCCGTAAAGGTCAATTCACTATTCACGGTTCACGACTCACGCATATCTACACCATCATATCAGGGTCGATATCGTCAGGATTTACGACCTGAACTCCGAAACGGGTTCTAAACAGATATTGCACCGTTTCTGATTGAATTTCAAACATCATTTTGTTAAACAGGTCAAAACATTCTTTTTTGTACTCAATAAGCGGATCTTTTTGACCGTAAGCACGAAGTCCGATACTGTCTTGTAACATTCTGACATTTGTAAGGTGGTCTATCCATTTGGCATCAACGACTTTTAAAAGAACATCTTTTTCCATTTGTCTGACGACATTATCATCACTGAACGGCTCTTGAGGCGGAGTATCAGAATTGTATTCGGCAATAATTTTATTATAGAACTCTATAATTTCAACTTCGTGGTCTTTATATGCCTGAATAACAAAATCTTTAACCTTTTCATACATCGGAGCATAACGCATATTTTGAATATCTTTTACTTCAATAAGTTTTGCCAGCGGAGGAACAATAGAATGAAGTTCTTTGACCATTTTTTCAAGTTCTTCATAATTGTATTCTTCAACTTTCATTTCTGGCGAAATATAACTGCCTAAAATCCTGTCAACTTCCTGCTCTATCATGTAAAGTATATCCGAATACAAGCCTTTTCCTGCAAGAACTTTTCTTCTCTGATGATAGAATTTTTCACGCTGAATATTTATGACATCATCATAATCAAGGACTTGTTTTCTTATATCAAAGTGGAAAGTTTCAACACGCTTTTGTGCCGATTTAATTCTTTTTGTAATCATCGGGTGATCAATAGCGGTATTTTCAGGTAGATTAAGCATATTCATAAGATTTTTAATTGCTTCACCGCCAAAAATTCTCATCAAATTATCTTCCAAAGACAAGAAAAATCTTGTTGAGCCTGGGTCACCCTGACGAGCAGCACGACCTCTCAACTGATTATCTATACGGCGTGACTCATGGCGTTCTGTACCTATAACATGTAACCCGCCCGCTTCTACAACTTGCTTATGTTCTTCTTCGGTTATTTTTCTTGCTTCTTCAAGTGCCTGATTTTTAAGATTTTCATAATCAGGATTTGATTCATCAATGCCCTGCTCATCAAGATTTGATTTTGCAAGATATTCTGCGTTACCACCGAGCAAAATATCAGTACCACGACCTGCCATGTTTGTTGCAATAGTTACCGCACCCAATCTTCCTGCCTGAGCAATAATATATGCTTCTTTTTCATGGTGTTTTGCGTTCAAAACATTATGTTTAATCCCTCTTTGTTTTAATAACGCAGATAAATATTCGGATTTTTCAATACTGACAGTACCGACCAAAACAGGACGCCCGAGTTTATGCTGTTTAATAATGTCATCAATTACCGCCAAATACTTCTGAACCTCTGTTTTGTAAATAACATCAGGGTGGTCAATTCTTATATCCGGTTTGTTTGTAGGAATAGCCGTAACTTCAAGGTTATAAATTTTGCCAAATTCCGCTTCTTCCGTCATCGCAGTACCTGTCATACCTGATAATTTCGGATAAAGTCTGAACAGGTTTTGGAAAGTGATACTTGCAAGAGTTTGAGTTTCGTCCTGAATTTCAACCCCTTCTTTTGCCTCAATCGCCTGATGCAAGCCGTCAGACCAGCGGCGACCCTCCATTATACGACCGGTAAACTCATCAACAATCATAACCTCGCCGTCTTTGACAACATAATCGGTATCTTTTTCAAAAAGTTCTTTTGCTTTTAATGCCTGTAAAAGATGATGCGCAAGGTTTGTTTTAATATCAAACAAATCTTTTACGCCGATAAGTTCCTGCGCTCTGTCAATACCATCTTCGGTTAAAATAACATTTTTATTTTTTTCATCAACCGTATAATCTTTTTCTTTTTCAAGTTGAGGAGCAATTTTTGCCATTGTTCTGTATGTATCTTCAGACTGGCTAAGACGACCGCTGATAATTAACGGAGTTCTTGCTTCATCAATCAAAATAGAGTCAACTTCGTCAATAATGGCATAATTAAACGGTCTTTGAACAAGCATAGCCTCTGAAGATGCCATATTATCTCTCAAATAGTCAAACCCGAATTCGTTATTTGTACCATAAGTAATATCACATCTGTAAGCATCATATTTAAGCGCAAAATCTCTTGCCCCTTCGCCGTTAGACAAAATACAGCCGACAGATAAACCGAGA
>Ga0256407_10005469_pt1 | contig 20356 bp, 17 predicted proteins | sample RumenRJG_04DNA_FD_193489 | JGI IMG/M metagenome (GOLD analysis project Ga0256407, IMG submission 193489) | Bovine rumen microbial communities from Lethbridge, Alberta, Canada - RJG_04 | ecosystem: Host-associated > Mammals > Digestive system > Stomach > Rumen | place: Canada: Alberta... | reverse complement strand
ATTTTACTAATCAATAATTTTAAAAACTCTCTCAATTCTCAAAAACTCTCTCACACACACTTAACTCTCACACACTCTCTAAAAAATTTCTCAAATTATCCCTCTTTTCAAGAGGGCTTTTTTTTGCCTGTTTTGCAAAATATTCGTATTTTCATTGTCTAAGTAGGCTTTTCCTCTGATTTTTAAATTTAATTTCGCACTTTTTGTAACAAATTCGTAACATCTAAATATCAGAAATTAAAGTTTTCTCATAATTATTCCGAAAACAAATTTGTAAGGTAAAGGAAATTAAAGATTATGATAAAAAAGTTTAGTACTTCAAGCAACAATATCTCAGGCAGTGTAGAATTCTTGCTTAGAGGTGCACAAAAGAGGAGAGCGACAGCACAATTAAGTGCAAAATCGGTAAATGCCGATATGGGCGTGAGCAACATAAGACTCGCGGCAGTAAAATAATGAATTAAGTGAAAGATATGAGAGTTTTTGACCAACGATTTAGGGCGTTGGTTTTTTTTTGTAAATAAATATTAAAAAAACAATTTCAGAACTAAAGATTTAAATAACATGTGCCGACATATAACATGTAAGAAAGAAATAAATAGGAATTTACAAAAATGATAAAAAAGATGTCAGTACTTAACAATAATATTTCAGGTAGTGTTGAATTTTTATTGGAAGGTGCTAAAAAGAGGAGAGCGATGGCATTAATGAATGCTAAAACGGTAAATTCCGATATGGGTATCGAAAAGAGAAGATTACTTGCATTAAATTAGTAATGCTAAATGAGAAGATAGAGAATTGATAAATAAAAAACACCTTATAAAGGTGTTTTCTTTTTATATAAACTTAAAAAACAATTAATTAACCAACAAGACCTGAATCATCTGTTTCTGAAGATTTCACAATAATGGCATGTTCAACAGGATTTTCCTTTTTAATGGAAGTATCGCAACCGTATTCTTCAAAACCAAATTCGTCTTTAACTCTTTTTGATTGATTTTCATCAACTAATCTTTTTGCAAGTTCTGCAATTTCATAGACCAATTTATATCTGTTTTCGCAATTTTCGTTTAAGTCCCATGCTGTTTTTATAATTTGATTCATAGTTATTTCTCCTGAATTAATTTTATAATACTATGGTAAAAATCTTATTTCAACATGGAGCAATTTTTCTCAACTAAAAATTTGAATTTTAAAATAGCTATGGCATAAAAATTTTTCACAAACCAATTCTTTTATTTATAAATTCAACTTATTTTTTAAAGCAGGCGCCATTTCTTTCCAAACAATTTCATTAGGATGGTCTTGATCGGCAATTCTATATTTTTTAACATCTCTGTACTTATGTCCTACAAGTTGTTCTGCATTTATATAAATAATGCCTAATTTTTCTATATCTTTTATATTCTTTTCTGTTAATTCCGTCGATTTATCAACATAACCCGGAGTACACATATAGGCTTGAGGAAATTCAATAAGAACAAATTTTGCATTTGGATAATTTTTTTTCATTACTTTTACTGACTCTTCCATAGTTTTTAGAAATAAAGGAATACCTTTTTGTATTTCTTGCTGATTTTTTTCATTCATTTGTTTTTCTAAATAAGTTCTGTATGCAAAAGAAGAATTAATAAATAGAGGTAATTGTTTTTTCTTTTTTAAATTACCTTTTTTATCGATATAATATCTTATATTTACATAGCCTAAATTAGGAGTTATTATACCCATAAATTGTCTCATAATATGATTATGCAGAAATACGTATATAACATATTCAGCCTCTGGAATTTCTTTCTTTATTGAAGAATCTGCTAATTGTTCATATACAAGTTGAGGTCCGGTTCCTGATAAGCCCAAATTATAAACTGTTCTTCCTGTTACCTTATTTAATTGTCCTGCAAGCGTATCTTTTTTATCAAGGAAAATACCGTATGCGTATGAACAGCCAATTGTTATAATCGGTAGTTTATCAGATTTTCCAATTTCAACAAATTTTTCTTTATCTCTGTGTTCTTTATAATTATACAATATAGATTTTTTATAAGAAGGAAGATGATCTTTGACATTAAGTTTTGAAAAATCTTTATTATTCCGTAACTGCAGTTCAATTAAATTATAGTATTTGTTTCTATAAGTTTGATAAAAAAATAATTCTGTTATTAACAAAACTAATATTATAAGGACAAAATTAAATAAAAAAAACCTTTTCAAATTCATTACATATGTTTTCCGTACAAAATATCAATCGTGTTTTGCGTTTTTATTTCATTCGACATGCCTATTAATCCGACACAAGACCCGTCATCTTTTATTAACGGGGCTTTTTTTATTAAAATCAAACGGCTTTTTTCTCCTTCATTAGTCCACAATGTCAATGTTTTTGTTTTTTTATTCCGCACAACTTCTAAATCTTGTCTTACAAGTAATTCGACATAATTATCCGAAAATAAATTGTTTAATATTTCAATGTTATTATCTTGCCCTATAATATCTGCTTTATTAACTCTATAAAATTTTTCAAAGGCATAATTAATTGTAATATATTTATTTTCGGTATTTTTAATCCAAATAGCAGAAGGTATATTATCCAGTATTGTCTGTGTTTTTGCCTTTTGTTTTTTTATATTTTCTTTCATTCTGAATTTATCGGTTATATTTACTGATATTCCGTATATCCCGATAACATTATTAGCATCATCAAGCATAGGGGCTTTAAAGCACTTAATTTGAATTCTACCCAATTTCGGATGATTTACCCATAAAATATCATATAAAGGTTTTTTTGTTTCATATATTTTTTTATCCTGAATTAAAAATTGTTGCGCAATTTCAGGAGGGTAAATTTCATAATCATATTTACCAATCATTTGTTCGGGAGAAGAAAATCCTGCAAGTTCTGCATTAGATTGCGAGGTATTTATGTATTGCCCTTCGCTGTTCTTAAAAAAAACAAACTCAGGTGTTGCTTTTAACCAATAATTTAATAAATCCGTATTTCTCATGCGCCCTAATTTCAATCAATAATTATCTGAATATTATTACTTATTTAAACTGTTGTCAATTAAAACAGGCTTATAAAAATAATAAAAGTCATATATCGGAAGTAATTGTAAACTTAAAAATTTTTCTTTGAGAATCTTATCTCTATTATATTCCTCTTTTAAAAGTTTAATATGTCTTTCTTCCAAATGAGGAAGAATTGTTTCATCCGCCAATTTGTCTTTATAATCCGCATTTCTCATAAAATATATGCCTTTAGGTATTGATTGTTTTTCTACCATATCAAAAAGTTGTCTGTTATAACTTGAATACTTATAATTAAATGATATTTGATTCTGAATAACAATAATTGAATTTAAAAAAATAAAAAATACACAAACATAAGAAATAAATTTTCTTGTTTTTTCAAAACTTTTTATATCAGAAGCAGCAAACATTACGGAAAAAATGGGTAATAGCCATAATTGAGGTACAAATCTTGCCCACCATGCATGCGGATTTGAAATAACAGATAATAAAATTATCGACAAAGTAAAAAAGAATAATTTTTTGTTTTCAGTCGAATCAAAACGTAAAAAGAAGAACAAAAGAATTGTTAAACAGAGTATTCCGCTCCAATAATATCCAAATCCGCCTACTCTCATATCAGCAACTTTGAAACTTCTTAAAGGAGAATTTTTAATAATCGTAAATGGTATTTTTAAATTTACCGGCTGATTTAATGCTCTTATAGGGTGATTTTCAATAGAATTTGAAGATTCTGCAAAAGTGCTTATTAAAAATCTTTCGATACTATTTTTATCCTTAAAACCTCTTGGATATTGCATTGTAATAATATCAATCTTATTCCTACCCATAACAGGGTGAAAAGGGTGCCCGTAATTTTTAAAATTAGTTATATAGGGATTTATGCAGGTAATTAAAGTTAATAATGCTAATATGAAAGCATATTTTACCAAACTTTTAATTTCTTTTTTTTCTATAATGAGATATATTCCCCAACAAAAATAAATGACCGTTAAATATGCTATCCCGGTTAATTTAATTGAAGAAAGCATTATAGAAGAACCTATAATAACGAATTCATCTACTTTAGTTTTTGTTTTTGATTTTTCAATTTTTAAAATTGTCAAAATTAAAAACACAAAAGCATAATATATATGTAAATCAACCAAATTAGTAAAAATTTCACATATACAAACAGGATTTATACAAACAAGCAAAGAAAGAATTATTATAAGAATATTTTTAGTTATAAATTCTTTAAAAACAGAATAAGAATACATAAATACGGAAAATAAAAGAACAAAATTCGCCGTTTTTGAACTTTCAATATAACCCGTAATTTTATAAAAATTTGCACCTATTGTTTCGCAAAATTTAGGGTAAATTTCGGCAAAACTTGCGTTAAAAGGATAAATAACAAATTTCTGCGCCACTTCTGAAAGATTGTCATATATAGGAAGCCAACCTTTTTTGAGCATTATTATTGAAGCCATATGATATGACTTTCCGTCCCAAGAATTATCCCAAAAAAATAACGATAAGTAATAAGAAAAAAGCAAAACTAATAAAAGAACTAACAGTTGCCTTAAAAAATCATCTTTTGTTTGAGAAAATTTTTTCAAATAAAAAAGAGCTATAAATGTTGGTATCATAATGTAAAAAATATTAATCGGAATATGCAGAGCAAGACCGATTGACGATATTAAAAAAGTCAAAATTATAATACCAAATAAAATAATTGAAAGATTATAAAAATATCTATTTATCATTTTTATATTTCAGTTTCCAAACCATAAAAAGCGCTTCTAAAATTATTTTAAAATTCATCTTAGATTTACCATATTCTCTTTTTTTAAACTTAATAGGATATTCCAAGATTTTAAAATTATTTTTATAAGCACGATATTTCATTTCAAATTGGAAAGAATATCCCTTTGAAAAGATAGTTTCAGGATTAATTGAGGAAATAACGCTTGTTTTCCAAACATTAAATCCGCCTGTCATATCTTGAATCGGACAATTTAAAAATTTTGAAAGATAAAATTTTCCCGCTATAGAAATAAATTTTTGCAAAGTTATTTTATTTTTGCAATAATCCCAATTTCTGCCATCAACATATCTGGAACCTACAACAACATCATATTCGGAAAGTTTTGAAAGCATTTGGGGAATAGTTTCAATTGGATGTTGAAAATCTGCATCTAATTGTACAACAACATCATATCCTTTATTAATAGCCCATTTATATGCTTCTTTATAAGCAGAGCCAAGTCCGTCTTTTCCTTTTCGTCGTAAAAGGTTAAGGTAAGGGAAAATTTTTTGTAAATTTTCGACAACATCTGCTGTTCCATCGGGAGAATTATCATCAACCACAAGAATACTTATATCATCATTAGCAAAAATATTCTCAAATAGCTGTTCAATAAGAGGTTTTACATTTTTCACTTCGTTATAAGTCGGTATTATAATCAGTTTTTGCAATTTTATATTTTACCCAAAATTCAATAATTATAAGTATCTTGCAATAAATCATAACATAAGGGATTTTGTTTGACAATGATTTTAGTTGTTTTTATAATAAACAGGTTATTTTTCTTGCGGAATTAAAATATGAAAAAAATAATGATTATATACCCTCCCGGAAGATTGTTTCAACGTGGCGAGGACAGATGTCAAATAGATATAAGCTCTTCAAGTGCCAACACAAACAGACCGTGTAACGATTTAGGGTACGTTTCCGCAATTTTAAAGCAGAATAATTACTCAACTTTTTTAAGAGATTATCAGGGAGAAAATACTACAATCGAAGATTTGAAAAACGATTTTAAAAGAGAAAACCCCGATATTGTTTTTATGAGTATTACAAATGGAAGTATTTCAGACGATTTAGAAGTTGTTAAAGTAATAAAAAACATTAATTCTAATACAATCATTATTTTAAAAGGAAGTATCTTTTTCAATCCTAAAATAGAGATTTTAAATAAATTAAATCTGGAAAATGTCGATTACTTAATAGGCGGAGAAGTCGAATTTATTATCGGTGATTTGGTTAATGCACATTACAACGACAAGAGTCAATTAGAAAATATTCAGGGAATATCTTATAAAGATAATAAAGAAAATTGGATTATAAATCAGATGACGGAATTTAAGGACGAACTTGAAAATCTTCCTTTTCCCGACAGAGATGCAATGAACAATGACATATACATAAATCCGGAAACAAATAAACCTATGGCTCTTATAGTAACAGATAAAGGCTGCCCTTATTCCTGCTCATATTGTTTATCTCCTGTTATTTCGGGAAAAAAAATACGTTCACGTTCAAACGAAAGTATTGTAAGAGAAATTAAAGAATGCGTTGACAAGCACAATATAACAAATTTCTTCTTTAAATCCGATACTTTCACAGCAAATAGAGTAAAAATTTCTGATTTTTGCAGACTTTTAATTTCTGAAGGATTAGGTTCAAAGATAAATTGGGTTGCAACAGCAAGAGTCGATAACATTACAGATGAACTTGTTTCATTAATGAAACAGTCAGGCTGCTCACTTGTTGCAATGGGTTTTGAATCAGGAAGCAATGAATCTTTGGAAAAAATGAATAAAAGAACAACGGTTGAAATGAACCTAAAAGCGGCAAAAATATGTAAAAAACATAAACTTGAAATTCTCGGATATTTTCTTATCGGTTTTCCCTGGGAAGACGAAAGTCATTTGAAAGAGGTTAAAAAGCATATATTTGAGGTTAATGCAGATTACATAGAAATTTCAATTGTCGTTCCTTTTCCAAACACTCCTATTTATAACGAATTAATTGAAAAAAGTACTGAATTACCTGATATTACGGGATACGATTCGTATAACAACATATACGAAAAATACGGAAAAATTCCGTCCGAAAAACTTTCTGATTTTAGGAAGAAAACTCTTTTCCAATACTATACAAGACCTTCTTATATTTTGAAAAAACTTTCAAGGATAAAGTCCTTGCCCGTATTTATGAATTATTTAAAATACGGACTTAAAATGATAAAGAATTCTTTAGGATAATTATTCTCCAATTTTATAGAAATAACAAGGTTTGGTCACTACATATTGACGTTTTTGAATTGGAATAAATTCCCCTAACATAACTTTTTTTTCATCAAAAGAAACATTAATAATATTATCTTTTCCGTAAAAGTCTTCTAAATGAGGAATAATAGTTTCATCAGTCATTTCCATATTTTCCCATTCAGGTAGTTTCATTATATATATTTTTGAATTTTTTGGTTTTATAGAATCTATGTAGTTATAGGGTATTTTTAAAAATTTTGTAAGACACATATTAAAATCTGTATTTTGTTTAATAATAATCAGTGAATTAATAATGCAAACAATAACCAATAAAGTTAAAACTGTTTTTTTAATTTTTTCTGATAAAATACTTTTAAAATCTTCTTGTAAAAAACCAAATATCATTATAAAGGCTGGAAAAAGCCATAATTGAGGAACGTATCTTGCCCACCAGCATTCAGGATTAATAATTGTTGAAGCAATCACCATCATTATAATTAACCAAAATAAATATTTTTCATTATTGTTTCTAAATCTTATAAATGGCAAATAAATGAGTGAAAGCAGCAATATCCCGCTCCAATAATATCCAAATCCCCCTATTCTTATATCGGCACAGTAAAAATAATTAAAAATTGATTCTTTATTAATTGTAAAAGGAATCTTTAATTTAGGTACAATTTTCATCATATTGTCCCTTTCCATCGAATTCAGGGATTCTGAAAAAGTACTTATAAAAAATTTTTCTGCGATATTTTTTTCTTTAAAAGAATATGGTGTATTTATACTTGAGATATCAATTTTATTTTTTCCAAATACAGGGTGAAAAGGATGTCCATAATTTCTTAAATTTGTATAAAACGGACTTATTCCCGTTAAAAAGATTAATCCGCCGATAAACAAAACTGTTTTAATATATTTTTTAACTTTCTTTTTTAATAAAAATAGATTAATAAAATATATTAAAATAATTATAAATAAATATGCACATCCTGTTAATTTTGTCATTGCAAGTATTAAAGATGAACAAATAAACATAAACAAGTCTGTTTTTGAAGCATTTTGTTGAAGTTCTATTTTTATTATTGTTAAAATTAAAAGAGTAAAAGCAATATATATATGTAAATCAATATAATTTGTAAACCATTGATATATACAAACAGGATTTAAAAGGATTACTAAAGAAATAATGATAGAAATAAATTTTTTTTCAGGTTTAAATTTTCTTAAAACAGAATAAGAATACATAAAGATGGTTGATAATATTATAAAATTAGTTGCTTTTGAACTTTCTATCAAATTTGTTATTTTATATATATTCGCCCCTATAATTTCAATAAAATTAGTATAGCATTTTACCCAAAAAGCACTATATCTGTATAAATGATAATTATCAGCAAATGTTATGTACTTATCATAAATCGGAAGCCAACCATTTTTATACATTACCAACGCCGCCGAATGGTACCACCTTCCGTCCCAAGAAACATCCCATATCGAAATAGAAATTATATATGAGAACATTATTATCAATAGTAAAATTAAAAATTGTTTTAAAAAATCGATATTTTCTGCAGATTGTTTCTTTAAATAATAAAGCCCGCCGATAAAAGGTATTAAAATGAAAAAAGGATTTACTGGAATATGAAACAATCCGCCAACTGTTGTAAAAATAAAAATTGAAGTTACAATTCCGATAATGGTTACTGAAATATTATAAAAATATTTACTTAACATTTTATCCTCTTTTAGTCATTATTCTATAAAAATACGGTTTTGTAAAATAAAGTTAATGTTTTTTATAAATTTTAAAGAAATAATACTTTAACACAGTTAAACACAAATAGTGTTAACAATTTATTGAATTGGTTTAACAAAATAATTTCGGTAAATTATAAAATTTTGAATAGGAATATAACCTTCAGATATTATCTTATTTTCATCATATTTAACATATAAAATATTTTTAACAGACTCTTTCAAGTGAGGAATTATTGATTCATTTGCAATATATAACTTATCTTCAGGTTTTTTCATTAAATAAACACCCTTAGGAGACATTTTTATTATTTTAGAATATTTTTGCTTTTCAAAATTTGATAATTTAATATTCATTTTCCAATTTTGATTAATAATTATTCCAGAATTATAAATAAAAAATAAAATACTAATATAAATAACTGCGTAATGAATTATTCTAAAAAAAGCAAGTTTATATTTGCATTGTATAAATCCAAAAAACAAAACTAAAACCGGTATTAGCCATAATTGAGGAACATATCTTGCCCACCAGCAATAAGGATTTATAGAAGAAGACACTATTATAGCTAGTATTAAAAAAATAAATATTTGTTTTTCCTTACTATTCCTAAATGTAATTCCAAAAACCAATATAAACATTAAGCATATTATACCGCTCCAATAATAACCGAAACCTCCAATTCTCATATCTGCAGTATAAAAATAATTATGCACAGAAGTAAACTTTTTTGTAAATGGTATTTTGGGAATAATTTCAACATCCATTTTTCCTACAATCGGACGTTCAATAGAATTTACAGATTCAGAAATGTTACTTATAATAAATTTTTCAAAATTATTTTTTCCAATAAATTGTCTTGGTGTACTTGTTTTATCGACTATTATTTTTTTATCCTTTCCTACAAAGGGATAAAAAGGATTATTATAATCTCTGTAATTTGTATAATAAGGATGAATACCTGTTATAGCAGCTAATAATCCAAATATACTCAATGTAATTATAAACTTTTTTATTTTTCTTTTTTTTAAAATTAAAAAAAAGAAATAAATGAAATATATTATAAATAGATATACCAAACCCGTAAATTTAGTCATTGATAACATTATTGAAGAACAGATGAACATAAACAAATCAGTTTTTGATGCATTTTGTTTTAGCTCTACATTTATTATGGTGAAAAGCAATAATGTAAAACTTAAAAATATATGTAAATCTATGTAATTTGTAAAAACCTGATATATGCAAACAGGATTTAAAACAATGATTAAAGAAATTACAAAAGGAAATATTTTATTTTTTATATTAAATTCATTTAACACAAAAAAGGAGTACATAAAAACGGAAAACCAAGTTATAAAATTAATGGATTTTGTACTTTCCAATAAACCTGTCAATTTGTAGATATTACCACCTACTAATTCAACAAAATTGACATAACAATTTGCCCAAAATGCGCTTAAATGGTAAATATTATGCAAATCTGCAAAGTTTTCGTAATTATCATATATCGGAAGCCACCCATTTTTGTACATTATAGAAGATGCTATATGATACCATCTTCCATCCCAAGAAACATCCCATATCGAAATAGAAATTATATATGAGAACATTATTATCAATAGTAAAATTAAAAATTGTTTTAAAAAATCGATATTTTCTGCAGATTGTTTCTTTAAATAATAAAGCCCCCCAATAAAAGGTATAAAGACATAAAGCGGATTAACGGGAATATGAAACAACCCACCGACCGTTGTAAGTATAAATATTGCGGTTATAATTCCGGTAATTGTTACAGAGAGATTATAAAAATATTTATTAATCATATTTATCCTTTTTAGCCAGTATCCTATAAAAGCCGTTTAATGTAAATAAAATTATGGTTTTTTCTCAATTTTGAAAAAATAACAAGGATTATTCAGTACATAAATATATTGTATCGGGATATATTCTTTCATAATTATTTTATTTTCCTCATAAGGAACATATATTATACTTTCTTTTCCGAAGTACTCTTCAAGATGGGGAATAATAGTTTCATCTGCCATTATTTTATTTTCCAAATCAGGTCTCACAATTAGAAGAATTTTGTCTTTGGAATTTTTATTGAACTTTATATATTCATAAGGTTTTTTCAATAAATTTGTTAATTTTAAACTAAATTCGGTATTCTGAAATAAAACAATCAAAGAATTAAAAATAAAAGATAATAAAACGATATACAATAATGATAATTTTGAAATTTTAGATTTTTTATTTTTATAATTATCCTGTAAAAGCCCAAAAAACATAATAAAAATCGGGAAGAGCCAAAATTGAGGCACTAATCTTGTCCACCAAGAATGAGCATTTAAAAAAGTGGAAATTAGTATCATTGTTATAACTAGCCAAAAAATATTCTTTTCATTTTTGTTCCTAAATCTTATAAAAGGCAAATAAATAAGTGAAAGAAGCAATATCCCGCTCCAAAGATATCCGAAACCGCCAACCCGAATATCAGGATAGTAGAAACTATACGCCGGTGATTTTATATGTATTGTAAAAGGAATTTTTATTTCAACAGGATAAATATAACTGCTTACATTACCCTGAGACTGAACAGAGTCTGAAAAATTACTTCTTATAAATCTTTCTGCATTGGACTTGTTTTTAAAATCAAGAGGAAGATTTTCGTCCATAATATTTATTTTATTTTTGCCAAAAAGAGGATAAAAAGAGTGTCCGTAATCTGCTAAATTTGTATAGAAAGGATTTACTCCGGTTACAGCAATCAATACTGCAACCATCAATATAATTTTAATATACCTTTTGATATTTCTTTTTAATAAAATCAGGTAAATAAAATATATAAAACTGATTATAAACAAATACGCACAGCCCGTTAATTTTGTCATTGCAAGTATTAAAGAGGAACAAACAGCCATAAACAAATCTGTTTTTGTTGAAATTTTATAAAATTCAATCTTAATCAAAGTTAACACTAATAGTGCGAATGAAAAATATATATGCAAATCAACAAAATTTGTGAACCATTGGCAAATGCAAACAGGATTTAGAATAATTATCACAGAAGTTATAAGCGGAATAATTTTATTTTCCGGTTTAAATTCTCTTAAAACGGAATAAGAATACATAAAAACAACCGACAACATTATGAAATTAACTGTTTTTGCACTTTCGATAAAGCCTGTCATTTTATAAATATTTGCACCGATAATTTCCGTAAAATGGAGATAACAAGTCCCAAAAAATGCACAAGCAGGATAAACATGGCAAATTTTTGCAAATTCCTGATAATTATGATAAATCGGAAGCCAGCCGTTTTTGAGCATTACTAAAGTTGCCGAATGATACCATCTTCCGTCGGAAGAAGAATCCCAAACATAAACAGAAATTATATAAGAAAACATTATTATTAATAATAAAATTAGAAACTGCTTTAAAAAATCTATGTTTTCAGGAGATTGTTTCCTTAAATAATAAATTCCGCCAATAAAAGGTATAAGAACATAAAAAGAATTCACAGGGATATAAAACAAGCCGCCTATTGTTGTAAGTATAAATATTGCGGTTATAATTCCGACAATGGTTACAGAAATATTGTAAAAATATTTATTTAGCATATTTTACCCTAATTTGAATAAAACAAGTATGCAATAATAAACTTGTTTTGTAAATAATATTTGTATTATGACGGGCAAGAAAAATTTTTATATCCGTTTTTAAAGTTTAAATATTCTAATTAATTTTTTTTTTTGATAAAATAATTGTTATTAATTTCGGAGATTTTTATGGAAAAAATAAAAACGGTATTTAATCTTTTAAGAGTAAAACAGTACGTTAAAAACCTTTTTATTTTTGCGCCTTTAATTTTTGCTCAGGAATTTAAAGATATCAATAAGATTGAATTGCTTATTATTGCTTTTATTGCGTTTTCTTTTATTGCAAGTTTTATATACATAATCAACGATATTTTAGACAAAGATGAAGACATAAACCACCCTATAAAAAAGTTAAGAGCAATTCCGAGCGGATTAATTTCAATAAAAAGTGCCTTAGGTCTTGCTATAATATTACTTCTGTCGGGAATTATACTTTCATTTGTTTATATTCCTCAAATTCTTCCGATAATAGGACTATATATTGTAATCAATCTTTTGTACTCAAGATGGTTAAAGCATATTTCTCTTGTTGATATTGTTATTGTTGCTCTTTGTTATGTCATAAGGCTTTTTGTAGGTTCTACCGCAGCAGGTGTTATTTTGTCACCATGGATAATAATTATGACCTTTTTACTTGCTATGTTCCTTGCAATTGCAAAACGCAGAGATGATTTAAAATACGAAAATGTAAGAACTTGCATTTCTTCATACAATAAGCAATTTATTGATGTTTCTATGTCAATAATGGCTTCCGTTATTATCATTTGTTATATTTTATACACAATATCTCCGGAAGTTACGGGACGTTTTGATTGCAATTATCTGTATGTAACTTCTATTTTCGTGCTTCTTGGTATTTTAAGGTACCTTCAAATAGTTTTAATTGATGAAAAAAGTTGTTCTCCGACTGAAATTTATTTAAAAGACAGAATTTTGAGAATAATTATTTTCTTATGGATAGCAACATTTATAGGAATGATTTACTGATGAAAAAAGTGTTTCTCATATATCCGCCCGGAGAATTGTTTCAGAGAGGGGAAGAAAGATGTCAATCAAATGTAAAATCCTCAACAGCAACCTCAATGAGAGCGTGTAACGACTTAGGTTACTGTGCTGCGGTTTTGAGAAACAATTATGAAATATTTTTAAAAGATTATCAGAGCGAAAATTTAACAACTGAAAATCTTTTTAAAGATTTAGAAGAGCAAAAACCCGATGTTGTCTTTATAAGTATTACTAATACAACTATTTTCGACGATATAAAAACTGTTCATAAAATAAAAAAAACAGTTCCTAATGCCTGCATAATATTAAAAGGAGCGATTTTTTATAATCCCGAAGAAGAAATGCTATCATCAATTGATTTATCGCAAGTTGATTATTTAATCGGCACAGAAGCGGAATGTATTATTTCAGAACTTTTAAAGGCTCATTTTGAAAATAAATCAGAACTTCATAATATTGGCGGTATTTTGTTTAAAGAGGACAACAAATGGGTAAAAACCGATTTTAAATGTCATTATGAAAATCTTGATGAAATACCTTTCCCGGCAAGAGATTTGATGAATAACGGGTTGTACACAAGACCCGATACGGGCGAAATGCAGGCAACAATTGCAACATCAAGAGGTTGCCCTTCTTCTTGCATTTTTTGTCTTACGCCGACAATTACAGGAAGAAAATTAAGACTTCGTTCGCCCCAAAATATTTATGAAGAACTTTTAGACTGCTATGAAAATTACGGTATAAAAAATTTCTTCTTTAAATCTGACACCTTTACGATGGATAAAAAATGGACTGTTGAATTATGCAAACTCATTCAAAACTCAAAACTTCAGGGAAAAATTCAATGGGTTGCAAATTCGAGAGTAAATCCTATTGATGAAGAAACTCTATTTGAAATGAAAAAAGCAGGCTGCTGGCTAGTTGCATTCGGCTTCGAATCAGGAAGTAAAAAATCATTGGAAACAATGAAAAAAGGTGCAACTCTCGAACAAAATATTGAAGCGGGAAGAATTGCAAAAAAAGTCGGACTTAAAATTTTTGGATTTTATTTAATTGGTTTTCCTTGGGAAGATAAAGAAGACCTTGAAAAAACAAGAGATTTGATGTTTAAAATTGATGCGGATTTTATTGAACTTCATATTGCAACTCCGTTTTACGGAACAGGATTATACCAAATTGCAAAAGATGAGGGTTTAATAGATGAAGATGTTCTCGGAAAAGACTATTTTAACGCTCCGACAATCGGTACAAAATATCTTTCGATTAAAGAAATTCAGGATTTTCGCAACAAAACCCTTTTGAAATACCATCTAAGATTCAGTTACATATTTAAAAAGTTAATCTCCGCAATATTTAAACCGACTGTCATTTTTAACTATTTTAAATATGGTTTTAAAATGATTAAAAATACATTATTTCAAAATTAAGCATCTTTTGTTAAATACTTTTCAACAAGAGACTTTGCCTTTTGAACCGCAGATTCTTTATCGTAGGCAATATCATCTTCGTTAACGTATTTTGAAAGACCTAATTCTAAGATATGTTTTGCAATTTCTTCATTTTTAAAAACAGGAATTACGCTTATTCCGTGACTTTTCAATCTTCCTAACATTTCTTCAAGGACAAATACTGCAGAAATATCTATCGTGACAACCCGACGACAATATAAAATCATACATTTCATATCTTGTGACATTTTTTCAATTTGATTTAACACAAGAGCGGAAGAACCGAAGAAAAAAGCACCGTCAATTCTAACGAAAGAGATAAGTTTTGAATAATTTTCATCAATAAGATTTTCTTCTATATCACCTATTTCTTCTAATTTTATATTTTCTACGTTTGTATGTTCGGAAACGCTTGCAGCAAACAATAATGAGGACAAGACAATTCCGACACCAACCGCAAAGATTAAATCATGGAATACTGTCAATAAGAAAACAACCACCATAACGGCAGATTCTCTTCTTGAAATTTTTTTAATAACACCCAAGAATTTATAATCAATTATATCAATACCAACTTTTATAAGGATAGCAGCCAATACGCACAGTGGAATTTTTGATGCGACAGGGGATAACACTATTAGTACCGTAAGTAAAAACAAACAATGAACAACTCCGGAAAGTCTGTCAGTTCCGCCTGATTTAATATTTACGGCAGTTCTCATTGTGGCACCAGCACCTGCTAGACCACCGAACATACCCGCCATTGCGTTACCGATACCCTGTCCTATAAGTTCTCTGTTACTGTTGTGTTTTGTCCTTGTCATAGAATCCGCAACAAGAGAGGTTAAAAGCGAATCTATTGCCCCTAATACCGCAAGTGTAAGTGCAGGAGGAATAATTGTATATATTTCATCTAAACTTATCATTCCTAATTGAAAATGAGGAAGTCCTTTCGGAATAGCACCGATTACGGGAACATCAAAATGAAATAATACAGAAATCACCGTTGCAACTATTAGTGCTAAAAGTGACGAAGGAACCGCTTTTTCTATTTTTTTAGGAGTAAAAAATAATATACAAAACGTAATTATTCCAAGAATAAGACATTCAATATTAATTGTTTGAAAAACCGACGGATAACTTTTTACGGTTTGTAGAATATTTCCCATCGCATTGTGTCCAAGAAGAGGATTGATTTGAAGCAAAATAATTATTGCCCCAACCCCTGACATAAAGCCTGAAATAACGGGATAAGGAACGTAATGTATTAAATTTCCTACCTTTACAAGTCCTAAAACTATTTGAAAAATACCTGCAACCAAAATTGTTGCACAAATTACTTTCGGATTATTCGGGAAAAGAGCAATAACTGAAGCAACAACAACCGTCATCGGTCCTGTAGGGCCTGATATTTGTGTTTTTGTACCCCCGAAAATTGCTGCAAAGAACGAAACGATTATAGCCCCGTATAAACCTGCCGCAGCACCCATTCCGCTAGCCATACCGAAAGCAAGTGCCAATGGAAGTGCGATTACACCTGCCGTTAAACCACCGTATATATTTCCTTGTATTTTATTTTTCATTTGTTTTTCACCTCTGTTATCGGTTTCATTGCTCTTTCACAAATCCCTGTACAATACGCTATCGTTATTCCGTAATTTGTTATTGGGATATTTTTTTCTTTAGATTTTGAAATTCTATAAAGAATTTCCCGACGATTTGTCATACAGCCGCCGCAATGCACAATCAGAGAATATTTTTCAATATTGTTCGGAAATTCGTGTGATGATACTCGTTCAAACACCAAATCTTTACCTGTTTTTTTTCTTATCAAAGCGGGAATTTTTACCGTTCCGATATCGTCCTCAATTGCGTGATGTGTACAACTTTCGCATATAAGTATTTTATCTCCGTCTTTTAAATTTTCAATCGTCTTTGCACCCGATATAAAAGTATCAATATCACCCTTTAATCTTGCAAACAATATGGAAAATGAAGTTAGAGGGATATTTTCGGGAACGACTTTTGAGACTTCTTTAAAAGCCTGAGAATCCGTAATTACGAGTTTTGGAGGTTCTTTTAAGATTTCAAGCGAATTTTTCAAGGTTTTTTCTGTTGTAACCATAGCGACACATTTTTTATCCAAAAGTTCTCGTATTACGTTAACTTGGGGAAGAATCAATCTTCCTTTAGGGGCTTCCTTGTCTATCGGAGTGACAAGGAGAACGACATCTTCTTCTTTTACAAGTTCTTTTAATATTTCCTGTTCGTTTATCAATTCTTGAGGAACAACCTTTATCAGAGCCTCTCTTATTTTATCAGGAATGTCTTTATCCGTTTTTGCGGAACATTCAATCTGATAATCACTTAATAATTTTATTTCCTCGTATTTTTCGTCTTTAATTTTTCCTTCATCGGTTTTATTTATAACGGCGATAATAGGAATTTTTTTATTTTTAAAATTGTTTGCAAGTTCGGTTTCTGTTTCCGTCCACCCTGTATAGTCGCATACAATTATCCCGACATCACATCTCTGAATTATTTTTTGTGTTTTTTCAATTCTTTTTTCCCCAAGATTGCCTACATCATCAATTCCTGCAGTATCAATAAAAACTACAGGGCCGAGAGGGAGCATTTCCATAGTTTTTTCAACACTATCCGTAGTTGTCCCCGCAACTTCCGACACAATAGATGTATATTGATGAGTAATAATATTTATCAGCGAAGATTTTCCGACATTTCGTTTTCCAAAAATGCCTATATGAATTCTCATTGATTTTGATGTTTGCTCAATCTTGGGCATTTATCTTTTCTCCGATATTAATATTGTTTTTTACAAGATAAAATAGCGAAATCAACAAATATACCATAAGCATTATTATCTGATAAGAAAGAGCAACACTAAGTGCTACTGATTTTTCAACACCATATAATTCAAGAGCAAGAATAAAAGTATATTGATAAAGGCCTACATATACTGACGAAGAAGGAATAATTGTTGAAAGCGCAGTAAATGATATAACAAATAATGCCGCAACAGGACTTATATGAATGTTATAACCGTAAAGAAGTATATTAACGAAAATACAATCACCCGTCCATGCAATTATACAAAGAATAAGCGCATATATAAGTTTGTTTTTTCTTGTAAAAGTTTCAAACCCGTTGATAAAAGAATCCAAATAAGGATTTATCTTATCAATGTTGATTATGATTACATCAGATAATTTTTGGGGTAAAAATTTTGAATATTCTTTAACACCTGAGCATATTTTATCTGCAAGTTTGTGCTTGCATATATAAAACATTACACAAAAACTCACGACAAAAAGAATGGTTGCAGTAATTGAAAGTTTTATCATAAAAGGAGAATGCCCATAACAAATCATTCCTGTTAATAATATCCCTACAACGGTTAGCCCGTCTAAAATTCTTTCTGCCGCAACTGTTCCAAGCACATTTAATTTTGGAATTTTGTATTTTTCGCCAAAATAACAGCCTCTAAAGATATCTCCCGCTCTTGCAGGCAAAAATATATTTAAAAGGTTTGAAGTCATATAAATTGAATATAAATCAGAAAATTTACAATTATTATCAGGAAGAAGAACTTTCCATCTTAAAGCTCTTACCATCATTATAAAAACAAAAAAAACTCCCAATGTCCATAAATAAGTCAAATTAAAATTTTTAAATGTATTTATAACTTCTTCTAAATTAATATTGTAAAAAACGATGACCGTAAAAATCAACGTAATTATTAATGCAAAAATATTTTTTTTCTTTATTTTCATGTATTTTCCGCTTGTTAGTAACAAAGCATTTGTAAATCAATTATAATTCAATATTTAATACCATGAACAATATTTTTGTCTTAACTACACAATTTTTAAACTTAGATTATTAATTTTTTCAATTAACTCAAGTTTCTTTTTCAAAAAAGAATACTGATGATTTCCAAAATTGTAAAATTCGTTAGGTGAAAATCTTTTTTTCATGAAATTCAAATATTTATCCGCTTCGGAATATTTTTGCATTGAAATCAATATATTAATTTTTAATTCACAAAGTTGGTAAAAAATACGATTGTTATAAATTGTCATTTTATTCATTGCTTCTTCGCAAAAAGCAAGTGCAGTATCGTATTTTTCCATAATTTCATATATTGAAGCGATTGATGCAAGAATAACGGCATCATTAGGTTTTAGAGCAGCGGCAGCGGTATAATCGTCAAGAGCCGCTTCTGTTTTTCCGAGAGAATAGTTAACATCTCCTCTTAATTTCAAACTTTTTGAATGCGTTGGTGTTAATTTTATTGCTTCGTCAAGTTTTTTTATTGCTTTTTTAGGCTTATTAAAGTAGAAAAAACAATCTTCCGCTTCTCTATATAATTTTTCCGTATTTATATTGATTATATTGTCATCAGAAATGACTTTACTATTAATTATCGAATTTAACATAATCTGTTCTTACCAAATCCCAATAAATCAATGATAAAAATATTTTTATCAAAGGGCTACTCCTATTAGAGAATGCAATATTGAAAAATCATGAAAACACATGCCATACATGGATTTTCATGATTTAAAATTTTAATTTACATTCTTTACATAAAAAACAGCAACAGAGCCCTAAAAACCGAAAAACCATGCCACACATGGATTTTGCATGATTCAAAAATGTTAATATTTGTTTATAAAATTAATAAGGGGTTTATTAAAGATTTGATAAAAAATTTATCTTTCAAATTCAGAAAAATATTTTGAATACAATTTAGGCTGCCAATCTTCTTTAAAAATAGGAATATCGGTATATTTATCAGCCAAAGACAAATCAATTTCTTTGATAATCAAATCATCTTTGTCAGAATCTTTTTCTCCGAACATTTTTCCCGCATATACACAAAAATCACCCTTTGATTTATCAGGTCCGATTATGCAACTGCCACCTTTAAAGTTACTTCTTATTTCTTCACCGCATAAATTTGATGAAGCAATAAAAACATAATTTATATAGGCATAGGCAGGAAGGGATAATTTTGCGGCACCGAGCGTGCATGGAATATCGGGACACGCAGTAACATTAAGAACCAATCTTGCTCCCTTTGCCCTGTAATATCTTATTAATTCAGGGAAGCAATATGTGTCATAGCATATCGTGATTCCTATATTGCCCCATTCTGACTCAATCATTTTGGGATCAGAACCTTTTTCTGCCCATTCTTTTTCATCAAATGGAAGATGAATTTTTCTGTAACTGTCTGTTTTTCCATCAGGATAAATTATTGCCGCAGAATTATACACTTTACCTTCGCAGAGTTCAGGCATTCCAAAAACAATATACATTCCATATTTCTTAGCATAATAAGAAAGTCTGTCAGTTGCATTTCCGGGAATTGTTTCTGCCGTTAGGACATGCAT
>Ga0256407_10005468_pt1 | contig 20359 bp, 14 predicted proteins | sample RumenRJG_04DNA_FD_193489 | JGI IMG/M metagenome (GOLD analysis project Ga0256407, IMG submission 193489) | Bovine rumen microbial communities from Lethbridge, Alberta, Canada - RJG_04 | ecosystem: Host-associated > Mammals > Digestive system > Stomach > Rumen | place: Canada: Alberta... | reverse complement strand
AAAAAAAAACAAAAAAAAAAAAACATTCATTTTTATAACCCTAAAAAAAAATAATTAATTTCTCAAAAAAAAAATTATTTTAAAAAATAATTTTAATTTTTTAATTCATTTAAAGATATGGGTAAAAAAACACAAAAAATGAACAAACCAAAGCCAACAAAACCATGGAAAGATGATTTAGGAACTCAAGTAACAGAAGACAGTCTCTGGGAATTAACAAAAGACTATTCAAGTTACTTAAATCACAATCATGGATTAACAATATCAACAGATCCATTAAATCTTTCAGGTTTAAACTATAAAAGAGATAGTGGAATTGCAGTACCACATGCATTGGGAATTTCAACTGAAGTTAAAGAAAGAAATGTAAAAGAAAAAAAACTAAAAAAAAAAGCTCCTGTTGTTAGAATTTGTTTAAATATTAAAACTAAGAGACAAATTCCAAAAAAAAAATTAGTTGAATTAAATGGTAATCCTTCTAATAATAATTGTGTTTATTCTAGTAGGAAAAAAATTACTATTAGAGCTGCTGTTAAAGCTTTGAAAAGAGATTTAGGAAATTATAGGAAAGATCTTTTACCTCTTGCTTTGAAAAGGTTAAATGCTTATAGGATTTATAAAAATAATAATAAGTGGAATAATAGGAAAGAAGCTAAGAAGATTGGGCCTTAAATGGAAATAATATGAAATATTTAAGATAAAAATATATGAAAGATTTTTGGAAATTTTTTTTAATTTTTTTTTTGATTTTTATTTTTATTTATTTATTTAATTTTTTATTTTTTAATCATGGAAATAAGGAATTATTTTTAAATTACTTGTATTATTTTCTTTTAAATCATTTTCATGTAATTTTCTTAAACAATAATCACATAAAAAAAGAGCATGACTTACATCACCTACAACAATATCATTAATAGAAATAAATTTAGCATAATAAAACATACAAGCATCACATTTTCTTCTTTTAATTTTTTTTTGAAAAGTTACAATTGCATTATCTTCAATATTAAAATTATCATATTTATCCATAATTCTAATATCATTTAACAATATCATATGATCACAATATTCATCATGTCTAAATAAATAAGGATAACCAATTCTCATTGGAATATCTTTTATATATATATTCATTTCTAAATTTTCATAAGCATTTATTCGATTTTTAATTAAAATATTTTTTGTACAATATAATTCTTTATTATAATTATTAAATTTAGAATATTCATTTTTATTTTTTTCATTTTCATTTTGATTTTTTTTTATTGTTATTTGGTCTTTAAATGTTAATTTTTTTAATCTATTTTCTGATATTTTTTGGGAGAGATATTCATTTATTCCATTTTTATTTATTGTTGGCATATCATTATAAAAAACATTTTCAATAAAAAAAAATGATCTTTGAGGTTCTTGTTGAATTTCATCTAATACACAATATATTTTATTTTTTAAATCTGATAATTTTCCATTACTTAAAATTGATATTTGTTGAGTTTTTACATTTTTTGTTGGATGATAAATTGAAAAATCATATATTAATATTATATTTTTATTAGTTATTTCCTTTGGTTTAAAAAAATCTTTAAAGAATAATTGATCTATTTTTGTCATATCATTTAAAAAATTATCTCTGTAATTAAATATATAATTATTTTCTTTACCTACTTCTTTTTTACAAAAATTTTTAAAAAAATGATATGAGTTTAAATTACAATTTTTAAATTTTGATGCTTTAATTTCTTGATAAGTTGGGAGAGTTATATCTTTTATTGTATTTTCTAAAACTTTTGCCTCATTTCTTAAATAATTTCCTTTTTTTGTTTGTATATTTTTTTCTTCATTTTCATCTTTTATATTATCTAAAACAAATATATTTTTCTTTTTATTATTTATTAATTCTTTTGTTTTATTTTCTATTATATCTTCTACTTCATTATCTAAATTTTTTATTATTATATCATCAATTGATAAATTATTATTTAATAAAGTCATTCCATTAAATAAATCTTTTTCAATTTGATTAAAATCATTATAATTATTTTGAATTGATTCAATATATTTATTTCCTTCAATATATAAATCATTTTCTTCAAAAAATTCACTTTCATTTATATCTCCATTTGAAAATGAATCATTAATCATTAATTAATTGGAAAATAATTAAAAATATAATAAAAGGTTTATAGAATATTTTTAAAAATTAAATATAATATGTTTAATTTAAATATTTATTTATTATTTTTAAAAATATTAATTTGTTCTTTAATTTTATCTTTAATTTCCTTATCAGCTTCCCATTTATCATTAAAATAATCTATATTATCAATATTTTTATTTTTATTCCAATCTATAAATATTATTATTTAAAGTATACTTTCTTCTTCAAAATCCATAAATTCTTCTTTATTATATTCATCTTCTTTTTCAATATTTGAATTCATTTTTTTAATAATAATACTTTTTTAAATTAATTTTATTTATATAAATATTTCCAAATGTTTTTATTATTAATTTTGAAATAAAAAACAATTATAAATAAACTAAATAAAAAAATGATATCAAAAAAATTATCAATGTGTATTAACAAATTAAGTTTATCACCTTTATCATCATTAAAAAAACATCCATCAGCAAAAAATTTATTAGACAAAAAAGAAAAACCAATTGAATATAAATATAAAAATAATATAAATAGTGAGTTTTCTTGTATTCAAATTAATTCTCCTTCTGTTAATAATGAAGATATTTCTGATAAAATAATTAATAAAGATTTTAGCGAAAATAAAACACAATATAAAATTTCTGTTTCTCCAATTGAGACTACATTATTTAATAATAATGAAAATGTATATATAAAAAAAGAAATAATTCCTATTAAAAAAAATGATTTAAATTTAATTAAAAATAAAGATAAGAGTAATCTTTATTATTTTAATGAATTTCAGAAAAAACTTGATGAAGAAATTACTTTCGATATTGTTTCTGGTAAAGGATTTTCTTCTATTGAACAAAAATTATCATGTTTTTTAAAAAATTAATATATGTAATAATATTTTTTTCCATTATTTATGATTATTTAGTTATTTTTCATATTATAAATAGATTTATTGATTTATTTCTTATTATGGATATGTATATATTAGTTAATAATATATTAATTTTTAAAATCCATTTAAAAATAAATAAATGAGTTTTAGGATTTAAATCAACAAATGAAAAAATATAATGAAAAATAAAATTCTTTGTAGTTTATAAATAACAAACATTTTTAAAATATAAAAAGTTATATATAAAAAGTGTTGAAAAATGTTAATTGAAATATATTAAATTATATTAATTAGATATTAAATATTAGAAAAATGTACAAAAACCTAACATAAATATTTTATAAAATATAAAAAATTAAATTATTTTTTTAAAATATTTAATAAAAACACTAAATTAAAGAATATTATGAAAAAAATTTATTCAAAGATAATTAAAAATATTAAAGAAAATAATCAAAACAAATAAAGCAAAATTTTATAAAATATAACTTTCTTTTTTATTAAAATTAATATATATTTAAATATTAAATTTAAAAAAATTTTTAATTATTATTAGATTAGAAGAAATTAAAAAAGTAAATTATAAAATTATTTATTAAATGTAAATTTTTTTTTAAATACAAGATATAAATGTCATTAAATAATAAAGCAAATATAGCAAGAACAAAATTATTATTAAAATCATCTCAAGAAATTCAATATTTTACTTCATTAAAAATGAAAATAAATTCAATATCTCCAAAAAAATTATATGAATCATATAATAATATAGAAATAACAATAGAAAATCCTTGTATTTTTTCCACATCTCAAAGAAAATATACAACATTTATTGATGATTCAATAGTAAAAAATGAATTTGAAAATTCACCTCTTTTAGAACCAACATTTAAAATAAATAAAATGTTAGTATCATTTAAAAAAAATAAAACTTTTTATGACACAATAGAAAAAAATGAAATAGACAATCAAACACATAAATTTTCACAAGATACAAATGATACATCAATTTCAATATTAGAAAGAAATAATGATTTAATTGACGATTTAATTGATAATAAAAAAGATGATTTAATAAATATTTCAATACATTTTTTAAGAAAAACAGCAAAAAATTTAATTGATAGAAAAAGACATAAAAAAAAATCAAAATCTTTTTATAAAATAGTAGCTTTTAAATCACATGGAAATTTAGCATCATTTGAAAAAAAAAATCTAAATCAAATAGAAGAAAAACATAAACATTCTATAAAATCAGTAAATAAAAAAAAGAAAACTTCATTAAATAAAGAAACAATTGTTGAAAATTCTCCTATTATTTATTCTTCAAGTCAATATGCACCTTCAATTCATTCTGGTATTAGTTTTAATAAAAATAATTTAACAGAAAATCCAAATAATTTATTTTGCAAAAATCAGACTTCAAAAATTTCTTTTAATGATAATATTAGTAATACTAATAGAAGTTTAATAATGAATATTCCTTATGAATATGATGAATTAGTTGCTAATACGAAAAGAAAAAATTTTAAAAAATATCCTCCTAAACAAACTATGTAATACATTAATATTTTTTTTTTAAAATGAATTATTGTTATATTCAGTTTTTATATATTTTATATATATGAGTTTATATATGTTTTATATTTTAAAATAGTTTTATCTAAATCAAAATAAGGTTGTGTTATTTCTTAAATAGAATATTTCTTGGTGATTATTAATAAATAAATATATATTAAATAAAGAAATATAAAGAAAAATAAATATTAAATTTATATTTTTACTTATAACATATTAAAATTATTTTAAAAATAGAAAAATTTATGTATTTATAATAAAAGAATTACATTTAAAAATATTAATTTTGCATAATTTTATGAGACATCCAACTTATAAGAATTTCAACAGATTTAATAGGATATATAATAAAAAGTAAACTTAAAATTAAAAATATAAGATTTAAAATAATTTTAGTCAAACCCAAAATTGTTTCAATAATTGAAATTTTATTAAAAATTTTCCCAATATCATCCATTATATAAACATTTAAAAGTTTAGTATATTTTCTAAAAGTATAAATCATTTCTTCAGTAATAGCATAAAATTTATCATATTTTAATAGTTCAACAACTTCAGTATTTGTTAAACTTTTATTTGCTTTATATAAATTATTCCAATCTTCAATTAATACAATTAAAGTTGACAAAATATAACTTTCTGCATTTGCTAAACCATTTATATTCATTTGTTCACCTACATTTAGACATTCTTTTTTTATTTCATCTTCATTAAATTCTTGATACATTTTTGAATAAATTTTTGAAAAATAAGAACAAAAATTATTATCTCTTAAATTCATTTCATAATTATAAGTTGATTCTAAAATTTTTGGATTTTTTTCTGTTTCAAAATTAGTTAATTTCTTTCTATTATTTTCATATCTTATTATTCCTTCCTCTAAACCAATATTATGTTGATTATCTTCTTCATCATGATAATCTCTAATAACATGAAATTGATAATTTAATATATTTCCCATTAATAAACTTGTTTTATTATATAATAAAGTTGTATATAATTTTGCATTTTCAATATTTTTATTAAATGAAAAATTCATAGATAAACTCACAATATAAAGTATAATAAAAATTCCTAAAGTAATATTTAAAATAAGTTTAACTTGTAAATTATTTTGTATAATATTATCAATTTTATATTCAATAATTTCTTCTTTTGTATTAATATTATTTTTATCAGGAACAAAATTTTTTTTCACAGTAACAGCTTTTCCTTGATCAATTAATTGAAATTTGTTAATATCATTAAAACTATTTTCTTTATCATCTTTACCAACTGGAGTAATATTTTTATCATTTAAAATTATATTTTTTTTAAGAACATTACTAGAATTTTTTTGTAAAGGAGTATTATTCTTTAAACTATTATTACTTGATTTAATTTCATTTAATAAAGGTCTATTATTCATTTTTCCTATTCCACTCATTCCAAGATTAATTGAACCTGTTACTCTTGATTTTTCAGGATTAAATTTCATTTTATTTTTTTTATTGTTATTATTATTTAAACTTGTTTTATATTCTGTTAAATCTTTTCCAATTTCTGATGAATCATCAATTTCTTTATTTTGATTATTTTTAAAATTCTCATCTGATGTTTCATTTACATTTTGACCAGGAGAATAATATCTTACATTTTTTTCTTTAAATTGAACTTTTGTTACTCTACTCCTTTTTTGACCTGGGATTAATCCAATTCCTTCATCATTTTTTAATATATTCATTTTTGAATCTTCTATTTTTTCATTTAAACCAATTTCATTACCATCAGCTTTTAATTTTATTTCTTCTTTTACTTTAATATTTCCTTCTTTAGTTCTTAAAACTGATTTAATTTCTTTATTATTTAAACTCTCTTTATCATTACTAGCACTACTTATACTATTAATATTATTAATATTATTATTAATATTATTATTAAAATTATTCATTTTATTCTTATTAGAAAAACAAGATTTTATTATTTCATTATTTTTATTATTATTATTTTCACCAGTATTATTTTCATTTTTAATATTATTATTTTTATTATCATTATTATTATTTTCACCTACATTTTCATTATTATATAATTGTGAATTATCATTACTAATTTTTGAATCTTTTGATTCAGTTTTTTCATAATTAGGTATAGAAAATAAACTTTCATTATTATTATTATTACTATTGATATCTTTTGTTTTTTTAATACCTTTAATTTGTTCTAATCTATGCATAACTTTTAATAAATTTTTTTTACCATCTGGTTCATTTCCAGGAGTAGTATTTCCTAAAGGAGTATTCCCTGGAGTAATTCTATTACCATCTGTATTATTATTAAACATTAAACTAGTTGATTTTTGATTATTAATTCCTTTTATACCTTCTCTTATATTATTAAATGAAGTTTCATTTAAAGTTTCTGTTAAATTTGTTTTTTTTACACTACTTCCTTGACTTAAAAATGTTCCTACACTATTTGTTCCCATTGAAGTTGTATTATTTATTTCTGTGTTTTCAACTCTTTTTAAATCTAAATCTGCTATATAATATAAAGATCCAATGTTAAAATTGTTTGAAAAATGGATAAATTCATCTATTTTTTGTAATGTCATTTCTATGTTGTTTCCTTCAATTTTTTGTCTTAAAGTTACCATTTTTTTTTTTGATTTTTCATAACCTAAATATATAAATACCCATTCAATTATTATTATTAAACATACTATTATGAATTCTAATATTTTCATGAAGAAAATATTTCTTAATGTAGATTTTTGAAATGATTTTATTAATTTTCCAAAAGTATAAATTAATGAATTTATATAATCATCAAATTCTGGGAAAATATTATTAATTAAAAAAAATAATGAAATATCCTGTTCACTAAATGATATATTTAAAGAAGATAAATTTAATTGAAGAGAACTTATTTTATCTAAAAGTAAATAATTATAAATATTAGAATTATCTTTTTGTCTTAATGGAATATGAATATTATCATTATAATCATATTTAATAATCATATCTAAAGATAATTTTTTAATTCTAATTAATTCTTGATAATATATAGTCTCTTCTTTTTTATAAATATAACCTCCATTAAAAATATAAGACAAATCTTTAGTTGTTTTAACTAATGAATCATCAATAGAATCTTCAAAATATTTTGCATTAATATATGAAATATTATAAGTAACTTGATCCATTAAATCAGTTTCACTATCTATTAATTTAATACATTCATTTAATGTATTATTTACATTTTGTTCAAAGAATCCATCTTCAATAAAAGATAAAGTTAACATTGCTTCAGTTAATAAAAAAATATTTTTTTTTAAAACAATACTATCAGCATCGACTACTAAAAATTTTTCTAATTGATTATAGTAATTTTTTTTCCAAACTAAAGAAAAAATATTATAAAAAATACTTATTACACTAATAACTCCAATTGATATCATTAAAATTAAAATATTTTTGCTTTTAGGTAAAAATTGAAAAGTATTTTTTTTTTGTCTAAATAATCTAACAGAATTTCTTTCTTTTAATTGAGAAACAGCACTTGAAATTTGACTTTGACTTTCAAATAAATCATCATGTGATTCATTTAAAGGAATTTCAGGTTGTTTTTCAGTTTTACTTTCATAAATTTCTTCTCCTTTATAAAAAGATAATTTAGCCATTTCTCTTTTTGAAATTTTAACAGCATGAATTAATGATAAAGTTGTTGAATGAGGTTCAATTGATCTTAAAGATAAAGTAATTTTAACTGAATATTTTAAAAAATAAATTTTTTTCTTTCCTAAAACTCTTTGTTTAATATTTAATTCTATATACCTTGTATAATATCTTCCTTTTCTATTCATTTCTTTTAAAACTTCCCATCTTGCATATTTTCTTCTATATAATAATTCATTTTTTTCTTTTAATACTTCGAATTCTTCATCAAATAAACTTTGGAGAAATAATTCATAATCAAATTGTTCTTGAAAATCAGTATTTTCTTCATCTTTAAAAAAATTTCTTATTCTTTCTCCCATATTTTGAAGAATTAATTTTTCTGGATCTATTTTTACATATTCTAATAATTTCATTGATAAAATAAAATAATCTTCATATTCTTTATTCATTGCTAAAACATCACCATGATCTTCTAAACAACAAAAACACATTCGAAAATCTTTATTTGGTTTTTTTAAATTTACTACTGTTAATATTGTAATTTCACCTTTTAAATTTAGTAAAAATTTATATTGTATATCAAATAAAACACAATTTTGCTTTTTTGCAACAAAAAAAATTTCTTTTGCACCTGAAGTACTATTTTTTCCTTTAACTTCATTAACAATCATATTTTTATGTAATCTTCTTAATTTTTCTGGCATTAAAATATGAAAATCTTTATTTTTTAATTCTTCTTCTGAATATTCTAAAACTATTAATAATTCATGTGAAATAAATTTAATTACAAATTCTCCATTTAAATAATTTATTATCATATAATAATTTGAATCAATATATGAATGAGCTTTATTACTATCATCAGAATCGTGAATTTGTATTATTAATTTATTATGTAATGTTTCAGGAATGTCAAAATGTAAAATTTTAAAAAATAAAATTAATTTAGTACAAACAAAAAGATTATTAATTTTATCATTTTTAAAATAATGACTTATATAATTTGTTACTCCTTTATAATCTGATTTAAATTTTCTTATTATTTTTAATAATTGATTAAAAAATATTTGTTCTTTTGTAGTAAAATAAAGAATAAAATCATTATAATCAATTGCACTTTGTATTAATTTATCTTCAATTTCATAATATTTAACACATAATGATAATACTGTTCTAAAATCTAAATGAATTCCATTTCCTGATTGTTCTTTTTTTATAGAACGATTTTGTGACATATGTTGATTATATTCATTTATTGAAAACATTTTTAAGTAATGATAATATATTAAGTTAAAATGATAATTTCTTTCATTTTTTTTAAAGAAATCAGATAAGAATTCAAAATATAAAAATTGAGTTTTATAATATGCATGATTACATAAAATATTAACACTATAAAAATTAATTCTTATAAAATCTTTTGTTGTTTTTGAAAAATTTGTGGATAAGGAATTTTCAATTTGATAAGTCAATTTTTCTAATTTATACGAAATTAATTTTTTAACTGCAGTAATTAACTTCATTCTTAATTGATAAATTAATTTTTGTCTTTGTGAATCTTTAATATTATTTAAATTAACATTATTTGTATATTTAATAGTAGTATTAATATTAGCAGCTAAAACATTAAAAAATTTATTAAGAATATATTCTTCTTGTTGATCTTTTTTCATATGAGTAAAATTAATTACTGTAGTATAACCACTTTTAATTGTATTTGAAGCACCAGTTACTTTTTTAACATAGTTTTTACAAGGACAATGCATATCTTCACATATTTTTAAATGATTAACATAATTATTTAGAAATAAATCTAAATTATTATCATTAAATTTATGATTTATATCTTGGAAAATATTAAATTCTTTAATTAAAAAAATTAAAGTTTGATATATATTTTTATCATTTAAATTTTGTAATGGATTTACTAATATATTTTTAATATAATCATCATCCCAACTATGGGATATTATTATAATAAATAAAGCAATAAGACATTCAATTAAAATTAATGAAATAATATTAATATCATTTGGATATGAATTAGAACCAAATGTAAAAATTGCAATAAATGCAGAAGCAAAATAACTTAATAATCTTACAAATTTTGCAATATAAACAAATTTTTCTGTATTTGCTGTATAAAATAAATTTTTGGCAAATGCTTGATATATATTAATAATGAATATTACAATTACAAAAATATCTAAAGATAATTGAAAAGTTTTATTTTTATAAAATAAAAATAAAATATAAAAACATTGACTAAAACTTTCAATAAATTCAAAAGAAAAAATAAAACTAGGATAAAAATTCCAATTATAATCACTTAATACATTATAATCAAAAAATCTAGAAGTTAATAAACAATAAAAGCCAACATCAATAAAAAAATTAAATACACAAAGAAAAATAAAGGAAATTTGATTTCCATTACATAAATCATTAACTGTATTTTTAATATTTCTACTTCCAAAAATTTTATTTTTTGTTATAGAATCATAATCAATAACATTATTTAAACATATTAATGGTAAAAAATTAATTTCATTAAAAAATTGAAATAATACAATATATTTAAAGAAAGCAAAATGAGAAAAAATATTAAAAGTATATCCAAGAGATGATACATCTCCATAATTTTCATCAATTTTTTTTATATTTTTTGATATTGATAAATAATAAATCAATAATATAATTAATATGAAATTTATTGCTAAAATTATAACTATAAATAATAAAATATTTGAACCTGAAAAAGAATTATTTAAATAAAATGTTATTGAAAAATATCTAAAATAAGTATGAATTTTTATTAAATTATCTGGAGGATTAATATATCCTCCAGTATGAGTTAGTAATAATAAAGGATATACTTTTAATACTGCTATTAATAAATATAATTGATAACTTGAAGGAATACTTTTTTTCATTCTATAGAATATATGGTCAAAGTTGTCTTTATTATACATTTTGTTTTATTTATTTATTATTTTATTTTTTTACCAATGTTTATGGTATTGTCTATATAATTTTAGACTCTATATAAAAATAAAACATAATTATTAAAAATCAATATATTTCAAATTTTAAATAATAAGTATATCTTTTATAGAATTAAAGATATAAGTTTACTAATTTGAATATAATATTTTTTTAAATTTAATTATATTTAGAAATTTTATTTTTTTTATACTGAAATTAAAAGTTTAATATTTAATTTATAATTTGGAAATTATTTTAATGATTTAAGTTAAATTATTGTAATTTAAATAAATTAAAATTAAATTTTATGTATTTTTGTTATATTCTTCGTTCACTTAATGAAAAATATAAAAATGAAACATACATTGGATTCACAGATGACCCTCTTCATAGAATAAGACAACATAATGGTTTAATTAAAGGAGGAGCCAAATTTACAAAAAGAAAAAGACCTTGGAAAATAGTTTTAGTAATTTCAAATTTTCCAAATAAAATAATTGCACTTAAATTTGAATGGGCTTGGCAAAATCCTTTTAAATCAACTTTAACATCAAAAGAAATAATAAATATTGAAATTCCAGTAAGAAAAAATAAAAAAAAATATTTTAATTCATTAGAATTTAAATTAAAGGCTTTAAATATTTTAATTAATTCAAAAATTTTTGAAAAAATATATTTAAATATTTTCATATTTGATGATATTAAAGAAATAATGCAATTAAATGATACTAAAATAATAACTAAAGTAACTGAAGAAACATTTAAAGAAGAAATAACAAAAAAAATATTTAATGAAAATAATAATATTTCATTCGAAACAACTGATTTATTACCAAATGAAATTTCTGATAAATGTATTTTATGTGAAGATGATATTAATATAATTTCAAAAAGTAAATTTAAAAATAAAAAAAATGATGATTCAAGTTTTAATTCAGAAAGTCAAAATGAAAATAATGAAGATGAAAATATAAATGATGAATATATTGTGAATTGTCCTAAATGTTTCTCTAAATTTCATATGTTTTGTATTGCTAATTCGACTTTAGATAAATATAATGAATTTGCCTTAATTCCTAAAGATACTAAATGCATTATTTGTGATAAAACTTCCCTTTGGAGTGAATGGACAAAAAATTTAACTGATTATAATAAATAATTATTTTATTTTATTTTAATTAAATTTTATATGGAATCAAAATCAATTTTATCAAAATTAAAAAAACCAATTTTAAAAATATTATTCAGTTTTATTGGAATTAGGGAATTGATGGAAATATTAAAATATAATAAATTAATTCAAAATAAGATGAATATTGGATTATGTACATATATAATATTTTCAAATTTTGTAACACAAAAAATAGAAGTTTTAAATAATAAAAAATTAGAAAATTTTTATGAAAGTTTAATAATGAAATTAAAAAGAAATGAATTAGAAGAAATTCATATTGGATTATCTACATGTATTATATTTGCTCTAAAATATAATTATTCATATGATGCTGATATGATAAATTTTGATTTATATCCTATTTATTATCAATTACAATATCATTTTAATATTAATGTTAATTTAATGTTTGGAGAAAAATTTTTTAATAAAAAATTGTTTAATAATATACATTATATTAATTTTATTAAAAATAATTTTCATATTTTTTCAGGAATAACATTTAATCAAATTCAATCTGAAATATTATTAAACAATTGTATTGAGAACAATGAGAAAAAACTCTTATTTGATAATTTAGAATTAAAACAAATTTGCTTTAAAAATATGAAATTGACAAAAGATATTATTTACTTATTAAATTATTTTAATTTAAGTAATATTGAAATATTATATTTTATTAATTGCAAATTAACTTTAAATTGTTTTGAAATATTTAGTCAAAAAATTTCTTCAAATGATAAATATTTTACAAAATTAGTTTTATCTAATTGTATGATAAATGAAAAAAATATTGAAAAATCAATTAATAATTATCATTATTTATCATACATAAATTTGGAAAAAAATAAAATTAATGATAATACAATGGATATATTAATGGAAATGGATATTTGTAAAAAAAAATTACAAGGATTAAATTTATCAAATAATAAATTTTCATTTAAATCATTTCAAAAAATATCAAATTCAATCAATTATTTTTCGAATTTAAAAAATTTAGATTTGACAAATAATAATTTAACATATAGTATTAAATATATATTTAAATGGAACAATCCAAATTTAATATTTTTAAATTTATCAAATTGTGAAATTGAAGATTATGAATTCAATAATGATTTAATAAATAATTTAATTAATTTGACAAATTTAATTTTAAATAAAAATAATCTCGGTAAAGCAGCAATAAGATTTTGTTTTTTAATAAAATCTTTAATCTTATTAAAAGTATCGTCATGTAATTTAAATAATGATTCTTTTTCTCTTATTAATGAGGTTAAAAATGATAATTTAAAATTTTTAATTGTAAGTAAAAATAATATCAAAAGTGAAAGTATTATATCAATTTTTAAAAATTCAATTTTACAAAAATTAATATCAATTGATTTATTTAATAATCAATTAAATGATGATTTCGCAGATTATTTCATAAATAATAAAAACATAATTCCTATTAAAATGTTAAATATTGGATTAAATAACAATATTTCAAATGAAAAAAAAAATCAAATTTATTCTCTATATCAAAAATATATACAAATAACTAATAAATCAATAATATAAAAAAAGTCAAAAAAAACAATATTTAAAAAAATTAATAAATAAAATTAATTAATAAATATTTAAAATCAAACTATTTTTATTCCAAAAAATGGAAGAAGTAAAAACAACAGTAGAAAAAGAATTAGATAAACAAACTGAAAAATTCAACGAATCAATATATAAATTAAATACCCCATCTTTAAAAGTAAAAGCATTATATTTAAACAATTTATCAGAACAATTAAAAATAAAATATAAACAAAAATACAAATTAGAATCAAATAAAATAAAAGAAAAAAATCAAAATAACTTTATCTCAATATTTAATCAAATAAGAAAAATAATAAAAACATATAAAGAAGATGAAGTAAAAGTAAAATTAACAGATGATGATTATGGTAAATATAAAATATTAAGTGAAAATCCAGATGAAGAAAGTGAATTAGGTGGTTCAAAAGTTAAAGAATCTCCTATTTTTGGTCCAATAAAATTTTTTTGGAGAATTTCTTTAATTAATGCTGAATTTTTTAAAATAAATGAAAATGATAAAAAAATATTAAATTCTTTAATTGATATTATCTTTATTCCAATTAAAGGAAAATTTCCTAATTTTAAATTAGAATTTCATTTTGAGAGAAATGATTTTTTTTATAATGAAATTATTTCTAAAGAATATGATTATAAAGATTTTGATGAAGAAGAATTAGAAAATACTTATTCTTCTGAAATTGATTGGAAAGATGAAAGTTTAAATTCTACTATAAAAATATCAAAAAAGAAAATTAAAAGAAAAGGTAAAGCTAAAGAAATTCAAATTATTAAAAAAGATGTTCCTTCTTTTTTTACAATTTTTCAAAAGGAAAAAAATAATTTAAATAAAGATTTAATTGAAGCTAATTTTTTTAAAAAAGATTTTTTACCAAATGTACTTGAATATTTTTTAGATATTATGGAAATTAATTATAATGAAATTGAAAGTTCTGAAAGTGAAAGTGATGAATCATAAATTTTTGAGTATAAAATTAATATTTAAATGTTTATAAATTTATTTATTGTTAATATTTATTATATTAAAAAAAATTTAAAATAAATAAATTATTTTTTAAATTGAACATCTTAAATATTTATGACTCAAAATCATGAAAAAGAAAAAGAAAAACAAATAGAAAAAAAAGGAAGATTTATTATTCAAGAAGTTATAGAAGAAAAAAAATATTGTACAAGAGTAAGACATTCTTCAATAAAAGGTGATACTAAAATGTTTATTACTTTTCAATCATTTGATGAAGAATTAGAAAATTTAGATAAAAATTTTTGTTATATATTTTCACATTCTAATAATTCATGGATTAATTTTTTTGATTTTTGGAATTATGAAAATGAAAAAAAAAAAATATTTAAAGACGAAAAAGACTTTGATAAAAAATTATTTAAATATCGTCAAATAGAATCAATAGATGAAAAAAAAGAAAGTATATTTTTACAAAAAATAACAAATCCTTTAAAAGAAAGACAATTAACAATAAACATAGGAGAATTAGAAACAGAAAATATATATACTAATAATATAAAATCATTTCTTTCTCCAATAGCAAAAAAAAGGACAAATATTCTTCAAATGAAAACAAATTTAACTAATTTAACTAATTTAACTAATTTATCTAATTTACCAAATAATAGTCCGCATCAAAAAATGATTCGTTCAAATTCATCAAAATTTTTTGAATTATATAATAATTTAAAAAAAGGAAAAAACGCTTTATTTCAACCTATAAATAAAGAGAAATCAAGAAGTAATTCTAGAATTCATGTTATTTCTAATACTTTATTAAGAACTAGTTCTCATATTTCTAAATTTAATTTAAATATTAATGATTATTTTGTTAAATCTTTTACTGGTGTTGGGAGATATAATGAAAAATTTTTAAAAATTAAAGAATGTAATAAAGGTGAGATTATTGAAAATAAAAAAAAATTTTTTAATATTTTAGAAATTAATAATTGTATGAGTTTTAGTTTGAATATAAACTGAATATTTTATTTAATTTACTTTTATTGTAATTTTATCTATTATTTTTATTAATATTTATTTTTAATTTTATAATAAGTATTTTTAAATAATAGTTTTTATTTAAAAAAAATGGAAGAACAAAATTTGAAAACTGTTCAAAAAAAATTACAAATAATAACAGATGCATTAGAAAAAGAAAAATTAAAATCAAAAACATGTTTAACTACATTAAAAGAATATGAAAAATTAACAAGAGAAAAAGAAGATCAAATAAATGATATTAAAAATGCAATTTTAGATATAAATACTCAAATGAAAATACAACAAAATAAAGAAGCAGAAAATAATAAATCATCCAAAGTTTCTAATTTATTTGGTTCTATTTTTTCAAAAAAAATTGAAAATTCACAAAAATTAGAAATCTTAGAAGAAGAATTAAATAAATTAAAAGAAGAAAATAATAAATTAATTGATAAATATACAAAATTAAAAGAATTGAATAATGAACAAAGAAATAAATTTGAAGGAATAATTAATTCTCAAAAGATAAATTTAGATGATTTAAATATAAAAAAAGAAACACTTGAAAAACAAAATGAAAAAATTAAAGAATCAATTGATGAATTAAAGAAAAAAATTAATGAATATGAAAATGATAAAAAAAATAAAGAAGAATTAATAACAAATACTAAAATAAAAGAAGAAAATGAATTATTAGTTCAACAAAATATTGATAAATATCAAGAATTTGAAATATTATGTTCAGAGAAAAATCAAGAAATTAAAAATTTAAAATTAAAAATTCAGAATGTAGAAAAACAAATTATTAAGTTAGATGATGGTATATCAAATTTAAATGAAAAATTTCCTTGTGATTTACTAATAAATGGAAATAAAGAAAGAATTAATGTATTTTTTGGAAGAAATTATGATAATAATCAATTTACATTAACATTAAAATCAAATGATAAAAAAGAAAATAGAAATACTGTTATTGAATTTAAAGATATAGTTTCCTGTGGTAGAAATATGAGTAATAAAACACAATTTATTTTAAATTATATAAATAATGATAATTTAATTTCATGTACTTTAATATTTAATGAATCTGTGGCTCAAATTTTTGAATTAAATTATTTTTCAATAATTTCAAATGTTGGAGAATCAATGGGATAATAATATTTATTATTTATTTAAAAATTAATAAAATATCATATTAATTATACATAATAGAATAATTGATATAATTATTAAAAATCAAAAAAAAAATTTAATAATTAAAAATAACAAAAAACCCAAATTTTTTAATAAAGCAAAAAAATAAAATAAATATCTCAAAAATAAAAATAAAACAAAAAAAAAAAAATTTACTTCTTCTTAAACATTTCAGGATGTTTAGCACAAACCCTTTGATGAACAGCTAATCTATCAGGTAAGAAAGTTCTTCCACAATACTCACACTTAACTAAAGCATCATTATTATACTGATCAAAAGCTTGTTGATTAAGAGCATCCATATTATAATTTCCACCAGCATGTAACCTAGCATTATTAGCATTATAATTAGCAATAATTTTATCAGCATTCCTCCTTTGATTAGCTGGTAAATCTCTTTGTTGTCTCTCAAATTTTTCTTTACAACTCTTCATATGAATATTCAAACTCATAGAACCAAATTCTCTTCCACATAAAGGACAAACTAACATTCTTGGTCTTTGACCAGGTAATCTTTTTTCTTTAACTGGTTCTTTACTTTTTTTTAAAGTTTCTGTAAATTCCTTATTCATTTCACGAAATTCTGCATTTGTTGCAAATGATTGACCATATTTTATACTTTTTTCATCTATCATTCTATTAAAATTTTCTAATTCTTCTTGATCTGGTAAAACACCTCCTTTATATGCATCCAAGATTATTTTGTATTCATCTGGGATTATTAAATGACATTTGTTCTGCTGTTCATAAATTACTTTACATTTGTTTACATGGTTTTGAAGCTGGTCTATTGGGAAGAAATTGTCACATACAAAACATAAGATATCTCCTTTGTTCATTTTTTATTTTTTTTAATTTTATTTTTTTATTTTATTTGTTTTGTTTATTTTTTATTTTTTTTCTGTAGTTTTTTTTTTGTTTGTTTTTTTTATTTTTTCTTTTTTTATTTTTTTTTATTTTATTTTTTTTTTTTTTTTTTTTTTTTTTTTTTTTTTTTTTTTTTTTTTTTTTTTTTTTTTTTTTTTTTTTTTTTTTTTAATTTTTATTTAATTTTTTTTATTAATTTTTTTAAATTAATTAATTATATCTAATAAATAATTAATTTCTTCTCATTTAAGAAAAAAGATGGTCCTCATATCAGTTTTAGCAGATGCATTAAAAACAATATTAAATGCAGAAAGAGCAGGAAAAAGACAAGTATTAATTCGTCCTAGTTCAAAAGTTATATTAAGATTTCTTAAATTAATGCAAAAGAGAAATTATATAGGAGATTTTGAAGTAGTTGATGATAGAAGAGGAGGAAAAGTTGTTATTGAATTATTAGGAAGAATTAATAAATGTGGTGTAATTTCTCCTAGATTTGATATTGGTGTTAATGAATATGAAAAATGGGTTGCTAATTTACTTCCTTCAAGACAATTTGGTTATATTGTTTTAACTACTAATATTGGAATTATTGATCAAGATAAAGCTAGGAGGAAACATGTTGGTGGAAAATTACTTGGATTCTTTTATTAAAATAATATATTAATTGTTACACAAATATTGAAATTGTATTTAAATTTTATTTTTTTTAATAATATTTTTTTTATATTTATTATATTTTTTTTATATTATTGAAGAGTTGTTTATGATTTTTTTTTTGATTATTTCCGAGTTTGTTTTACTTAAAAATTGGTTTCCTTTTGATTTTTTTATATAATGTATTAATTTTAAGCATCTATTATGTTCTAATTTATTATAAAAATCTATATTTCTTTTTCTACAATGTTGACAAAAATTACTAAATGGACCAAAATTGTTTATATGTTCTAATTTCTTTTTAATAATAGGATTTATAATATCAATTGTTTTAGATAATTCTTCTTTCTTTTTTTTATTAATTGAATTTAATTGCTCGATATTATTTTTTATTTTGACTAACATTATATTATTATAAACGGATTCCTTTAATGCTTTTATTTTTTTTCTTTCAGGAATTTTATAAATGTATTTTATTGGATTAATCATATATGAATTTTTTTTATTTTCTTTACTTAAATTTAATGTTTTTAATGTTAAATTATCAGAAAAACTATTTGATAATAAATGTTTATTTCTTTTACTTTCTTCATTTTTAATAATCAAATCAAAATTTTCTTTTAATGGAAAAGCAGTTCTTAAATCTTCTAATATATTTATTATTTCTTTATCTGAATATTCTTTTTTCATTCTTTGAAAAAATTTCTGCCTGATAAAATTTGAATTATGATTTTCTTCAAATTCATTTTTTGATGAGTATGTACTTCGTGATTTTTTTGATGATAATTTATTAATATTAATTGAAGAAAGTGAAAATTTTTTTATATTTTCTAAATTTTTGTTATTATTATTTCTAAATAAATAATTATAAATATATTGATTATTACTAGGATAAATTCCGAATTTATTTTCTGATGATTCAAAATCGGAAATTGAATTTTTTCCTCTTCCTAAATATGATACAATATTTTGATCTTTTGAAAATATATTTAATATATCTTGATTATAATTAGTTTTATTTTTCCAATGTTCAGGAATTGATTTATTTGAATATATTAATTCTTTGATTGAATTTGATTTAATTTTTTTTAATTGTATTTTTGATAATCTTATTTTAATATCTTTTTTTTCAATTGAATCATAAAATCCTTTTTTATTATCATTATTTTCATTTAAAGCCTTTTCTTTTCTAATGTTATTTATATTAAATGGATATTTTAGATTAATTCCTTTAATTTTTATCATATCAATAAATTTTTTATTTTAAATTTCAAAAAAAATTATTAAACAAATAGATAATAATTATTCAAAAAATATTAATTATAATATAGATTATTATTAAATTATTAGTTATAAAAAAAATATTTTCTGGATATTTATTAACATTAAATATTTTAAAGCAACTTAAAAATGGGACAACATCCTAATAAAGAATTACCATTAAACACAAACATCGGTCAAAAAAGTAACATAAACAAATAATTTACAGTCAATAAAATAAAAAAGTATCAAGAAACAATTTTGAATTCCGTTATGTAATAGGAAAAGGTGGATTTGGAAAAGTATGGAAAGTAATTTTTAAAAAAACTCAAAAAGTATATGCATTAAAGGAAATGAGTAA
>Ga0256407_10005467_pt1 | contig 20362 bp, 20 predicted proteins | sample RumenRJG_04DNA_FD_193489 | JGI IMG/M metagenome (GOLD analysis project Ga0256407, IMG submission 193489) | Bovine rumen microbial communities from Lethbridge, Alberta, Canada - RJG_04 | ecosystem: Host-associated > Mammals > Digestive system > Stomach > Rumen | place: Canada: Alberta... | reverse complement strand
CAAGGTAATTAACGACTACGAATTATAGGGATTAAAATTAAAGTTTAAAGTTATGAAGAAAGAGACATGGAAGACGCTGATTCAGATTCTGGTTTCGATTCTGACGGCGATTGGTACCACGCTGGGCGTGACATCGTGCATGGGCTACGGACCAATAGCAATGCTGTAGGTCCCGACGGACAAAAAGCACACAAAGGGAGAGTCCCTTCTGTGTAAAAAGAAAGGGAGGCCCCCCCCGAAAAGGTGGGATGCCTCTCTCGTCGTAGAGGGTGTGTCAAAATGACACACCCTCTTCCTGTGCTTGTGCGACTTATTGGCACGCAGAAGGGGCAGGGATGAAATGTCTAAATTCCGTCATTTCACTTCCAAAATATGCAAAAAAAGTGGCAAAATGAGCAAAAATTAAAGAAATATGATTTTAAGCGAGGTATAAAGGGAGATTTTTCATATCTTTGCAAAAAAATAATGTCTAGCCAAATTTAGTTTTTTATGCGACAATGGAAATTATGGATGTTGGGTGCCTACTTCAAGGGTAGGAAGGTTCTTCCACGCAAAATATCCAACCTTTATATTATAACTAAAAAACATTCAAAATGAAAGAAACTTCCGTAAACACCAGCGCTGACCTCGTGGTCTATGGTAAAATTTTCACTTCCGAGCACAATCAGATAGTAGAAGCCTTTGCCGTGAAGGACGGCAAGTACGTGTATGTGGGTGATAAGGCTGGAGCCGAGGCATTTATTGAACCAGGCAAGACTGAGATTGTAGACTATACCGGCAAGGGGCTTGTGATGCCCAGCTGCGGTAACGGTCACGCCCACTATTCAATAGGCGTCGCCCTGCCGATAGTCGGAACAGTTGCTATAGGTAAGAATCCTGAGGCGTTCATGAACGAAATTGTTCCCGCTGCCGTCAAGAAGGCTCGCGAAGCTAATGCGACGGGCATCTTCGGCTTCGGTTGGAGTTACTTCACCTTCGGGGATCAGATTCCTACCCGTCAACAGTTGGATGCCATCTGCAGTGATATTCCCATGTACTTTGCCGATGATGAGGGGCACAAGGGCGTGGCCAACACCCTTATGCTGGTCAATGCAGGCATTATGAAGGCCGACGGTACGGTGCTCAAGAAGGATAAGGATATCCGTGGTGGCGAGATTGTGATGGGTGCCGACGGTACACCTACCGGATTCCTAAAAGAACAGGCAGGCACTTACACCCGTTCCTTCCTCGACAATGAGAACCTCTATCCCGTTGACGTAGCCAAGATCGTTATCCCCAAGATTCAGGAACATCTGTTGGCAGAGGGTTACACCATGTATATCGACGGCTGGGGTAACTATTTCTTTAACGACAATTTCTTCAAGGCAGCCCAGCAGCTGGATCAGGCTGGCGAACTGAACTTCGTGATCGGTTTGACCTACGAGGTTGAAAGTTGGATGAATGTGGAAGAGGCTCTGAAAAAAGCCGCCGACGTTCAGCAGTACGCCACCACCCGCGTCAAGACCAACTGGCTCAAGCTCTTCATGGACGGCACGGTGGAAGGTGGTACCGGCTATGTGGAACCGCTCTATCCCGACGGACATCAGGGTCTCGCCAACTGGACTGAAGAGGAACTGACGGACATCACGCGCAAGACGAATGCGCAAGGTATCTCTATGCATATCCACACGATGGGTAACAAGGCTGTCAATACCGTGGTCAGTGCATACGCCAATGGTGGAAAAGATGAGTTGCGCAACACACTGGTTCACATACGAAACGTCAATGCGGAGGATTTCCAGCGTATGGCTGATCATAATATGTTTGCCGTCTCTGGTATGCATTGGCACCATGGTCCATCATGGTTAGCCGATTATATCCGCGAGCATGGTATGGCACCCGTAGGTTTGGAAGGCCAGTCTTATCCAATGAAATCTTATTTCGACAACGGCATCAACATGACCTCTCACTCCGACTTCCCTGCAACGAGTGGCAGTCCTGACGACCCGTTCGGCATCATTGAGATTGCTGTCACTGGTGTGCTTGCTGGAGAGAATGGCACACCTTGGTGGCCTGAGGAGCTCATTACCCGCGAGCAGGCTATCGAGGCCCTGACCATCAACATCGCCAAGCAGATGTTCATTGAGAATGAGCGAGGCAGCATCAGCACAGGCAAATATGCTGACTTCCTGCTCGTCGATAAGGACGTGCTGACTTGCCCGGTAACAGAGATACATACCGCCAAGCCTGCAGCCACCTACTTCGAGGGAAAGAAGGTCTTCTCAATGTAAACTTAAGACATCAAAAAATCAAGAACGGGTTGGAAACTTTTCCAACCCGTTCCTGGTAGCGGGAGGGGGACCCGAACCCTCGACCTCCGGATTATGAATCCGACGCTCTAACCAGCTGAGCTACCCCGCCATTTTTGCGAGTTCCAAGGGGTCATCCCCTCGAAATCGCCTGCAAAGGTAATACAAAGTTTTCAAATACACAAACTTTTTTAGGAAAAAACTTTGGGAATCGGATATTTTTTTGTATTTTTGCCGAAAAATAATAATAAACGGACCTGCTAACACGACTAACTATGCAGAAACTGACCATCGAATACCCGCTGTCAACCCAATCGCCCAAGATAGTTTGGGAGCTGATAAGCAATGCGCCGGGCCTTCAGAAATGGCTGGCGGACAAAGTTACCGAAGAAGACGATCTGATGACGTTCACCTGGGGTCATCCTTGGACGGAACGTGACACCAAACAGTCGAAGGTACTTGAGATAGAAAAGTACGACCACATCAGGCTATTGTGGGATTACCACGAGGACACGCCTGAGGCGTACTGGGAGATGCGCATAGAGAAGAGTGACCTGACGGGGCATCTGAACCTGCTGATCACGGACTATGCCGCTGACGACGACGAGGAGGCCGATCTGCGTGGACTGTGGGATGCCAATCTGGAGCGTCTGCACCGTGTGAGCGGGCTGTAGTATAACATGTTTCGAATAAAGAAATTAGACATATTCATAGCCAAACAGTTTGGCTTGTTGTTCTTTGCCACCTTCTTCATCTGCCAGTTTGTGCTGATGATGCAGTTTTTGTGGCGTTACGTGGATGACCTGATCGGCAAGGGACTGTCACTGGAGGTGATGGCACAGTTCTTTTGGTACATGGGACTGATGCTGATGCCTCAGGCCTTCCCACTGGCCATTCTGCTGTCGTCGCTGATTACGTTCGGCAACCTGGGTGAGAGCTCGGAGTTGACAGCTATCAAGGCGGCAGGCATTTCGTTGTTGCAGGCCATGCGCTCGCTGATAGTCATCGTGATGGCCATTACCTGCATCTCGTTCTTCTTCCAAGAAGTGATAGCGCCCAAGGCCTTCATCTCGTTCCGTCAGTTGTTGCTGTCAATGAAGCAGAAGAACCCGGAGGTGGAGATTCCCGAGGGCATCTTCTATGACGGCATACCTGGCTCGAACCTGTATGTGCAGAAGAAGGACATGACGACAGGTATGCTCTACGGCATCATGATATACCGCATGAACGGCAGTTACGACGATGCGGCAGTCATTCTGGCAGACTCAGGACGCATGCAGCCTACTGCCGAGAAGAAGCACCTGCTGCTGACGCTGTATAGCGGCGAGTGGTTCGAGAACATGCGTCAATCAGGTATGGGTGTTGCAGCCAGCATTCCCTACCGACGTGAGACGTTCTCGACGAAGAATATCCTGCTAGACTTCGACAGCGGACTGGACATGGTGGAAGCCGGCTGGATAGCTGGCGATGCCCGCGCCAAGAGCATGGGAACGATTCTGCACGACCTGGACAGCATTCGAGAATTCAACGACTCGGTGGGTCACCAGTATTTCATGGACGCTTCGCGCACAACCTTCTACCGCCCCCCCATGTCGAAGGCAGACTCGACCAATGTGCTCAGGCTGGCAAAAATGGAGAAATCCAACCACGACTCGCTGTACGCCAAACTGACTGGCGAGCAAAAGCAACAAGTGGTGCGCATGGCAGCCAACGATGCCCAGGCCGCACTCAGTGAAATGGAGTTCAAAGTTGAATACAGCGAGGGCCTGAACTACGATGAGCGCATGCACCAGCTGGAGGCAATGAACAAGATCACATTGTCGCTGTCGTGCCTCATCTTCTTCTTTATAGGTGCCCCGCTGGGTGCCATTATCCGCAAGGGAGGACTGGGGGTACCCGTCATCATATCGGTGTTGGTATTCATTGTGTTCTACATCCTGGACAATACGGGTACGAAGATGGCCCGCGACGACAACTGGACGGTATGGTTCGGCAAATGGCTGGGAACAGCCGTGCTGACGCCTATTGCCTGCTTCTTTACCTACAAAGCCAACAATGACTCGGTGGTGTTCAACATAGACCTGTACAAGAACATGCTGACACGCATGCTGGGACTGCGCACCAAGCGCTACATCGTCCGCAAGGAGGTCATCATAGAAGACCCGAAGTACCTGACCGATGCCGAGATACTAACCAACATCAGCTTAGAGATTTCGGACTACATGCAACGCCACAAGTTGCTCAGGTGGCCCAACCCCATCCGCGTGTTCTTCCATCCTGGCGATGACAACGACATAGAGCAAATCAACAGCGCGATGGAAGTGGCTATAGAAGACTTGTCGTACAGCAAGAACAACTACGTGCTGATGAAGTTGAACCAGTATCCCATCATTGCCACCCATGCCCACACCAGGCCCTTCCGCCGCAAGTGGCTCAACGCCATCACGGGACTGTTCCTGCCTACGGGCATCTTCTTCTACATCCGCATGTTGCGTTTCCGCTTCCGACTTTACAGAGACTTGCAACGCATCATACGCAACAACGAGAAGCTCATTCCGCGTATCATCCAGCTGGGTAACCTCCAGAAGGAGGGCAGCATGACTGTCATATAATTATATAATAAGGTATAAAGAATATAGAATGGAAAAGATGAAACTGAATACAATTGAGGAGGCTCTGGCCGACTTCAAGGCTGGCAAGTTCGTGATTGTCGTTGACGATGAAGACCGCGAAAACGAAGGCGACCTGATATGTGCAGCCGAGAAGATTACCCCCGAAATGGTGAACTTCATGTTGAAGAATGCCCGCGGCGTGCTGTGCGCCCCAGTCACCATCAGCCGCGCCAAGGAACTGGATCTGCCCCACCAGGTACAGGACAACACATCGCTGCTGGGGACACCGTTCACTGTGACGGTAGACAAGATAGAAGGCTGCTCGACGGGGGTGTCAGCCCACGACCGCGCCGCTACCATACGGGCACTGGGCGATCCCACATCGACCTCGAAGACCTTCGGACGCCCAGGACATATCAGTCCGCTATACGCTCAGGACAATGGTGTGCTGCGCCGCTCAGGTCACACAGAGGCTGCCATCGACCTGTGTAAATTGTCGGGGCTCTACCCTGCCGGCGCCCTCATCGAAATCATGAACGACGACGGCACCATGGCCCGTATGCCCCAGCTGATGGCATTTGCCCAAGAGCACGACCTGAAGATTATCACCATCAAGGACATGATAGCCTATCGCCTACAGAAAGAAAGCATTGTCGAGAAGGGCGAAGAGGTGGACATGCCTACCGAATGGGGTCACTTCCGGCTGATACCCTTCCGTCAGAAGTCGAACGGACTGGAACACATGGCACTCATCAAGGGTGAGTGGCGCCAGGACGAACCCGTACTGGTGCGCGTACACTCGTCGTGCATGACGGGCGACATCCTTGGCTCGAAGCGATGCGACTGTGGCGAACAATTGCACAAAGCGATGCAGAAGATTGAAAAAGAAGGACGCGGAGTCATTGTGTACATGCAACAGGAAGGTCGCGGCATCGGACTGATGAACAAGATAGCAGCCTACAAACTGCAGGAACAGGGTCTGGACACCGTCGACGCCAATGTTCACCTGGGTTTCAAGCCCGATGAGCGCGACTATGGCTGCGGAGCCCAGATACTGCGCATGTTAGGTGTCCAGAAGATGCGCCTCATGACCAACAACCCCGTCAAGCGCGTAGGACTGGAGGGTTACGGGCTGGAGATAGTCGAGAACGTACCCATCGAGACTACACCTAACGAGTACAACCTGCGTTACCTGAAAACCAAACAGGAACGCATGGGACATCTGTTGCACCTGAAATAAAGTAAAAGACGAAAGGATAAAAAAGTAAAAGGGTAAAAAAGTAAAAAAACGGCACACTTATTCGTTTAAAAAGAATAAAATGCGTACTTTTGCACCCAAAAAGAAACAAAAAGCACTACTATGGCACAATTATCTGACCGTTTGCAAAGGCTGGCTCCATCAGCAACGCTGGCCATGTCACAGAAAAGTTCCGAAATGAAAGCCCAGGGTATCGACGTCATCAACATGAGCGTCGGCGAACCTGACTTTAATACTCCCGACCACATCAAGCAGGCAGCGAAACTGGCGATAGACGAAAACTACTCGAGGTACTCGCCCGTTCCAGGCTATCCCGACCTGCGACAGGCTATTGCCCGCAAACTGGAGCGCGAGAACCACCTGCACTACCAGCCTGCAGAGATCTTGGTATCGAACGGTGCCAAGCAGAGTGTCTGCAATACGGTAATGGCACTGGTAAATCCCGGTGACGAGGTCATCATACCTGCCCCCTACTGGGTCAGCTACCCGCAAATGGTGTTGCTGGCTGGCGGCAAGCCCGTCATCGTGGAAGCAGGCTTCGAACAGAACTTCAAGATGACTGCTGAGCAACTGGAGGCAGCCATCACTCCGAAAACACGCATGCTCATCCTTTGCTCACCCAGCAATCCTACAGGCAGCGTATATTCGAAGGCAGAACTGGAGGCACTGGCAAAGGTCATCATGAGCCATGACAACCTCTTTGTACTGGCTGACGAGATCTATGAGCACATCAACTACATAGGACGCCACGAGAGCATAGCCCAGTTCAACGGTATGAAGGAGCGCAGCATCATTGTCAACGGTGTATCGAAAGCATATGCCATGACAGGATGGCGCATCGGATACATAGCCGCCCCCGAGTGGATTGTCAAGGGCTGCAACAAGCTGCAGGGACAGTACACCAGCGGACCGTGCTCCGTCAGCCAGAAAGCGGCCGAGTTTGCCTATACCTCAAGCCAGGAGTGCGTCGAGGAGATGCGTCAGGCCTTTGAGCGCCGTCGTGACCTGATAGTCAAACTAGCCAAGGATATTCCCGGACTGGAAGTGAACATCCCCGAGGGAGCATTCTACCTATTCCCCAAGTGCTCAAGTTTCTATGGCAAGAAGACCCCCGACGGAAACACAATCAACAACTCCACCGATTTGGCCATGTATCTGCTGGAAAAAGGTCATGTGGCAACAGTAGGCGGAGATGCCTTTGGAGACCCCGACTGCTTCCGCATGAGTTATGCCACCAGTGACGAAAATATCGTCGAGGCAATGCGCAGAATCAAGGAAGTATTGTCCGTATTGGCGTAAAAATTGAGAAATATCAAGTTAAAAGTTCTTAATTAGGCTTTTAGTCCACTTGAATTTCTTATCTTTGCCGAACATTAGCGAAATTTTACAACTTAATTTATTTAATAACTAAAAAATTAAAAAATTTAAATTTATGGCAACAACAACAAAGGCTGCAGCCCCAGCTAAGAAATCGGGCTTCCAAGGTGTTAAAGCTGCATGGATTATCCTCGCAATCTGCTGCGCATGCGGTTATGGTGTATGGTACTTCGTAATGGGTAACCCCGACAACTTCGTTGGTGGCGACCGTGCCGGCCATCCCGCTAACCTGCTGGGTACCGTTTACAAAGGTGGTTTCGTGGTAGGTTTGATTCTGACTCTGCTCTTCACCGTTATTTGTCTGGGTATCGAGCGTTTCTTCGCTATCAAGACTGCTTCTGGTAAGATGAATCTGGCTAAGTTCACCGCTGAGGTGAAGGCTGCCATCAAGGCTCAGGACTTCAGCAAGGCTACAGACCTGTGCAACAAGATGCAGGGTTCTGTTGGTAATGTCGTTATGGCATCTATCAATATGTATCAGACCGTTGAGGGTGACAACACTCTGAAGAAGGCTGCAAAGATTGCTAAGATTCAGCAGGCCCACGAGGAAGCTACTCAGCTGGAGATGCCTACTCTGCAGATGAACATGCCTATGGTTGCTACCATCGTATCTCTGGGTACTCTGACCGCTCTGTTCGGAACTGTGCTCGGTATGATCGGATCGTTCCAGGCTCTGTCTGCCGGTGGTGGTGCTGACTCTATGGCTCTGTCTGCTGGTATTTCTGAGGCACTTGTGAACACAGCTTCTGGTATTTTGACCTCTTGGGTTGCTACCGTTGTTTATAACTTCTTCTCAAACAAGATCGATAAGCTGACTTACGCTCTCGATGAGATTGGTTTCACCATCGCTGCAACATACGATTCTAACCACAACGAGGCTTAATTTTCTGACCATTCGCGTAAAACCCTAAAAACCGTTTTAGAATGGCTAAAATTAAGATACAGAAAAAAGACATCTGGATTGACATGACGCCTATGTCAGACGTGATGACGCTGCTTCTGTGCTTCTTTATGTTGACATCAACATTCTTGACGCCGGAACCAGTATCAGTCAACGCGCCTAACTCGGTGTCAGAGGTCAAGATCCCTGAGCAAGACGTGCTCAACATTCTGGTGACACCAGAAGGACGCGTCTATCTGGGCACAGAAAACAAGAACAACATGCAGGCCATGTTGGACGAGATGCTCGACAAGAGCGGCGTCTCTCTGAACGGCACGCAGGTTAAGCATTTCCGTGAGGACGCTATGGTTGGTGCTCCCATGAACATGCTGGCTGGTTATCTGAGCTTGGAGCAGGAGAAGATGGCTGAGGCAATCCAGAAGCTCGGCATTCCGCTCGATAGTATCAGCGGAGGCAAGAGTGAGTTCCAGCAGTGGGTGACCGCTGCACGTAATGCGAATTCTGACATCAAGCTTGCTATCAAGTGCGACTCTAAGACTCCTTACGCAGCTATCAAGAAGCTGATGTCGGAACTTCAGGACATGAACGAGAACCGTTTCCAGCTGATTACGAATCTCGATGTTAAACGTTTAAACGACTAGTAGTATTATGGCAAAAAAGAATCTATCCAAGCAAAAGAAGATGGATACCCGCGTGAACTTCACGCCAATGGTAGACATGATGATGCTGCTGATCACCTTCTTCATGCTGTGTACTACACTGGCCAAGCCGCAGGCTATGCAGCTGACCATGCCTTCTAACGAAGACACCAAGCAGTTGAACGAAGAACAGAAGCAGGTTACAAAGGCTTCTCATACCATTACCCTCTATCTGGGTTCTGACGACAAGGTGTGGTACATTGCGGGACTTCCCAACTATGACGACCCCTCATGCGTAAAACCCACTTCCTATGGTAAGGACGGTATCGAGAAGGTTCTCAACGAGCACACCACTGAGGAAGGTATCAACCCCGTGGCCAAGATTAAGCTGGCCAAGAAGGAGCTGGATGCCAAGAAAAATGCGTACAATTCAAAGATGACTGACGAACAGTATCAGGAACAGCTCCGTAAGCTGAAGAAGGGTGAACTGCCCAACGGCGAGAAGGTGCCCGCACTGACTGTCATCATTCGCCCTCTGAATACAGCTACTTACGAGAACATGGTTGCTGCTCTTGACGAGATGCTCATTAGCAATATTGATAAGTATGTCATTGACAACATCGACAAGTTGAGCGATGATGACAAAGCGCTCATCGAGAAGGCTGGTGTCAAATGATTAACCTCTAAAAGTGTAAATAGACTATGGCAAAAATAGATCTTATAGACAATGGCTGGGTCGACCTCGTATTCGAAGGTAAGAACCAAGCATACGGAGCTTATCAATTGCGCAAGGACACTGGTAAGCGCAACCTCAAGGCGCTGATTACCATGTTCATACTCTTTGCTGCGATTGCAGCTATCGTGATTGCAAAGGTGTCATTCGACAACTACATGGCATCACGTAACGCTGCTATCGAGACTGATGTCGAACTGCAAAACCTGGCAGAAAAGAAGGAAGTCAAGGAAGAGAAGAAGGATGAGCCTGAGGTGGAGAAGATTGAAGTTGAGCGCGTGAAGAGCTCTGTAGCATTCACCGTTCCTGAAATCAAGAAAGATAACGAGGTGAAGGAAGATCAGGAGATGAAGTCGCAGGACGAACTCCAGGAGACCAACACCGCCATCGGTGCCTTCACTGTTGAAGGTAATGACGAATCAGCCGAGGTGAAGCACGTCGAAGAAAAGATTGCCGAGCCCGAGCCTGTGAAGGAAGAGGAAACCAAGGTGTTCGACGTTGTTGAGCAGATGCCTTCGTTCCCCGGTGGTCAGAGCGCCCTGCTGCAATACCTGAGCAGCAACATCAAATACCCAGTAGTAGCTGAGGAAAATGGTGTTCAGGGTCGTGTCATCGTTACCTTCGTCGTTGAGAAAGACGGTTCTATCACTGACGTTCGCGTCGTGAAGAGCGTTGACCCCTCACTCGACAAGGAAGCCCAGCGCGTGGTGAAGAGCATGCCTAAGTGGATTCCCGGTAAGCAGAACGGTTCTGCCGTCCGCGTGAAGTACACTGTGCCCGTAACCTTCCGTCTGCAGTAATTGATTGAAGATGAATAGAAACACATCCATTATTATTGGATTAACACTTAGCTTAGGCTTGCTCCTCTCATGTGGGAGCAAGCCTAATCCCAAATTGGAAGAGGCCTACCAAAAAGCCGCCCAAAGCTTTGTGGCTGACGAAAGCTTCTACCCTATCCTTGACGAAGAACTCTTCTATTTCAACAGCCAGCGACTGGACACCATCGGTGTGGAGTATGTCAACGAGCAGGATGCCGTCAAGCGCCTGATGAAGCTCGAAACTTGGCTCGCTTTCACCACACGACAGTTTACGCCAAAGGAACTGAAGAGTCTGCAAGCCCAGAAATACCTGCCCCGTGCAATACCCATTGCATACGACGGACTTGCCATCATCGTCAACAACGAGAATGCAGATACTTGCATTACCGTCAAAGACTTTGCCCGCATTCTGCGCGGCGAGGCCACCAAGTGGGGCGACATCTATCCACAGTCCAAGCTGGGAACCATAGATGTGGTATTTGACAACCCTCTGTCAAGCACCGTACGCTGGTGTGTAGACTCCATCCTAGGCGGCAAGGAGTTCACCAATCCCAACATTGGCGCTGTAAAGACCAGTGCTGCCGTCATTGACTATGTGGAACGCCACAAAAACTCGCTCGGCATCATCGGTTCCAACTGGCTGAACGACAAACGAGACACCACAAATGTCACCTTCAAGAAGAATATTACCGTGATGGGCGTCAGTCGAATGGACTCTGCAACAAAGGTCAACAGCTGGAAGCCCTATCAATACTATTTATACAACGGCAACTATCCGCTGATACGAACCATCTATGCCCTGCTCAATGACCCAAGGCCCAATGGTGTACCAACGGCATTTGCACACTTCTGCCAACTGCCCAAGGGACAACTCGTCATACTGCGCTCAGGACTGCTTCCTCGCACAGCTAACATGAATGTCAGGGAGGTTATCGTCAACGGGGGAAAATAAACTTTTTCACTCCTCAGACGTCAAAGACAAAGAAAATAAACATAAGTATAACATAACAACAACTGATTATGAAAGCGATTAAATATCTTGTGATGGGAGCGCTGACCTTAGGTTTCAGCACTTCAGTGATGGCACAGGACGGCTCAAAGGCCGACGTAGATGCCGTAAAGAGAATCATCAGTAGCAAACCTGGCGATCTGGACAAGCAGTTGAAGCCTTACTACAAGGCTAACAAAAAGAACGCCGAGAATCTGGTAGCTTTTGCTCGTGCCTTCTTTGAAGCACGCGACACAGCCAATGCCAGAGAGTATGCAAACTATGCCCTGCAGGCCAGCAAGAACAAGTGCGCACCTGCCTACATCCTGCTGGGTGACATGGAGGCATTGCTCGATAATGGTGGTGCCGCTGCAGCCCAGTACGAGCAGGCTATCTATGCTGACCCGAAACTGGTAGAAGCATACTACAAATACGCACTCGTCTATCGTAAGATTGACCCTCGTGGTGCAGCAGCCAAGTTGGATGAATTGAAGATTGCCCGCCCCGACATCAGCATCGATGCCCTGAAAGGACACATCTTCATGTTGGCTGACGACCGTAAATCGGCTTACAATGAGTTCAAGAAAGTACCTGTAAACCAGATTAACCCTGACTATCTGAACGAGTTTGCCCGTGCCAGCTACTTCGGTGGTCACTTCGAGGATGCTGTTATAGCCTGTGAGGAAGGTCTGAAGCACAAGCCCAACAACCCTGCATTCACACGCTTGGCTATGTTCAGCAACTACGAGTTGAAGAAGTACGATGAAGCCAACAAGTATCTGCACAAGTATTTCAACGAGATTGACAAGGACAGCGTGAAGTACTCTGAGTACGACCACTACTATGCAGCTCTCATCCACGAGGCTCTGGGTAACAAAGACAATGCCAAGGATTCTTATCACAAGGCCCTTGAGTTGGTAGACGAGAAATCTATCATCAAACGCTGGGACATCCTGAAGACCCTGTCTACCTCTCACAAGAAAGATGGCGACCTCGAGAATGCTATCAAGTATTACAATGAGTTCCTATCTTGCAAGCCTGAACTAAAGGTTGATGACTACGAGACCCTGGCCGACATCTACTCTTCATTTGCCAAAGAGGCTACTGATGCAGCAGTCCAAAAGGACCTGTACAAGAAGGCAGCTGATGCATACACCACCATGGCAGAGAAATTCCCTGTACAGAAGGCCTACGCATCTTACAAGCGTGCAGAGGTTATCAACAAGACCGACAAGGATATGGCTGGCCGTCTGGCTAAGGCAGACTACCAGCAGGTTGTTGACCTGCTCAGCGAAAAGGCAGACCGCAGCAAGAGCGAGAACACCATGCTGAAATACAGCCTCCACTATCTCATGTTCGGCGCATACCTCGACAAGAACATTGCTGGTGCCAAGGAATATGCAGCCAAGATTCTGACCATTGATCCCGAGTACAAGCCTGCTCAGGAGATTCAGAACCTGAAGTAAAATATCAACAATAGCATAGGTGCGAGATTCCAAAACGAGTCTCGCACCTTTTTTTATATCTCCATCGTCAGCCTACCTACAAAATGTGAGGTGGACACTCCGTAAGGAGCGCCCACCCGTTTTAACCACATAAATCAGCTTATTCCTTAGGGAAGGCTGATAGCCTCTGACGGACAAACGTCAGCACATGTACCGCACTCTGTGCAAACATCGGGGTTGATAGAATACTTGTCGCCCTCAGAGATTGCGCCTGCGGGGCACTCATCGATACATGTACCACATGCGATGCAGTCGTCACCAATTACGTATGCCATAATCTTATAAATTTTAAGTTGTTAATACTGTTAATACTCACTTTTGATGACGCAAAGGTACAGAATAATTTTGAATAATACCTAATTTTAGGTAGACTATTTTGGGCAGAAGGCTCAATTTATACGCTATCGAAATAATAAACGACAGGTAGATTGCGTTATAAAAGATGTATATGAAAAGAACACTTTTAACCTTGGTGCTAGCCTGCTGTGCTCTGCTTTCGGCAACGGCACAGATGGATCGTAAGGTACAGAACAAGCCTTATATAGACTTGCGTCAGTTGCACTTTGGCATTCTGGTAGGTATGAACCTACAGGACGCAGAGTTTGAGAATGTCGGCCCACAAACACTCATCGGCGAAGACGGCATTCCCCGCGAGGAACTCATCCTTTGCGATGCAGACAAGTGGAACCCAGGCTTTACGGTAGGCGTACTGGCAGAATGGCGTCTGTCAGACCACTTCTCGCTGCGATTCACACCACAAATGCACTTTGGTGCCAAGCACCTGACCTTCCTGAACATGAAGCAAACAGACGAACTGGGACAGCCTTTCCGTCAGACACAGGACCTGAAGAACACTTATGTGTCACTGCCTTTCGACCTGAAGTTTGCCGCCCCTCGCTGGAACAACCACCGCCCTTACATCATGGCGGGTATCAACCCTATGATCAATCTCACTGGCAGTGAGTCAGACATTATACGACTGAAGCGCTACAACACCATGCTGGAAGTAGGTATCGGTTGCGACTTCTACCTGCCCTTCTTCAAACTGATTCCTGAACTGAAGTTCTGCTTCGGACTGGGTAACGCACTGGACACGAACCACGTAAACGAACTGCGCGATGCCAACCTGAAAGCCTATGCAGGCTCGGTAAGCAACGCGCAGTCGAAGATGATAGTACTGACGTTCTACTTTGAGTAGGGCTAATTGGGCTACGCCTACTTATTGAACTAGTTTTACCAGGTCCTACTATTTCAAATCCACCACAAGGCGACCGATGAAACAGGCGCCTTTTCCATTCTGGTCTACAGGAACCGGTTTTCCGTCCATATTGTTCTCGTATTCCAGATGAGTAAAGTAGGTATGGGTATGTCCTCCCAGTACGAGGTCGATATTGCGCGAGCCATGTATCATATACTGGTCGTCCTCACCACGATTACTATTCCAACCCAGATGCGAGATGCAGATGACCATATCGCACTTTTCCTTCTCCTTCAGCATGGTAGCCGTTTCCAATGCCACACGGGCCGGATCAGAATACTTCACGCCGGTGCAGTTCTTATCGGATACCAGCCCCTTCATCTTAGGAGCCAATCCGAAGACACCAATCTTCACACCCTCCCGCTTGATGATTACATAGGGTTTCACCAATCCTTCGACCGGTGTGCCCGTGAAGTCGTAGTTGGCACAGACTATGGGAAAGTTGGCCTTGCGGAAAATGGCTGCCATATTTTCCAGACCAAAGTCAAACTCATGATTGCCGATAGTGGCAGCGTCAATGCCCATGAGATTCATGAGTCCTATCTCAACTTCACCCTTGAACATGGTAAAGTAGGCTGAACCCTGGAAGAAGTCTCCTGAGTCAAAATATAGCAGATTCGGATTTTTCCTACGCTCTTCCTTAAGCATGGCAATACGACGCAGGAATCCTCCCCTACCAGCCTTCATGGTATCTGGCAATTGGATATTGACAGGCAGTATCTGCGAATGGGTGTCATTGGTATGCAAGATGACCAACTGCTTTTGTTTCTTTGCCGATGCCTCTAAAGGCATAAAGGTAAAAAGATAAAAAGGTAAAAGGAACACCCCAACTCTTACGACCTTATTATATATACTCTTCATCATGTTCATTCCTTTATTTTAATACCGTCCATATTCAAGTCATCCAGTCTCATACCCGACTGTTTCACCTTTTCCAAGTCTTCTTTGGTAACATCCACTACCACGACACGACCCTCGATATTTGCATCCACCATGCGCCCCTGCCTGGCCTGGTCGCGGAAGTAGTTCATGATGATAAAACGACTGTTGTTACTTGCCTCCTGAGGCGAATTAACGTTATACCCCAGCTTGAAAGCAGTCATCTTGTCCGTACCTCCCAGCAGATAGTCAATGGTGGCCAGACGATAGTCACGATCCTTGTCTATAGGCTTGCCGTTGACGGTGGCGCAGACAAGCTCGTACTTCCCATTGATTACCAAACGAACCGAACTGCTGACACCTTCACCACCCACACCGGCCATTTCCTCAAAGAGCTGCAGCAGGGCAGTGCCTTTCAGCGTGGTAAAGGCAATTTTGTTCTCAAAAGGTGCAATGTCAAGCACATCGCCATACGTCACATCACCTTTGGGCAGGTCGGCGCGCACGCCACCCATGTTATAGACACCCAAGTCTACCGTCTCGCCATAGTCCTTGGCTGCCCAGACCATGATGTCAGCCAACAAGTTCGACAGGGTCCCCTCCGGGCGCTTGGCCGTCATATACTTGGCCGACTTCCCTACCACAGGTCCCATGATGCTGTCGACCACATGCTTATAAGGTTTCAAGAACTCGGCAGCCTGCTGATCGGGCTGCACGTCATAGCGGCTGTCTACAACGATGCGTGTGCGCTGCACGGATGCCACCTGATAGTGCGAACGACACGACGATAGCATCATGACTCCAGCTACAAGAGAAAAAAAAACTGTTTTACGATTCATCTTGATAGATATTTATGCTGCAAAGATACAAATTTTAGTTCATAGTTAATAATTCATAGTACATAGTTTTTGAATCCTTAAAGTTAAAATATTCTAAATGTGAGTCCCTATATGGGCTATGGGCCATGGACTATGAACTATTTTTATTACCTTTGCACCCGCTTTTCTGCGTAACCGATGGAGGGAAGTAACGAGTTGCCCGTCTATGTTGCGTTGGAACGATACAACAAATTTAAAGATTCAATAACAAAATGGATTTAATTAAAGTTGCTGAAGAAGCATTTGCAACCGGCAAAAAGTTCCCAGAGTTCAAGGCTGGTGACACTATCACTGTCGCTTACAAAATTATCGAGGGTTCTAAGGAGCGTATCCAGCTCTATCGTGGCGTAGTCATCAAGATCTGTGGTCACGGTGACAAAAAGCGCTTCACTGTTCGCAAGATGTCAGGTACCATTGGTGTAGAGCGTATCTTCCCCATTGAGTCACCGAACATTGACTCTATCGAGGTGAACAAGGTTGGTAAGGTTCGTCGCGCTAAGCTTTACTATCTGCGCAACCTGACTGGTAAGGCTGCTCGCATCAAGGAGAAGCGCAGCGGTCTCGCTGGCAAGGAGTAAGAACCTGCACGACATAAAAAAGAGACACTCAATCGTTGGGTGTCTCTTTTTTCGTATCCTTCTGGTCAGTTTGATGCTCCTGATGTCCGCCATAGATGATTTCATCGTTCTCGCCATAGAGGGCATCTTGAAACGAAGTCCAATCCTGAAAGCCCGCCAACAACGACAGTCGGTCGAGCGTCTTACGATTAGGCTTCTTCAGCAATTCGTGCTCCACAGCTTCCAAAAGCTTGCGCAGCGCATGTCTCTTTTTCTCCATAACGAGTGCAAAGATACAAATAAATTAAGAATTAAGAATTAAGAATTAAGAAAAAATGTGTATCTTTGCAACCGAAAAGAACAATACACATTATTTATATATATGAAAGAATTACAGCTGAAGTACGGATGCAATCCGAACCAGAAACCTTCACGCATTTTTATGCAGGAAGGCGAGTTACCCATTGAAGTGATAAACGGCCGCCCTGGCTACATCAACTTTCTGGATGCGCTGAACGCATGGCAGTTGGTGAAGGAACTGAAGGCAGCTACCGGCATGGCTGCTGCAGCCTCGTTCAAGCACGTCTCGCCTGCAGGAGCAGCCATCGGTCTTCCCTTGAGCGACACGTTGAAGAAGATTTATTTCGTGGACGACATTGCCGGACTGGACGAGAGTCCTATTGCCTGTGCCTACGCCCGTGCCCGTGGTGCCGACCGCATGTCGAGCTATGGTGACTTCGTAGCGCTCTCTGACACCTGCGACGCTACCACCGCCCTGTTGCTGAAGCGCGAGGTCAGCGACGGTGTCATTGCTCCCGACTATACGGCCGAGGCTATCGAGATACTGAAGGACAAGCGCAAGGGAACATACAACGTCATCAAGATTGATCCGGCTTACAAGCCTGCACCCATCGAGACCAAGCAGTGCTTTGGCGTGACCTTCGAACAGGGACGCAACGAAATCAAGCTGGACGACCCTGCCCTGTTTGAGAATATCCCCACCCAGAACAAGACGTTCTCGCCCGAGGCCAAGCGCGACCTGATTATTGCACTTATCACGCTGAAGTACACCCAGTCGAACTCGGTATGCTACGTCAAGGACGGACAGGCCATCGGCATTGGTGCCGGACAGCAGAGCCGCATCCATTGCACCCGTCTGGCTGGCAACAAGGCCGACATCTGGTGGCTGCGCCAGCATCCGAAGGTGCTTGCACTGCCCTTCAAGGAGGGCATCCGCCGTGCCGACCGCGACAACACCATTGATGTGTACATCTCTGAGGACGAGCACGACGATGTGCTGCGCGACGGTGCCTGGCAGCAGTTCTTCACCGAACAACCCGAGGTGCTGACGCTGGCAGAAAAGAAAGAGTGGATAGCCAAGAACACCAAGGTGGCTCTGGGCTCTGATGCCTTCTTCCCCTTCGGCGACAACATCGAGCGTGCCCACAAGAGTGGCGTGGAGTTCATCGCCCAGGCTGGCGGCTCGGTACGCGACGACCATGTCATCATGACCTGCGACAAGTACGGCATTGCCATGGCCTTCACTGGCGTACGTCTGTTCCACCATTAATTTTAATGCAATTGGCTATTAGCTATTAGCCAATTGCAAAAGGCTAAAAGCATTACACTATGAGTAAGGAATCAGACTTCGAGGATATCCTCGTTAACGGTATCTCCTTTGGCCGAGGAGGCGGCCCCCGCAAAGAAGAGGACAAGGTAAAGACCAAGGCCAAGAAGAAAAAGTACATCACCGGTGCCCACGGTTCTGGCTCTGCACGGCAGAAAGCCAAGTACCGTGAGCAGCGGGCAAACCGCCATAAGAAATAACAAAGGACAAAATAAAGGAAAAGAAATGAAAAAAACACTACTACTAACTATCATCATGGTACTGGCACTGACTGCCCAAGCACAAAAATACGTAGGCGGCGACTTGAGCCTGGTACCCGCCTATGAAGCCGCAGGCGACATCTGGCTGGATGCCGATGGAAACTCCATCAACACAAAGTACAGCGACGGCATGATTACCTACGTCCATGAAGTGGCAGGATGGAATGCAGTCCGTGTACGCTTGCTGGTGGATCCCACTGCCGACGACAACAAGGTTGATGACGATTTCCTGGCAACTTGCCAAGACCTTGAATACGTAAAGAAACTGGGTAAACGCATCAAAGAAGCCGGCATGGACTTCCTGCTCGACATTTTCTATAGCGACACATGGACTGATGTTTCCAAGCAATGGATTCCTGCCAGCTGGGGATACAACAGGACTACAGCAACCGAAACACTGGCCGCTAAAGTGAAGGACTACACGAAAGAGGTGATAGATGCTCTGACTGACTATGGTGCAAAACCCGATTTCATTCAGTTAGGCAACGAGGTCAGCTACGGAATGCTTTGGGACAACTTAGCCGGTTCAAATAAAAGCAATTGGTTCACTTTGGGCAGCACCTATCAAGCACAAGAGACGAACATTAAGCGTTTTGCTACCCTGCTGAAAGCTGCCAAGGAAGGCGTAGATGCTTCCAAGGCCTCGTCAGCAAAGATTATCCTTCACTGTGAACGTACCTATACGGCTCAGCATTGCGTCAATTTCTACAAATGGGTGGAACTGGCAGGTTTCACTGGCTACGACATCATCGGTCTTAGTTACTATCCCATCTGGCATGGAGCACTTTCCTACCTCAAAAGCACTCTGCAACAACTGGAAAGCAATTTCCCCACCAAGAAGATACACATCGTGGAAACCGGCTATCACAACAAGACGCCAGACAGTTTCAAGAGTGGAGAGTATAATACCAGCAGCACTTGGGCCTATTCACCTGCAGGACAGGCAGACTTCATCAAAGCCCTCATCGCAGAACTGCAACAACATGCCAATGTCACAGGTCTGTACTACTGGCAGCCCGAAGAGTGCGGAAACGGTGCCGACTCCGATGGGAAGAATCGTGTAATGAGCCACTGGGACAATCGCGGATTCTGGAGCATTGCCTGGAAGAGCGGTCAGCACGCACTGAACAGCAAGGATGCACTCATGGCCATGAAGACATTCAACGGCGATGCAGCCCCCCAGCAAGGAACCGATGTCACAAGCCAGTTCGGCAATATGGACTTCGAGAACGGGGAAAGCAACATGATATGGACCGTCAACTATGACGGATGGGGCACGTCAGGCCCGTGGCCAAAGCTGGCCGACCAATGGCACTCACCTTTAGTCAGTGGTTACCTCTTGCAAGGCTGGTGCGAACATGCCAACACGCTCTCCGCAGGAAACATTTTCTACCAGAGCAAGGACAATATGCCCGCAGGAACATACACCGTTTCTGCTATTGTACATACGGATTATGACGGCATCTACCTGTTTGCCAATGATGACACCAAGATTGTTCCTGCCACCTCGGCTTGGGGAACAGCATACCAAGTAGAAGTAAGCACCACTCTTTCAGCCCCAGGAGCACTGACTATCGGTCTGAAACTGTCGGCAGCCCCCACACAAACAGGGGAACTAAACCTCTACGCCGACAACTTCAAGGTTACTAGTCAGACCACTGGCATACAGCATGTACAGAGAACCACACCCGTTCAGGATAATGTCTGGTACACGCTGGACGGACGCAGACTGAACGGCAAACCTGCCACACGAGGTCTTTACATCAACAACGGCAAGAAATATCT
>Ga0256407_10005461_pt1 | contig 20383 bp, 19 predicted proteins | sample RumenRJG_04DNA_FD_193489 | JGI IMG/M metagenome (GOLD analysis project Ga0256407, IMG submission 193489) | Bovine rumen microbial communities from Lethbridge, Alberta, Canada - RJG_04 | ecosystem: Host-associated > Mammals > Digestive system > Stomach > Rumen | place: Canada: Alberta... | reverse complement strand
CCGATTTCCATCATTCCTTCGCTGATGTCTGCACCAATGAGTTTGGTAGGATGCAACATCTCTGCGGCGAGAATGGCAAAATCGCCAGTACCTGTTGCGATGTCGAGTAGGGTTGTTGGTTGGTAGGGTTTCAGCTGGAGGATGGCTTTCTTTCGCCATCCTTTATCAATATCCCACGAGAGCCGATGGTTCAGCTTGTCATAGGTAGGAGCGATGTTATCAAACATCTTCTCCACCTGCTGCGCCTTACCCGTACCTTTCTCGTAAGGATTGATCTTTTCCTGCTCGTAGCCCATGCGACCTGATTTTTATACCCTGTTCTTAAATACTTTCAGCCAATCGGTAACATTCTTTTCAATGCGAGCAGCAATGTCCTCATTGCTAGTCTCACGTTCGAATTTCTCACCGACGATATGCTCATACAGTTCAATATAACGCTCTGATACGCTGTCGGCATATTCATCAGTAATCTCTGGCATCACCTGTCCAGGCTCGTTCATGAAGTCGTGTTCGATAAGCCACTGACGTACAAACTCCTTAGAAAGCTGACGCTGAGGTTCTCCCTTGGCGAGTTTCTCTTCATATCCGTCGGCATAGAAATAGCGGCTAGAGTCTGGGGTATGAATCTCGTCGATGAGGTATACCTTACCATCGCGCTTGCCAAACTCATATTTTGTATCAACGAGAATGAGTCCGCGCTTAGCGGCTATTTCCTGTCCGCGTGCGAAAATCTTGCGGGTGTAATCTTCCATAATGGCATAATCTTCTGCTGATACGATGCCTTGGGCAATGATTTCCTCTTTAGAGATGTTCATGTCGTGACCTTCATCAGCTTTTGTCGTCGGTGTGATGATAGGCTCAGGAAAACGCTCATTCTCCTTCATACCCTCTGGCAGCTTAACACCACAAAGCTCACGACAACCGTTCTTATACTCACGCCATGCTGAACCAGTGAGAATTGACCGGATAATCATCTCTACACGGAATCCTTCGCACTTTAATCCTACTGTTACCATAGGGTCGGGTGTGGCCAGCTTCCAGTTGGGACAGATGTCGGTGGTTGCATCAAGGAACTTGGCAGCAATCTGATTCAGTACTTGTCCCTTAAAAGGGATACCTTTAGGAAGTACCACGTCGAATGCAGAGATGCGGTCGGTAGCAACCATCACCATCATATCATCGTTAATGTTGTAAACATCACGTACCTTACCGTGATATACGCTCTTTTGTCCTTCGAACTTAAAGTCCGTCTTAGTTAATGCTTTCATTTGCTTTATCTATTTACTTTTCTTACTTTTCCTTTTCTTTGTCGTATTCTTCGTAGGCATTGACTATACGTGTCACGAGTTTGTGTCGGACAATATCGCTACGATCTAAGTTTACGACTCCAATGCCCTCTACCTTATTTAATATATGGAGAGCTTCAATCAAACCGCTCTTCTGTGAATGGGGCAGGTCAATCTGTGTCATGTCACCCGTGATGATCATCTTAGTATTCCAGCCCATACGTGTCAGGAACATTCGTATCTGTGCAGGAGTGGTGTTCTGTGCCTCATCAAGAATGACTACGGCATCGCTTAACGTACGACCTCTCATGAATGCCAGAGGTGCAATCTGTATCACGTGCTTCTCCATCATATCCTGAAGCTTGACCTGTGGCAGCATATCCTCCAATGCATCATATAGTGGCTGCAGATATGGATCTATCTTATCTTTCATATCACCAGGAAGGAATCCTAATTTCTCTCCGGCTTCCACAGCAGGGCGAGACAGGATGATTTTCTTAGCAGTCTTCTCCTTCAAGGCCTTCACGGCTAAAGCAATCGAAAGATAGGTCTTTCCTGTTCCGGCAGGACCTACAGCAAATACCATGTCATTTTGCTCGTATGCCTCTATCAACCGTTGCTGATTCTCTGTTCTGGCCTTGATAGGGCGACCAGACATGGAATAGCAGACCACCCCTTCCGGCACATCGTCTTTAGTACGCTTACCTTTGACGATATCAAGGATATCTTCATCTTTCAATGCATTGAAACGAAGCACATGACGGCGCAACTTCTCCATATTTTCTTCGAAGGAAGCCATCTGTTCCTCGTCGCCAAGCACACGGATCACATTATCACGGGCCACAATGCGCAATTTGGGGTAAAGCGACCTGATCATTTGAAGATGACCATTGCTCACACCATAGAAGACTACGGGGTCAATATCCTCTAAAACAAGATGTTTCTCTATCAATTTATCGACAAATTATTAATTTGCGTGCAAAGTTACATTTTTTTTTTGTAACTTTGTGCCCGAAACAGAATTTTCTTATGAGATTGACGAAAAAAACATATTTGCAAGGTTTCTTTATTACGGTAGCAGTACTAGCAATGATTCGATGGGTGTTCCCTGAAGTAGCAAATGGTGCCGAATCCAGTGTTCCAAGCGTTCCTGATATTCAAAATCCGGTTACCCATAATAGTCCTACAAGTAAGGCAAAGTATCATCGCATTCTGTCCGTACCAAGTTATAAGGAGGCGTTCCCCGATACAAATGCGGTTCAATTGGTGGCTGCCAGACAGTGGGGCGTCTCTCCCGTTAAAAACCGTGAGGATGCCGAGGCCCGTAAACGGGAATTGGTCTATATTGGTTCCAACCCATATTATCATGTTGATCCATTATCCTCCAGTATCCCATATCTTGTGCCGCGAGCAGCTATACTTCTGCAGGATATCGGTCAGGCCTTCTTTGATAGTTTATTTGTTAAGGGAGTACCTTTTCATAAACTGATCGTTACCAGCGTGCTGCGTTCTCAGGATGATGTCAAGAAGCTGCGTGGACGCAACATGAATGCTACAGAGAATTCTTGTCACCTCTATGGTACGACCTTTGACATCTGTTATAATCGTTATAAGACCGTTGAGGATCCAAATGGTCCTTCACGACGCCAAGTTCGGAACGACACCCTCAAATGGGTCCTCTCTGAAGTGCTTCGTGATATGCGTGTTCAGCAGCGTTGTTATATCAAATATGAGGTGAAACAAGGCTGTTTTCATATGACAGTGAGATAATTCAAACAATAAGTAACTTAAAACCATAACATTATGAGATTAGATGGAAGAAGAGAAAGCTCAAACGTGGAAGATCGCCGCGGAATGAGTGGTGGTGCGAAAGCTGGTATTGGCGGTATCGGAGCCATTGTCATTGCTGCATTGTTTGCATGGATGAGTGGAGGTGATCCTCTGTCGGCAGGTCTGCAGGCTGCTCAAGAGCAGATGATGACAGGCCAGACAGAGACTGTCGGTGAGGAGAATTTTACTGAGGAGGAGCAGGCTTTAGCCTCAGACTGCAAGAAAATCCTGGCTTCTACAGAGGATGTTTGGGGACCGGTCTTCGAGCAGATGGGCGGCACCTATACACCACCCACACTCGTTCTTTTCTCAAATCAGGTCAACTCAGCTTGTGGATCTGCAACTGCTGCTGTTGGACCATTTTACTGTTCAGGTGATCAGAAGCTTTACATCGACTTGTCGTTCTTTACTCAGATGAAACGTCAGCTTGGTGTTGAGGGTAACACTTTTGCCTATGCTTATGTGATTGCCCATGAGATCGGACACCATGTGGAGAATCTTACAGGTACATTAGGTAAGGCTCATCAGGCGATGAACCAGACAGATAAGGTGCAAGCCAATCAGATCAGTGTCCGCCTTGAGTTGTTGGCAGACTACTATGCTGGTGTCTGGGCACATTATGAGGATCAGATGAACCACTCGATGGAGTATGGCGATCTGGAGAAAGGTCTGGAATTGGCAAAGGCTATTGGTGATGACTGGCTTCAGAAGAAAGCTCAAGGTCGCGCTACGCCAGAGTCTTTTACCCATGGTACCTCTGATCAGCGTAAGCGTTGGTTGAAACGTGGGTATGAAACAGGTGATATGCGAACCTCAACCTTCAGCATTCAAAATTACAATGACTTATAAACAGAAGCTCCCTCGCTATTGGCGGGGGAGCTTACTTTTTATAATTATCTGCGGCGTTCTTTTAAGATTCCGTGACGATAGGCATAGAGTAACTTTCTCAGATCTGCAACCTGTCGCTTGAGATCTTCTCCCTTGTCTGTATCTGCCACGAGCATACGATGGGCTGACATCTCCACAATTTGTGTGGTGGTCTTAATATCTGTCTCACGTACGATGGCATCGCGCTGAGAGGTGAAAGGCTCATGCTGAACAAGCTGGAAACCACGTGAGTGATAGACCAACGTATAACCTGCAATACCAGTCTCATGATGATAAGCCTCCGAGAATCCGCCATCGATAACCATCAGCTTACCACCTGCCTTGATAGGATTCTCACCTTTTGAAGCATGTACGGGCACGTGACCATTGATGATGTGGCGATTTCTTCCTTTAACCTCAAACGCATCCAGAATCTGATCACAAATGGCTTCGGAATCACGCAGCTTGAAATAATTACCTTTTTCCTCTATATAAGTCTCCTTGTCTTTGAGGAAATAGCGTTCAAAGGTTGCCATCTTCGACTTGTCAAACAGCGGGGAGTCCTTTCCGCACCAGAGATAGAGGAAATAATCGCGGGCGTAGTCAAGTGGATAGTCATCCGATGGACCTTCAAATGCAGCACGGATGATCATACCGATATTATGCAGCAGATCCTTTCCTTTGTAGAAGACACCAGGATAAACCTCAACCTCTTTCAGTGTGCCGTCATCATTAAGTGGACAACTGGCATGGAAGAGCAGGTTGGAGTTGCTGATGGTGTACATACATCCATGGGAGAGAAGTGTACGGATATGTTTCTTCAGTTTCTCGCAGATTCTAAACGAATGATGGAGCTTCTCCATTAAGTCCTTCTCCTCTGCGGTAAGGGTGTTTGGATGAGCAGGGTCAATAGTGGGGAAGTGACAACTACGCATCACATATTCTTTTCCATCGAGATTGCAAATACCTTTTGTGTAGTCGATATGATCAAACAGGTTACGGTCTTGCATCTGCCACTCAGGACGGCGGTTATAGATGGCTGCCTCTTCCTTGAACTGGATCACTGCGATGGCTTTGTGCATCTTTGCCGTTAACAGACGGGTCTTCTCATCCATCTTATTACCAGGAAGAACTTTCGGCAGGAATTCCTCACAAGGATCATTACCGTATGCATCAAGAGCGAATGTCGCTAACGGTACAAGATTGATTCCATATTCCTCAATAGTCGTCAGATTAGCATATCTGAGACAGAGTCGCAAGACATTACAGATGCAGGCATTGTTTCCTGCAGCAGCTCCCATCCAGAGAATATCATGGTTACCCCATTGGATGTCCCAAGAGTGATAATGACGCAGTGTATCCATGATGATATGTGCACCAGGACCACGATCATAGATGTCACCAAGGATGTGCAACTGGTCGATGGCCAGACGTTGGATCACATTACAGATCGCTACTATAAAATCGTCTGCACGACCCGTGGAGATGATGGTGTTGACAATAACGCTCACATAGGCAGTCTTATCATTGTCTGACAGACTCTCATGGAGCAGTTCTTCAATGATATATGAGAAATCTTCTGGCAGTGACTTGCGCACTTTCGATCGCGTATATTTCGACGATACGTCTCGGCATACCTTTACCAGCTGGTGGATCGTTATACGATACCAGTCGTCAATATCTTGTTCACGTGCCTTTATGAGTTCAAGTTTCTCTTCTGGATAATAAATGAGCGTACAGAGTTCTTTCTTTTCTGATTCTCGGATGTTGTTACCGAAGAGCTCATTCACCTTTCGCTTAATATTACCTGAAGCGTTTTTCAGGACATGCTGAAAGGCGCCGCTCTCTCCGTGGAGATCTGCCAAGAAATGTTCTGTTCCTTTTGGTAAAGCCATGATTGCCTCCAGATTGATAATCTCAGTGGAGGCATCGGCAATGGTAGGGAAGGATTGTGAGAGAAGCTGCAGGTAATGCAGGTCATCCTTCGTTGTCTCAAAAAGGGTTGTTGTCATATCTTCAAATGATTTGTCAAAAGTTTGCGAATCTTATCTGTTTGTCGGTTCTCTTTAGGGGGTAGGGGCATATAGCCTTCATCGAGGTCAGTCTCTTCACTGAGAACTTGCATCAGGCTGGCGGCAAAGCCTTTTAGGCTCTTCTCTTCAAGCGCTTCGTTGAGCTGATCGTCATTGACTGTATCTCGCATAAGCTCCCTCGTAAGCTCGATCATGTGTAGCAATAATGGTTGACGATGCAGTTGTGATATCATCCTAAGCAGATAGTCAGTCTCGTTGCCCTGATAGTCGCCAACCACCTCCTTAATCGGACGAGGAGTTGTGTAGTTATCTGGAAAATAAGAAGCGATGTGACTGGTATCGATTCCGGGCGAGGACAGACCAAGGATGCTGATTCCATAGTCAACATAGTTGCGAATATTCTCATGGGTTGCATAGATGAGCAGGCGCCTCCAGTCGATATCTTGAGGGTGGTTGACTGCATCCATCTTCCTGCACCAGCGCTGGTCACCAGTAATACTCGCCTTGATGATAATAGCAAGAGCTTCTGAAGTGGTATCGTCCATCTGCTCTAAGGTGTTTGAATCAATCACCTTTTGATAGACAGCAAATGTCTGAGAGCACATCTCTCCGGGTGAAATGGTATTTGTGATGATGGCATTATGTATCACTTCCACACGTGGGTTCCACTTCTGCTTTAAGAAGTTCTTCTGTTCCAGCCTTCCAAGTGTGATGATGGCATAGGCATGTTGAATACATGTCTTCTGCCATCTGAAGAGTCGTCCTGCTTTTGCCTGAGTTGTCTGTTGCTCAACAGCCCACGGTTCTATCTGCCCGTGCGGGGTTATCACGATTCGCGCACCAGCTCTGCGACCAGACAAGGCAGCACGGATGATATCAAAGTTCCAACAACCATGACAATGTACAATGTCTGGCTGCTGCAATTTTAATTGCTGTTTGAAAACTTTATAACTGTCAGCCATACATATTTCTACGCTCTGCCGCAAACCTTCTGCTAATAACTCGACATGCTGCCGAATCAGAGGGGCATCCTTGGGAAATATATATAGCACTTTTATCATGTCAATGGTGTTTATCAGAATTTGATGAATGTTGTCTCCGAGCGCCCAAAGATGTTCTTCAACAAGATGTGAATACGGTAGCTCAACAGACTTGATACAGAAACCTTTTGTCCGAAATACTTCAACACGTCATAACTGATATCCTTACGGATGACAATGAAATTATATCGTCCCCATAGGAAACTCATCGACATGCGGTTGTAGATGTGCTTCAGCTTCCGTTCACCTTTAAGGATGTGATAACGGGCATCATCGTATGAAGCAAACGACTGCAGGCGGATTCCCTTTTTGCTGATATAGCCAAAGGTCAGCTCAGCCTCTTCGTCAAGTGCTTCTACAATGGCTTGAAGCTCATTCTCGTTTTTGGGCTTGTTGTTTATGTTCTGAAGTATAACCCATTCATTCTTAGAGGCTTTTATGCCGAGGTTAAAGGCCATCTTCTTGCGGGCACAGAGTATGTCAGGCTTAGGAAGAAAGGTGGTATAAAGTATCGGATAATCTTGCTTGTATAGCTTTAGCACATCAGGTGTGTCATCGCTTGAAGTCTCATCGACGACAATCACCTCATACCCAGGCTCGTATGTCTGTGACAGGTATGCGGGCAAGTTTTCCTTTAACTCATCAGCCTGGTTATAGGCCGTCATGATAATAGAGAATCCTTGTTTATCTATATTCATTATTTTGATATTATATTTCGTCACTCATGTAACCTAAAGGCAATTTGCGACAGTTGTATTGTGAAGCCATAATTTCACCATAAGCACCAGCAGAACGGATAGCCAGCAGATCGCCACGTTTCGTGCGATTCAGATCGGTCTGTTTGGCAAAAACATCTGTAGATTCACAGATGGGGCCCACCACATCATATGCTTCCGCAGGATCCTCACTGGTGATGTTCTCAATTTTGTGATATGCCTGATACAGCGCAGGACGGATCAAATCTGTAAAGCCGGCATCTACGATGGCGAACTTCTTGGTGGCACCTTCTTTTATATATAAGGTACGCGTGATAAGCGAACCGCATTGTGCCACAACAGCTCGTCCGAGTTCAAAGTGCAGTGTCTGTCCGTTACGCAGTTTCAGCTTCTTGGCATATGTGTCGAAGTACGACTTGAAGTCAGGAATAGGAACACGGTTGGGGTGGGCATAGTCTATACCCAATCCTCCTCCTACGTTAATATGTTCTACTCGGATACGATGACGCTCAAGTTCGTCTTGTAATTCGTTCACCCTGTTACATAATGCCTCAAAGTCACCCATGTCGAGGATCTGTGAACCGATATGGAAATGAAGGCCGACAAACTTTACATTCTTCAGTTTCTCTGCTTCACTGATAACGGTTAGCATATCACGCATGGCAATGCCGAACTTGTTTTCAGCCAGCCCCGTGGTGATATTAGCATGTGTATGAGCACCGACATTCGGATTCAGTCGGAATGCCACGCGTGCCACCTTGCCTTTGCTTGCTGCCAGCTCATTGATGACTTCCAATTCAGGAATACTCTCTACGTTGAAACAGAAAATGTCTTGATCAAGACCAAGGTTAATCTCCCAATCGCTTTTACCTACGCCTGCATAGACGATCTTATTGCTTGCAAATCCTGCTTTCACGGAGGCTTCTATTTCACCCCCACTGACGCAGTCGGCTCCTAACCCCGCTTCACGGATGATGCGGAGAATCTTGGGATTGGCATTAGCCTTGATAGCATAATGCACCACGAACCCTTCGTGTTTGTGCGCCTCACTGTTGATAGTTTGAAGTGTCTGGCGCAATAATTCTGTATCGTAGTAGTAGAAAGGCGTCTGAATCGACTGCAATTTCTCTACTGGAAATATTCCTTTTGACATACCAGTTCTACTTGTGTTGTGTGTTGTTGTTATTGCTTATTTATTAAAGATAGTGTCGCTCAGGCACTGGAGAGCACGTTTCTTATCCTCTTCACGGATGAGGAAGGAGATGTTATAGTTGGAACCACCGTAGCTGACCATACGTACAGGAATATCCTTCATAGCATCGAGTGCCAGTGATTCAAAACCGATGTTCGACCAGTCGAGATCACCCACAACGCAGATGATACACATGTTGGTGTCAACTGTCACAGTTCCATATTTCTTCAGTTCATCTACAATCTCTCCAAGGTGTGACGAGTTGTCTATACTCATAGATACACCCACCTCTGAGGTACAGATCATATCGATACTGGTCTGATAACTCTCGAAGATCTCGAAGACCTTACGTAGGAAACCTGTTGCCAGGAGCATGCGGCTTGACTTGATCTTGATGGCGGTGATATTGTCCTTGGCAGCGATGGCCTTAATCTTACCGTATTCTGTTTTGTTACTGATAGTCGTACCCTCAGCATCGGGATCCATTGTGTTCAGCAGACGTACGGGAATGCCGGCATACTTGGCTGGCTGTACGCAAGTGGGGTGAAGGATCTTGGCTCCGAAGTAAGCCAACTCTGCAGCCTCTTCGAAATGCAGCTGATGTACAGGCTCTGTATGATCTACCACACGAGGATCATTGTTATGCATACCGTCAATATCGGTCCAGATTTGAATCTCCTCCGCATTGATAGCTGCACCGATGAGTGAGGCTGTGTAGTCCGATCCACCACGCTGCAAGTTGTCAATCTCACCATAGGCATTGCGACAAATGAAGCCCTGGGTGAGATAGACCTGAGCACCTTCGTTTTCTGCGAGGATAGCCTTCAGCTTCTCTTTGATATAAACAGGATCTGGTTCAGAGTTCTTGTCTGTACGCATGAAATCAAGGGCATTGATGAGTACAGCCTTGATACCGATCTCGTTCATATAGTTCACCACCATATTCGTCGAGATAATTTCACCCTGTGCCACGATGCTCTTCTCCTCGAAGCTGGTGAAAAGCTCTTTGGTAAACGAACGCAGATAGTCGAACTCACCACGCAGGAACTCGCGTGTAGCAGCCTTTGTCTCTTCTTTGGCGTAGAGCTCTTCCACATGATGGTCGTACTTCTGCTCCAGACGATTGATAACCTCGTTGGCGCCGTCGGGATTCTTCTTGTAGAGATAGTCTGAGATCTCGACAAGTGAATTGGTGGTTCCAGACATTGCAGAAAGCACAACGAATACAGGTTCTCCAGACTTTGTGACAAGATTGGTCACTTCTTTCATCCTCTGTGGGGTACCGACGGATGTACCGCCGAATTTCATCACTTTCATAATCTTTATATTTTTATTATTCCTTATTTTCTGAAGCTCTTCTGATGGTTACTTCCTCCACCTTTTCATCCTGACATTGGAATGCCTTGCCCGGATACTTGTTGAGGAGGGAAATATTGTGGGTTGTCATCAAGATGGCAGTGCCCGATTCAGAGATTTTACGCAATAGCTGCATCACCTCATCGGTGGTGTCCTTATCGAGATTACTGGTCGGTTCGTCGGCAATAATCAATTTGGGATGGTTCAGGATAGCCCGGGCAATTGCGATACGTTTCTGCTCACCTCCAGAGAGCTGATGCGGCATATTCGCCATCTTATCAGCCAGACCGATTTCGGTCAATACCTCTTTGATGCGCTCGTTGATGGCATCCTTATCTTTCCAGCCAGTTGCCTTTAATACAAAATAGAGGTTCTTATAGACGCTACGATCATTGAGGAGCTGGAAATCCTGGAAAACGATTCCCATTTCTCTGCGGAGGGCAGGAATCTCCTTATTACGGATGGTCAGCAGGTCATGCCCCAAGACTTTAGCTTCATCAGCTTCATCGAGAACCAGCTCACAATACAATGTTTTCAATAAGGTACTCTTGCCAGCTCCAACGCGTCCGATTAAGTAAATGAAGTCACCCTCATTCACCTGTAGGTTCACTTTACCTAACACGAGTCTGCCTTCACGCTGGCAGATATTTGCATTCTTTAGATTGATCAGCATATTCTTAATAATTACTTCATTTCTCCTTTTGCCTTGGCTTCACGACGCTTCTTGTCCCAGTTGGGGTCATGGCGCTTCTGCAGTTCTGCTGCCACATCCTCGATACGCATGTTCTTGGCAGATAACAATACAAGCAAATGATAGAGCATGTCTGACACCTCATACGACAGTTGCTCATTGCTGCCTGTACAGGCTTCAATGACCGACTCCAAAGCCTCTTCACCAACTTTTTGGGCAATACGCTTCACACCATCCTTAAACAATTTGGTGGTATAGCTTCCCTCAGGCATCTCCTCATGCCGGAGGTTGATGAAATCCTGCAGCTCTGTCAGGAAGAGTAGGGGATTACGCTCGTTGTCCTCACCCCAACAGGTATCTGTGCCAGTGTGACAGGTAGGTCCGTCGGGATTGGCTTTTACCAACAGGGTGTCATTATCGCAGTCCACCATGATGTCAACAAGGTGTAGGAAGTTACCGGAAGTCTCTCCCTTTGTCCACAGACAGTTACGACTACGACTCCAGAATGTCACTTTCTTGGTGGCTATCGTCTTGTCGTATGCCTCCTGGTTCATGTAACCCAGCATTAGCACATTCTTGGTTGTTGCGTCTTGAATAATGGCAGGAACCAACCCACCGCACTTCTCAAAATCTATTTTCATATTCTTACGTTAATACCTTCTGATTTCAAATACAGTTTAAGTTCTGGGATGGGGATCTCACCGAAGTGAAAGACTGATGCAGCGAGGGCTGCGTCAGAATGTCCTTCAATAAAGGTGTCCCGGAAATGCTCCTTACATCCTGCACCACCACTGGCGATGATGGGAATCGACAGATTGTCTGCCAACTCGCATAGTGCCTCATTGGCATAGCCTTGCTTTACACCGTCGTGGTTCATTGAGGTAAACAAGATCTCGCCAGCACCTCGTTCCTGGGCTTCATGTGCCCACTCAAAGAGTCCGCGCTCCGTCCGTTCACGTCCACCTTTCAGATAGCAGTGCCAGCCATCTTCGTCGAGACGGGCATCAATGGCACAAACGCACACCTGAGAACCAAAACGCGAAGTAATCTCGTCTATGAGTTCTGGTCTGCGGATAGCAGCAGAGTTCACACTCACCTTATCAGCACCGGCATATAGCAGTCGCTCCACATCTGCCAGTTCATTGATACCACCGCCAACAGTAAAGGGGATATTGATCTCCTGGGCCACACGCGTCACCATCTCTGTAAACGTCTTGCGGCCTTCGAAAGAGGCTGTGATGTCGAGGAAACAGAGTTCATCGGCTCCCTGCTCGCTGTAGGCCTTACCCAAAGCTACCGGGTCGCCTGCAGAGCGCAGGTTTACGAAGTTCGTGCCTTTAACGGTCTCACCGTCCTTCACGTCCAGACAGGGTATTATGCGTTTTGCCAGTCCCATAATTCATTCAGATTTATTTTTCCTTCATATATTGCTTTTCCGAAGACGACAGCAGGGATGCCTGCTGCATCAAGGGCATGGATGTCCTCGATGGAAGAGACACCACCAGAGGCAATCAGATGCAGTTCAGGATAGGCTGCCATCATAGACTGGTAAAGCTCAATAGCCGGACCAGCCAAGGTGCCGTCTTTGGAAATCTCTGTACAGAGCACGTTGCTCACGCCAGCATCCACATATTTCTTCAGGAAGGGCAAGAGATCCTCAGAGGAATCTTCTTTCCAACCATTGATACTGATCTTCCCGTGTCTGACATCAGCCCCTAAAATGATGCGTTCTGCACCGTATTTCTCCAGCCAACCCATAAACAAGTCAGGGTTTGTAACGGCGATAGAGCCGATTGTCACCATCGAAGCACCAGCGGCAAAAGCCTTCTCAATATCCTCATCCGTCTTGATGCCTCCACCAAAATCTACTGTCAGATGAGTCTTATTCGTAATCGCCTTGAGCACCTGCTCGTTGACGATATGCTTGGATTTTGCACCATCGAGATCCACCACGTGAAGACGCTTGAAGCCGATTTCTTCAAACTCCTTTGCCACTTCGGCAGGTGAGTCGCGATATACCGTCTTCTGGTCGTAATCACCTTTCGTGAGCCTGACACACTGGCCTCCGATGATATCTATTGCTGGAATCAGTTCTATCATAGTTCGAGGAAGTTCTTGAGAATTTGTTCACCCACCTTACCACTCTTTTCAGGGTGGAACTGGCAGGTATAGAAATTGTCCTTATGCATGGAGGCAGAGTAGGGCAGGATATAGTCTGTTGTGGCGATGGTCTCAGCACATACAGGCACATAGAAGCTATGTACGAAATATACGTAGTCGCCATCATTCAGTCCTTTGTAGAGCGGCGATTTGATGTCGTACAGCTGGTTCCAGCCCATACAGGGCACCTTGTCCTCATGACGCTGCGGCTGGAAGCGTTTCACCTCTGCATCGAAGATACCGATGCAGTCCGTGTCGCCTTCTTCCGAGTACTTGCAGAGCAGCTGCTGACCTACACAGATACCAAATACGGGCTGCTTCAATTCGCGGATTACTTTGTCAAGTCCTCTGGCCCTCAGATAGTCCATTGCCTCGCCGGCATGCCCCTGTCCAGGGAAAAGCACGCGATCAGCTTTCCTAAGCTGTTCGGCATCATCCGTCAGCAGAGGCTCAATACCCATCCGTCGGAGTGCATTCACCACCGAATAGATATTTCCCGCGTTGTATTTTACGATTGCAATATTCATTATGAGAAGATGATCGTTTTATTCTTATAAGTCAGGATCTTACGCTGGATATGCTTGCTGACAGCGTGTGAGAGCACAATCTTTTCCAAATCCTTACCTTTCAGCACCAGACTCTCTGGCGTATCCTTGTGAGTGATACGTGTGACATCCTGTTCGATGATAGGACCAGCGTCCAGGTCTGCCGTCACATAGTGGCTGGTAGCACCGATAATCTTCACGCCACGTTCGTATGCCTGATGATAAGGTTTTGCCCCGATAAAGGCAGGCAGGAAAGAATGATGGATATTGATGATATGATGCGGATATTCTGCAATCATCTCGTCACTGATAATCTGCATATAGCGAGCCAATACGATAAACGAGATATCCTCCTTCTTCAACAGTTCCATCTCAGCTGCCTCAACCTCTGCCTTGTTGGAGTGGTCTTTCTTGATACTCCATACGTAGTAGGGGATACCGAACTGCTCAGCTACATAGCGCAGATCCTCATGGTTTGACACGATACAAGGAATGTCGCACTGAAACTCTCCCGCCTTCCAACGAGCTAAGAGGTCATAAAGACAATGGCTCATCTTCGATACGAAAATGGCCATACGTGGACGCTTGTCGCTATAATAGAGACTGAACTTCATCTGATAGCGCTGGGCATAGAGCGTTGTGAGATAGTCATATAACTTGTCACGTGGAATCAGGAATCCTTCGAGTTCCCATTCTATACGCATGAAAAACATGCCCTCTACCTTGTCCACATACTGGTCGAGATAGACAATGTTACCCTTGTTATCGGTGATAAATTTAGTCACTTCAGAGATGATGCCCTGTTGATCAGGACAGTGTAAAAGCAATATTGCTGTTGTTTCCATCTAATATTTTTTGTACTTTTGAAATTTCAAGGCGCAAAGTTACAAAAAAATATGGTAAAACGTGTGATTATTCTAAGAAATTACAGCTACACCCTTAATTTCTTAAGAAATTATGCATTTTTATTCATCTTTATTGTCAGCACTGCGTAAAATTATGCTGGTGGCACCAAGAGTGAAGAGGGTGCCGTCGCTGATGATGCGACGTTCTTTGGGATTCAGCTCCACATTGTCAACGAAGGTGCCTGTGTTGCTGTTATTGTCTTTCAGAGTGTAACGAAGGGTGCCTCGTTTGTCGCGGCTGACAGTAATCGTGCAGTGATTTAGATCGACACTGGGGTCAACGGTCTCGAACGTACAGTTGGCTGGGTTGCCTTTCTGATAACGGCCAATCACATTGTCGCCCATACGGAGGGGAAGCACCTGCTTGTAATGAAACACGTTCTCGATGACGACGATAGAGCCACAACCTTCCTCATTGGCCTGCTCATCAGGCTTTTCGTCTTTCTGACGTTCACGGAGTTTGCTGACACCAATGCGAATACCGAATTCCTTGCCACAGTCGGGACATTTGAATACCAACGACTGACCAGCCGTGTATTTCGTCTCGTCGAAGGTGATATATTGATCACATTTGGGGCAACGTACGCGTTTCATCTGATTTTAATTGTATTTATAGACCCAAGCATCTTTCAGCTCCTCGTCCTTGTGGATCTTTCTAAGTTCATTGTAGGCTTCTTCCTGTGTCTGGAAATTTCCGCAGACTACACGTCGGATACTCTGAGCTTTCTGCTTGACGTAAATCTCTGCACTGTCAAGACCTTTTGCTTTCAGCCTTTCAATAAACATCTCTGCATTACGCTTGGATACCTGACTGGCAAGTACAATACAATAACCTTTTTTGACAGGTTCTGCTTTTACTGTTTGTTCTGTCTTGATCTTCTCAAGTTTGGATATCGTGTCGGCTTTATTGGTGGGCTTTTGTATATCAGCTTTACTGATTTCTATCTTACTGGTGTTGGTGTCTTTTGACATCATACCAAAGAACAGGTTGCTGTTGATGTTGCTGATGGTACGCGTCATCATCTCTGTCTTGCCTGTCGGCATGGCTGCAAAGAATACAGCCAATAAAATGGCGGCAACAGCAACGGCATTCCGGATCCATGAGAATTTGATGCGTACCACATCTTCTTCCTCCTCGTCCTCTGCTTCTACTTCTGCTTCAGCTTCTGTAGTCTCAACATCACGCTCTAACGGGTTTATGTTGAAGATCTGAGTGGCTTCCTTTTCTTCTTCCTCTTCCTCGACAGTTTCTGGCACAGGTGCCGCAGAAATTTTAAGAGGTGTCATCTCAAAAGAACACAAGCCATAGAGATCCGGAGTAAGGATGCCTGCCTCGCAAGGCGTAAACACATAATTGCCGTTCTCATTGAATTCTAACGTACCGATGCTACTGAGCTCGTAGAAACCTTTCGTCTGCAGATGCATCTTCAGTTCGTTCACCTCGTCTTCTATCCGCAAAACAGCCTCTGGATAACTGATATCGTAAGCTTCGACATAAGACTGGGCGAGGAGAGAATCGTTAATCTTGAGTTGGGGATTGAAACCGAGGGTACGCTGAGGTGGTAGGAAGAGTCCTTCGTCCTCATCATAATGTGCATCAACATGATGCGCCATAAACCCTCCAAAATCGGGTACTATGACGCAATCATTGCTGAGCAATAGAATCTCAATATGTCTTTCCAACTCTATCACGACTGCAAAAGTACGACTTTTTTTTAGAATAAACAAATAAAGATACTTAAAAAATTCATTTATATCCTTTTTTTGCATTATCTTTGCAGCAGAATTTTACATAAACATATTAATTATGAATATTGCAATCGTTGGAACAGGCTATGTAGGTCTAGTGTCTGGTACATGTTTTGCCGACACAGGTGTAAATGTTACTTGTGTAGATGTAGATGCCAAGAAGATTGAGCGTCTGAATAACGGGGATATTCCCATCTACGAGCCAGGACTTGATGAGTTAGTGAAAAAGAATGTGGCTGCTGGTCGTCTGAAGTTTACGACTGACCTGGCTTCTGTGCTTGATGATGTTGAAATCGTGTTTTCTGCAGTAGGAACACCACCAGACGAAGATGGCTCTGCAGATTTGAAATATGTGCTTCAGGTTGCTAAGACCATTGGCGAGAATCTGAAGAATTACGTGGTTGTGGTTACCAAGTCAACGGTTCCCGTAGGCACAGCCAAGAAGGTGCGCAAGGCAATTGAAGACGAGCTGAAGAAGCGTGGTGAAAATATTGAGTTCGATGTGGCATCGAATCCTGAGTTCCTGAAAGAGGGTAATGCTATCAAGGACTTCATGTCGCCCGATCGTGTAGTTGTCGGTGTGGAAAGCGAACATGCGAAGAAAGTTCTTACGAGACTTTACAAGCCTTTCATGGTGAACAACTTCCGTGTAATCTTTATGGATATCCCTTCTGCAGAAATGACTAAGTATGCAGCTAATTCTATGTTGGCTACCCGTATTTCCTTTATGAACGATATTGCCAACTTGTGCGAACGTGTAGGTGCTGATGTTAATATGGTACGCGCGGGAATCGGTTCTGATACGCGTATCGGCCGTAAGTTCCTCTATGCAGGTTGCGGCTATGGTGGATCATGCTTCCCCAAGGATGTAAAGGCACTCATCAAGACAGCCGACCAGAATGGCTATTCGATGGAGGTGCTGAAAGCTGTCGAGCGCGTGAATGAGAAACAGAAGAGCGTGCTCTTCGATAAACTCGTGAAGTCATACGGTGGCAACGTTGAAAACCTGAAAGGTAAGACTATCGCCATGTGGGGCCTCTCGTTCAAACCTGAGACCGATGATATGCGTGAGTCAACCGCCCTCGTGATGATTGAAAAACTGCTTGATGCTGGTTGTGTCATTCGTGCATACGATCCGATTGCGATGGATGAGTGTAAGCGTCGTATTGGCGATAAGATAACCTATTGCCGTGATATGTACGATGCTGTGCTCGACTCAGATGCCCTGTTGCTCCTTACTGAGTGGAAGGAGTTCCGTCTGCCTGGATGGGGTGTCATCAAGAAGGCAATGAAACGTCCGTTAGTGATTGACGGAAGAAATATCTTTGATGCTGAAGAACTTGAAGATTACGAGTTTGAGTATCATTGCATAGGTAAATAAATGAAGAGATTAACAACGATATTGATTTTTGTAGCTGCTCTGGTGGGTTGTAACCGCCAGAGTAGTTCCTCTCCGACTGAAAGCAAGGAGGCCAAACAGATGATGCAAGGTGTCTGGGTGGACGAGGAGAGTGGTGATGTGTCATTCCAGGTGAAAGGCGACACCATCTTCTATTCCGACACAACGAGTATGCCTTCATACTTTATGATCATCGGCGATTCGCTGGTTTTGGGCTCCGGCACATCCTATGGCATTATCAAGCAGTCGCCAAATGTGTTTTGGTTTACTAATCAGAATGGTGATGTGGTAAAGTTGCAGAAGAGTGTCGATCCTGTCGATTCGCTGGGATTTGAGCGTGGTAAGCCTCAGATTCTGACTTATACACAGCAGGTGAGGAAGGATTCTGTTGTCGTGTTTAACGGCGAGCGTTATCACTGGTATATCGCCATTAACCCCACGAAGTATAAGGTCGTGGCGCGTACTTACAATGATGATGGCTTAGAGGTGGAGAATATCTATTACGACAACATCATGCATATCAGTGTATTCCATGGTGCCCATCAGATCTTTTCAAGTGATTTCAAGAAGCAGCAGTATGGCAAGTTGGTTCCTGCCGGTTTTTTGGACGAAGCGGTACTCGGAGCTATGGACTTCAATCATATTGATGCCGATGGCTTGCATTTCGATGCCACGCTCTGCCGACCTGATGGAGCCAGCTGTTATATGGTGGATACGCAGATAGCCTTTACAGGTAAGCAGACCATGAAACTGATGGAATATTAAGCTTTCAGCCAGTTGTCGAGCAGCATACGAGCTATCGACAGCTTTTCAGGAATTTCAGGGAGATTGTCACGACGGAACCATCCGCCTTTGGCAATCTCACTTTTTTGCAGGTGGATCTCCCCCGACACATAATCGGCATTAAAGCCCACCATCAGTCCACAAGGATAGGGCCAGGGCTGTGAGGCGAAGTAACGAATGTTCGTAATCTTGACGCCCGTCTCTTCAAGGGCCTCACGGGCAACAGCTTCCTCAAGGGTCTCGCCAGTCTCAACAAAGCCTGCCACCAGACCGAAGAAGTCGCGCCTGAAGTTCTTGGCGCGTACCAGCAGCACCTCGTCGCCTTTATGAATGAGCACGATGACAGCGGTAGCCAACTGGGGCCATATCTCCTTGCCACACTGAGTACACTTCTTTGAGATATCAGTATCCATGCGCATCGGCGCACCACAAACACCGCAGTATTTGGTGTTCTGATCCCAGTAGAGCAGTTCCTGGCATTTGCCAGCCTTGAGATAGAGCGGGCGGGAGAGCTTATAGTAACTCTGGCGCAGACCTATCATTTCGAAGCGGTCGCTATCCGTGATAGGATTGTCGATGCGATAAGTGATGACGGGAGAGCCATCTGCCATCGGCGTGATATTCATCTGATGCGTCCAAGCCTTTACCTCTGTCGGCGGTTCTTCCTCATAGGGAATGGTAAAATTGCCGTCGGCAGTCTTTTCAAGCAACAAGTCTTCCTTGCAGAATACGAAATAGTATGTCTTTGCCATTATTGATTTCCAAAAAGTAGTTTTCTGTCGCGCTCCAAGGCTGGTTTTGCCCATGCCTCAGGCACGAACTTCCAATTGTTGTTGGGCTTCGGATCCAGCGTACCCATCTTGCGGATCTCTTCTGTCAGGAAATGACGCTGGTCACGGTCGGTGTTATAGAGCACACGTGCTTCGAGAGAGTCTTTTGGGATCCCGGCTCCCTGCGTCAGCAACTCACCGCCACCGTTAGCCCGATAGCTGTTCATCGCCACCTTATACCACTTCTTCTCATCGAAGGGCTCACCGTTCGACATGCGGAGGATTTTTACTTTCTCACCGTCGGGCTTTGTCAGATCCACCTCATAGTCGATACCGCAGGCAGAGTCGAAGTTAAAGGTGTAGTATTGGAATCCTGTGCGTTGCTGATCATCTTTTGAATCAGCGTTCAGTCTCAGGGCATGATCATCGGGCGATGTCATCGTGTTGGTCCACATGTCATAGCTGTACTCCAGATGCTTACGCACTTCCTCACCTGTCATACGAAGCGTGAAGAGCAGATTCTCAAAACGGTAGAGCTTAAACATGTCTGCCATCGTCACTTCACCAGCTTTAATCGTTGAGTTGAATGACAAAGGAGCAGTCAGCGAGATATCTGCTTTTGTAATCTGCAATTGCAAGTTATGTATGAGATCGGTAAAGGCAGAGTTGCCGAAGTAACTGTCTCTGGTGTAAATCGGTGACTCAAAACGACCGATCTTTTGACCAACATAAGCCTTCACGGCATCGATGTCTTTCTGGAAGTGAGCCATCATCTGTTCGTCGATCTGCTCATCGCGGACATTCACAATCGTTCCTTTGATATCCTTATTTACCACCTTGCCATCCTTGATGGTCAGTTTGATTTCTGCCTCAGCTACATTCTGTACCCAGCAGGATGGGTCGATGATCAGCACCTGCTTTCCTTCTTTATCAGTGATCCATTCGTTGTGTACCTGATGGTCATGTCCAAAGAAGATAACATCAAATCCTGGTACCTCTCGGGCGACGGCTGCTGTGGCGTTCTCCTCGTAGTCTGGGGTAACGATGCCGCCATCCTTACC
>Ga0256407_10005460_pt1 | contig 20386 bp, 12 predicted proteins | sample RumenRJG_04DNA_FD_193489 | JGI IMG/M metagenome (GOLD analysis project Ga0256407, IMG submission 193489) | Bovine rumen microbial communities from Lethbridge, Alberta, Canada - RJG_04 | ecosystem: Host-associated > Mammals > Digestive system > Stomach > Rumen | place: Canada: Alberta... | reverse complement strand
ACCAATGAAGTGGCGGAAGCGGTCTGGATTCCCCGAGATGAGGTTCAGGTTCAGGACAACGGCGTTTCCCTCACCTTTGAGATGATCAACCGGTTTAAAAACGGAGAAATATAAAAAGTACGGAGAAATACAGCCAAACTACGAAGGAGACACTACTTTATGAGCACGATCACAATGAACCTGTATTACACCGGTGTGAACGGAAACGCACAGAAATTTGCCCGGGAGATGGAGAGCAGCGGAACGGCCGCGGCGATCCAGGCTGAAGAAGGGAACCTCAAATACAATTATTTTATCTTCATGGATGACCCGGAGACTGTCCTTCTGATCGACAGCTGGAAGGACCAGGCTTCTCTCGATGTCCACCATGCATCCCCGATGATGCAGACGATCATGCAGCTTCGCGAAAAGTACGATCTCCATATGCGTGCGGAGCGCTATTCGCAGGAGGATGAGGCGGTCAGTGCGTCGGATGCTTCCTTTATCAGACAGTGAACGCGGCAGGGTCAATACCGAAAGGAATCAAACAAGGGAGCAGCAGCGGAGTATTTTCCGTTTGCTGCTCCCTTTTGATGACACGGCCCGCAAAATGTTTTTCCGCCTGACGGCGGACGCGGGCCGGCTGAGCCCAGGTCCGTTTCCAGGCCCTGCACCACCAGTTTGTCGCCAGTGCGAAGGCCGGTATGAAAAAGGTGCTTTAGGTCAACGGCAGTCCCAACAAAAAAGGAAATAGCGCCAGGCTCTGAAGACAGCGGAGAGAGGGCAGGGATTCAGCCTCCCGCACTGGAGGAGAAGATCCGGACGAATTTTGTACGGTAGAAATAGCAGGTGCTCAACACGGGGCCTGGACACGAAGAAGGGCTCTGGTGATCCCATTTGATTGAATGGGATGGTCAGTACATTTCTCCGTGTCCCGGCCTTCCGAGATCCTCCCGCAGGAAGAGAAAATTATTCTTCAGAACCTTGACGGGCGTCAGTTTTTTCCGTCGCACCAGATCCTGTATGTTCTGCCTCGTGCAGTGCAGGAGCTCTGCGGCGGATGCTGTATCGACCACGTTTTCCTGCACAAAAGAGCGAAAATCGGATGCAGTGACCGGAAGCAGGGTGCCTGCATTCCTGAGATCTTCATAGGAAATATAATAATCATCCTCCAGTGCCAGACCGCTTCCCTGTGCATGCAGAGAAAACAGCTGCAGGAGGTCATTAAGTTCATTTCGTTCATCAAGTTCATTCTGCGTGCTGCAGACAGAATCAGATGGATTAATGGTGTGGGATAAAGCCTGCTGGTAGTACAGCAGCCTCTTTCGCTGTGTCTCCTGTAAGGGGAGCTCTTCCTGCGTAATACTTCGAATCATCCCGTCCCGGAAAAAGAGGAGAGAACGGCGACCGGTATGCAGGCAGCCGGACAGGCGTAGGGACAGGCGCGTCCTAAGCTCCTCGGGGAGTCTTTTTTCCGGCAGCGGAACAATGAAACAGTCATCCTGTGCACAGCGGCCGTCAGAGAGGATCAGGAGACGGCAGGGATCGTATTCCTCCAGCCCGTTGTCCCGCAGAATGGTCCCGAGATTCTGCCTGTCCCGCGGAACGATCCGCTGTTCCACCCAGACCTGGCTCCAGTAGGGATCCACCGACCGCTTTCCTTTTTTCACAAAGGAGGAAAGAATGAGCGGGGCTTCCCATTCGTCGACATCTTCACAGATTTCGATGGTAAAGCACATGCTGTCCGGATCATAAAGAAGCCATGCAAGATCCCTTTCTTTCTGGATGGACGCATCACGTATTGCAAAAGCTTTCATAGTATTTCCACCTCTTCCAGATCATCTGCCAGATGACTTCACGCCTCTTTTCCGAAACAGCCTCATCAAGATGCAGGAATATCTGATCCTGATCCGATTCTCTAAGACCGGGGCTCTGTAAAGGATCATTATCTGCCCGATCGCCGGTTTCTGATGGTCTGAGCATTTCGATTTTTCTATATTCTTTCGGAATCAGATTTAAGTTCTCCATGGCTGAGTGAGATCCGACAAAGCACTGGACCGGACGATCAGCCATGGGATCGACAGCGTTAAGGCTTTCTTCTTCGTGCAGCGAAAAGCACAGGCTCAGACCATGGTCAAACAGGGGCGCAAGCCTGATTGTCTTTGTCTGCCGGTTCCGCAGAACTTCCAGATTGGCTCCATGACGATCCCGGTTCAGAATCAGAAAATCCACCAGCAGCATATCACTGATATATTGTCCCCATCCTTGACGAAAACAAAAATCCAGAGGGGATTCCTCCTCCTCTTTTTCCATCTGATAGTAAGTATCCAGTGCGATCTTGCTCTCGCCGTTCTGTCTGTAGTCTTTTGACCGACACAACCATGTCTCGTATTCCTTCCCGTCGATAAGAACCAAGGCATGAATCAACTGATAAGGCAGGTGCGGAATCCGCAGAATAGTCAGGAGGCGGTCTGCAATGATCTCATTAACACACTCATGACCGACAATACCCCTGTACGGGTCATAATCGGACAGCTTATAGTACCATCGCTCTCCACGAATCCTTGCAGATGCTTTCAAAAAGGACCCTGCTGTACCGGATGAGTGCCTGATTTTTGTCCACTGCAGATGCCGAAGATCCTGTAGCTGCAGGATCACCTTTTCATCATTCGTCTTTTTATTCATTTCCCGCCTCCTGTAGTAATTATATATAATTACTTGTCAAATGACAATATATTACAGGGACGGGCAGATTAGAATATATTTGGCGGCCGCAGGAAAGACGGCGAAGTCAATCCTTTTTTTCCCGGAGAGTGCCTGAAGACCGTCCCTTTGACATGTCCCCTTGACAAGGAATATCAGTTTAAAAATTCAGCTCTTTTTTCTGGAACAAAAGGATCGTAGCCAGAGTAGCTCCGAATATGTATACGACAAGGATCAGCAGCAGCTTCAAAATCCCCTCTTCGGTCGCTCCGATGTAAAATCCGTCACCAGAGAGGATGCAGCTCCGCTGAAGTAGAATCTCTCCGGGTGATATCTGGCCAGATTGGGAAACATATTGACAAATTCCAGCGCAAGCGGTATGAGAAGCTCTGCGGCAAGGTAAGCAATGATTCCCAGGGTTGTATTCTCCGTAAGATAGAAAAAAGCAGTAGCGATCACCACACTGGCAGTGGTACACAGGACATCACTGAACAGTACCAGAACGATATACTTTGCCTGGTCGGGAGACAGCGTCACCTTTAAGACCGGCTTTACGATCAGGGAACAAAGTCCTGCAGAGATGTATATATAGGAGAGGATCAGGAAGGTGTCCAGGAACTTGGCCAGGATCATGGCAGGATTCTCCGTCGATTATGCCAAACGTGGATTCAAGGGACTGCGCCTGCTGCTCTATTATATCAGTATGGCCAGGCATATGGTCGGAGGAAAGCTGATGCTGTTTATCGGAATCATTGCTCTGGATGCAGGGATGCTGTCCCTGTCTTTGCAGGATTCGCCCCGGGAATTTATGATTTTCTACCTTCTGGGCACTTTTGCGTTTTCAGGCCTTGTTGATGTACTGCGTGCCAGAGAGTCCCGCCGGGTTGGCGCCCGGTCCTGGCGGCTTACTCTGATCATCGGGGCAATTAATCTGGCACTGGCCATTTTCGCAGGTGTCTTCGGTTTCGCCCTAAAAAAAACAGATACTGTATCTTATATCTACGGCGCAGGCCTGGTCTACAGCGGGATCATGCGTATCATTTCTGCATTTCGCCGGACAGAGATTGTTTATATCCAGTAGATACGAAAAAACACTGGCAGGATTATGCTCCAGTATGTATAATAAGCAGGAAAAGCAAAGGCGCTTTGAGAGAAAAAGAGTTTCTCTCAGAGCGCCTTTTTGCGCGATAAGGCCGGAGAGCGGCCGCCGTGCCTGCGCGAGCGCACACCGCATTCCGTCACTGGCATTCCGAAATGGGGGATCATCATGACAAAATATATCTTTGTGACCGGAGGAGTGGTCTCCGGACTTGGAAAAGGAATCACAGCGGCTTCTCTGGGCAGGCTCCTCAAGGCCCGCGGGCTGAAGGTGGCGGCGCAGAAGCTGGATCCCTATATCAATGTGGACCCGGGGACTATGAGCCCCTACCAGCACGGCGAGGTCTATGTCACCGAAGACGGGGCGGAGACAGACCTGGATCTGGGCCATTATGAGCGTTTTATTGACGAGGACCTGAACCGCTTCTCCAACCTGACGACCGGCAAGGTCTACTGGAATGTCCTGAACAAGGAGAGAAGAGGGGAGTACCTGGGCTCCACAGTCCAGGTGATCCCCCATATCACCAACGAGATCAAGGAGTTTGTTTATTCTGTCGGACAAAAAACCGACGCCGATGTCGTGATCACGGAGATCGGCGGGACCATCGGTGACATCGAATCCCAACCCTTCCTGGAGGCTGCCCGTCAGATCTCTCTGGAGGTAGGAAGAAGCAACAGCCTTTTTATCCATGTGACCCTGGTTCCTTATCTGCAGGGATCCGGAGAGCATAAATCCAAGCCGACCCAGCATTCGGTCAAGGAACTGCAGGGGATGGGAATCCATCCCAATCTCATCGTTCTGCGCTGCAATGAACCGCTGGAAAAATCAATCTTCGAGAAGATCGCCATGTTCTGCAACGTGCGGGAGGACTGTGTTATCGAGAACCGGACCATGTCCAACCTCTACGAGGCCCCTCTGATGCTGGAAAAGTCCGGATTTTCGGAAGTTGTCTGCCGGGAACTTCATATAATGGCGCCTGCGCCGGATCTGGAGGAGTGGCGGCAGATGGTGGCCCGGATCCATCAGGCCCGGACCCACTGTGTCAGGATCGGACTGGTTGGAAAATATGTAGGGCTTCATGACGCCTATCTGTCTGTCGCGGAAGCCCTTAGACATGCGGGCATTTTTCACAATGTTCATGTCGAGATCCAATGGATCGACTCCGAGGGCATCCGGGAAGAGAATCCGGCGGAGAATCTCGCCGGTCTGGACGGGATTATCCTACCGGGCGGCTTCGGCAGCCGGGGCATCGAAGGCATGATCCTGGCGGCACAGTATGCAAGGGAAAACCATATCCCTTATTTTGGCATCTGCCTGGGCATGCAGATCGCGGTAATCGAGTTTGCCCGGCATGCCGCAGGCCTGCCTCATGCGGATTCAGGGGAATTTGATGACCGGTGTCCCGACAAGGTGATCGACTTTATGCCGGGACAGAGTGATGAGATCGATAAGGGCGGGACCCTGCGTCTGGGGGCTTACCCCTGTGAGATCATTCCCGGAACAACCATGGAGCGCTGTTACGGGCCGGGGCCGATCAGCGAGCGCCATCGTCACCGCTATGAATTCAACAATGCTTATCGAGATGTCCTGCAGGAGCACGGCCTGACCCTGAGCGGTCTCTCTCCGGACGGAAGACTGGTGGAGACCGTGGAACTGACGGACCATGATTTTTACCTGGGTGTTCAGTTTCACCCGGAATTCAAGAGTCGTCCCAACCGGCCCCATCCCCTGTTCAAAGCCTTTATCGAAGCGGCAGTCCGACAGGGCGCTGAGCAGATCCGGAATGAACAGTTTCTGAAATGAACAGATCCGAAAAGAACAGAACCGAACTGAACGGGTCCAGACAAAACCCCTACAATCAATGTAGAGAAATGTAACGATGAAAAGAATCAGTAAAAGTACGCGGATTTTTAATAAGCACAAAGATATCATCCCCGCCCTTTCAAGGATCTGTGCCGTGGCGGCCTGTAAAGGATCCAGAGCAGTTCTGCACAGGGTCGGCAGCGGGGGAACCTCTTTTCCCGGCAGGGCGGCCATGCTGCTGAAAAAAGATTTACTGGCAGCTGTCTCAGAAGGCATGAACTGCATCGTTGTGACCGGAACCAACGGGAAGACGACGACCTCCGCCATGCTGGCCCGGATGATGCAGCTGGCGGGACTGGATCCTGTCTCCAATCGGTCCGGGGCCAACCTCCTGTCTGGTGTGACGGCAGAGCTTACCGCCTGCGCGGACTGGCGGGGACATCCGAAGAAAAAGTATGCCGTCATTGAATGCGATGAGGGCGCCCTGTACCAGGTCCTTCCTTTTCTCCGTCCCAAAGTGATCGTCGTGACGAATGTTTTCCGGGATCAGCTGGACCGCTACGGGGAGGTCATGCACACCCTGGAGTCGATCCGGAGGGGCATACGACTGGCGCCTGACGCCCTTTTGTGCCTCAATGCGGACGACTCGCTGACAGCTTCCCTGGCACTGGATCTGCCCAATCCCGTCGCCTGGTTCGGAATGGAGCCGGTCGCAGAAGAGAAAACAGCTGCTGCAGAGGAACCGGTCGCGGAAGAGAAAACAGCTGTTACAGAGAAGCCAGCCGCGGAAGGGGAAACAGATGCTGCAGAAAAAGCGAATACGCAAGGGGAGTTTTTTGCAGGGAAGGGGCAGGCTTCAGAAGAAGAATTATCTGCATCAGAGGAACTGCACGGATCGGAGAAAACGCAGGTCAGTGATGCCCGTTTCTGCATCCGCTGCGGGGCGGAATATCACTACACCTTTCGCACCTATGCCCATCTGGGCGGATTCTACTGTCCGTCCTGCGGTTACAGGCGAAGGAAGCCCGGGACCGTCGTGCTGCTGCCGCCGCCTGTGTCGGGATCGTCTGGATCGGACCGCGCAGCAATGAATGCACCCCGCAAAAAAGCTTTGGGCATGCGTTTTCCGGGCGGCGGGCCGGATCCGGAGGAAGTGAAGATTGCGGCTCCTGCCCTTTACAACCTGTATAATGCGGCAGCGGCTTCCTGTGCCGCACTGGAATCCGGTTTCGGGATATCGAAGTCCGCAGTCATCCGGGCCCTGGAGGAGACGGAGGGGAGCTTTGGCCGCATGGAACGATTTGTAGTGGGCCAGGTTCCGGTACAGATGATCCTGGTCAAAAATCCCGCCGGCTGTAATCAGGTGCTGGACTATCTGTGCGGGATCCGGGAACCTTATACGGCTGTCCTCTGCCTGAACGACGAAGACGCGGACGGGCATGACATTTCCTGGATCTGGGATGTCGACTATGAAAAGCTGGCCTGCGATCCTTTTTTACACAAGATCTATGTGTGGGGAAAACGGGCGGAGGATCTCCAGCTGCGGCTGAAATATGCAGGGATTCCGGAAAATGGAATAGAACGGGTCAAAGAGAAGAAAGCATTGCTGGAAGCAATAGGGAACAGCCGGGTGCCTGTCTATATTCTGCCCAATTACACCACCATGCTGTCCCTGTGGAAGACGCTGAAAAAACAGGCGATTCCGTCCTGAGCAGGTTTTCTTCCTGAACAGATCTGCGACACCGACAGTGGATGAGAACCATCGTTCATTTTGAAATCTGCAGATGTCACTTTGTTACAGGCTGCTGTCAGAAAAGATGATTTTTTTGAGGAAGAATTTTTTGAGGAAGTATTTTTTGTGAAAGAATTCTTTGAGGAAGATGAGGAGAGTCCTGACATGGAATTGAAAATCTGTCATCTGTATCCCGACGTTCTCAATCTGTACGGGGACCGGGGAAATATCCAGTGCCTGCAGCGCAGGCTGGCGTGGAGAGGAATCGATTGCCAGGTAGACTTTATGGGAATCGGAGATTATAAAAGCCTTTCCGGATATGATCTCTTCTTCATTGGCGGGGGACAGGATTTTGATCAGGAAATTCTGCTGGAAGATCTGCGCCTGCGCAAGGGTGTGGAGATCCGGGCAGCGCTTGAAGACGGAAAGACTTTTCTGTGCATCTGCGGCGGCTACCAAATGATGGGACACTACTATGAAACAGTTGACGGGAAAAAATGCGAGTTTCTTGGCGCGATTGATTTCTATACTGTCGGAGGAAAAGAGAGAATGATCGGCAACTACGCCTTCCGGTTGGGCGAGGAATCCGGCGGGAGCATCGTCGTTGGGTTCGAAAACCACAGCGGAAGGACCTTTCTGGGCAGCGGGGTGCATCCGTTGGGAAGGATCCTCAAAACGGAAAGAAAAATCTCCCTTCCCGGGAAAAAGGCGCGGCAGACCGGATACGGCAACAACGGCGTCGACCGCACGGAGGGGGCCAGATACAGAAATGCCTTCTGTACCTACAGCCACGGACCTGTCCTGCCTAAAAATCCGGCCTTTGCGGACATCCTGCTGGAAACAGCACTTCAAAGGAAATACGGTTTCTGCAGCCTGGAGCCTTTGCCGGATGGATTTGAAGGGCTTGCACATGATTCGGTTCTGAAAAGAGTCATTCGGGGAGAACTCTCCTGACTGTAAAGCGAGGCTGTTATATACAGATTCTCGGGGAGGCGGTGCCCTTCTAAAAATACAGATGATTATTTCGGGCAATGAGGTCCGGACTCGGAATGAGTCCGGGCTTTTTTATTCTTCATCGCGCAAGACTCGCAAGCGAGTCTTGAATTGAAAGTAAGAAAGGAGGCTGTTCATGGCAGCATATGAACCAATTCGATCGGGTATTCCGGCGATGGATGCCGCACTGGACAATATCCGTCTGGGAGACAACGTAGTCTGGGAAGTGGGATCTCTGGATGAGTTTCGTGCAGTGGCAGTCCCCTTCGCGGAGCAGGCCCTGCGGGATGGGAGAAACCTGCTCTATATCCGTTTTGCGGAGCATGAGCCGATCCTGCCGCCCATGGAGGGCCTGCGGGTCATTCAGGTTCCCCTGTCCCACCGCTTTGAGACCTTCACCGTGGAGATCCACAACATCATCGAAAAGGAAGGCTATGATGCCTTCTATGTCTTCGACTGCCTGTCGGAGCTGGAGGCAGCCTGGGCGACAGACCTGCTCATGGGGGATTTTTTCCATCTGACCTGTCCCTTCCTCTTTATCCTGGATACAGTCGCTTATTTTCCTGTGCTCCGGGGCAGGCACTCCTTTGACGCCCTGCAGAAGATCCGGGATACCACCCAGCTCTTTCTGGATGTTTTCACAGAGGAAAAAGGACCAGCCGTCGACGGCAGCGACAAAGAGGGGATCCTGTCCATGTATGTCCGCCCGGTCAAGGTCTGGCGGCGGGAGACGGAGGCCATGCTGCAGCCCCATCTCTATGACCTGCGGACCGGGACTTTTTCAGTCGGCGGGGAAGGTGTGCAGATGAGTCATTTCTACCGCCAGCGGAATCTGGCGGGAACTACGGCCAACCAGAATATGGACAGCTGGGAGCGCTTTTTCCAGAGGACCAGGATCAAATACGAGAACGGGCTGGATGTGACACAGGAGTGCAGCCGTATGTGCAATATCATGCTGACGCGGGATGAGCGGCTGCGGGAGCTGATCAAGGAACACTTTGCGCCCGAGGACTATTTCGAGGTCCATGACCGCATGGTAGGGACCGGCATGATCGGCGGCAAGGCGACCGGCATGCTGCTGTCGCGCAAGCTCACCCAGAACCTGCGGCCGGATATCTATGACCGGATCGAACCGCACGACTCTTTTTATATCGGGTCGGATGTCTTTTATACCTATATCGTAGACAACGGTTTCTGGGATCTGCGGGTGAAGCAGCGGACGGAGGAAGGGTATTTTGCCCTGGCCGGGCAGATGGAGGACCTGCTTCTGCACGGGAAGTTTTCCGGGGCCATGGAGACGGAGTTCCGCCGGCTTCTGGAGTACTACGGAAATGATCCTGTCATCGTGCGTTCCAGTTCCATCCTGGAGGACGGTTTCGGCAACGCCTTTGCCGGCAAATATGAATCCGTTTTCTGCGCCGGAAACGGCACCGTAGAGGAGAGGCTGGAGACTTTTGAAAACGCCATCCGGACAGTCTATGCCAGCACCATGGGCCTGTCCGCATTGGATTACCGCAAACGCCGGAGCCTGGATAAACGGGATGAGCAGATGGCCATTCTGGTCCAGCGTGTCTCCGGTTCCCGCTATGAGCATTTCTATATGCCCGCGGCGGCGGGCGTCGGCTATTCCATCAGCCCCTATCGATTCAGCGCAGACCATCCCAGTGAGGGCATGCTGCGTCTGGTCATGGGCCTGGGCACAGCGGCCGTGGACCGGCGGACAGGCTCCTATCCACGTATGGTCATGCTGGAGGATCCGACCAGAAATCTTCTGACTTCGGCTTCCGACCGCCACCAGTTTTCCCAGCGCCTGATCGACGCCGTTCGCTTTTCCTCGGGAGAGGTGGAGGGTTTTGACCCCGACTTTGTGCAGAAGGAGATTCCTTCTTATCTGAACCGGCTTCTTTTGTCCCATGACTGGGACGCGGAGCGGACCTTCACAGACCGGGGGATCGACCGGAGCATCTACTACGTCTCCTGTGACGGACTGGTCAAAAATAAGCAGCTCATGGAGGACATGCGGGGCATCCTGCGCCTGCTCAAGGAGGCCTATGTATATCCGGTGGATATTGAATATACCATCAATATGGCCCCGGACGGCGAATATGTGATCGATCTGCTCCAGTGCAGGCCTCTCCAGCAGACCAAGGAGGGGGACGCTGTCCATGTGCCTGAGCTTCTCCCGGACCAGATCCTCATGGAGACCAAAAAGGTCTCCATGGGCTTCTCGCGCACCTTCCCTGTGGATCTGGTCGTCTATATCGATCCCATCCGCTACTATGAGATGCCCTACCGGGACAAATTCCGGGTGCGGGACCTTCTGTCTGCAGTCAACTGGAAGTTGCGGGGGCAGGGAAAGCGCATGCTGCTCCTCACGCCCGGACGGATCTGCACCTCCTCGGCGGAACTGGGCGTGCCTTCCTCCTTTGCGGATATCAGTGAATTTGACATGATCGCAGAGATTTCCGAGACCAGGGCAGGCTATGTGCCGGAGCTGAGTTACGGCAGCCACATTTTCCAGGATCTGGTGGAGGCGGAGATTCTCTATACGGCTGTTTTTGAGGCGCAGTCAACCCTGCATTTTACGCCCTCTCTGCTGGAACCCTATGCGGCTTCCCTGGCTGAGTATGCAGACTATGCCACAGAGGCGGAAGGCATGGAAGGAATGGAACAGATCCTGCAGGTCTACGACACCGGGCAGAGCGGCCTGACGCTTTATTATGATATGTCCCGGGAGCACCTGCAGGTGTCTTTCTCAAAGGAGGAAAAAGAAATTGATTCATGAAGAATGCGGTGTGTTCGGGATTTGGCAGCCGGAAAACGGCAGCGTGGCTTATGACACTTATGCAGGGCTCTTTGCCCTGCAGCACAGAGGACAGGAGGCGGCCGGGATCGCCGTCTCCTGCCAAGGGGTTTTTCATTTTCACAAAGACGTCGGACTGGTCAGCGAGGTCTTCTCCGGACTGGCCCTGCAGGCGCTTGGAGAAGGCAATATCGCTGCAGGTCACGTGCGCTATTCGACCAGCGGCAACCCTGGCAGGACCAACGCCCAGCCCATTGTGGTCCGGCATCGCAAGGGAAATCTGGCGGTCTGTCACAATGGAAATCTGGTCAATTCCGTACAGCTGCGGGAGGAACTGGAACTGACCGGCTGCATTTTCCACACGACAAGCGACACGGAGGTGATTTCTTACCTGGTCACACAGGAGCGCCTGGCCTCCTCCTCGATCGAAGAGGCCCTGGAGCGCACCATGGGCCGCATAGAGGGTGCTTACTCCCTGATCCTGATGTCTCCCTCCAAGCTGCTGGCGGCCCGGGATCCGCATGGTTTCAGGCCGCTCTGCATAGGAGAAAAGTCTGACGGAGCAATCGTTTTCGCTTCGGAGAGCTGTGCCCTGGATGCGGTCGGAGCCCGCTTTGTGCGGGATATCCTCCCGGGAGAGATCGTCGCCGCAGGCCCGGAGGGAATCCGCACGATTCGCACGCACTGCGGGGAGATGCCTCGCTCCCTGTGTGTCTTTGAGTATATTTATTTCGCCAGGCCTGATTCTGTCCTGGAGGGATGCCCCGTCAGCCGATGGCGGCAGGAGGCGGGAAGGCGCCTGGCAAAGACCCATCCCGTCGATGCGGACGTGGTCGTCGGCGTGCCGGACTCGGGCTTGGACGCGGCGATCGGTTATGCGGACGCATCCGGGATCCCCTACAGGATCGGCCTTGTCAAAAACAAGTATATCGCCCGGACCTTTATCGCTCCTTCCCAGGAGCAGAGAGCAGGCATGGTAAGGCTCAAACTGAATCCCGTCCGGGAAGTGGTCGAAGGAAAGCGGGTGGTTCTGGTCGATGATTCCATCGTGCGCGGCACGACTTCGGCGCAGCTGGCGGGTCTGGTGCGGGGAGCAGGGGCGGCCGAGGTGCACCTTCGCATCTGCGCGCCGCCTTTTCTCCATGCCTGCTACTACGGGACAGACATTGACTCGGAGGACAATCTGATCGCCGTCAACCACACCGTGGAGGAAACTGCGAGGATTATCGGTGTGGATTCCCTGGGTTATCTGTCGGTGGAGGACGCAGGCAGGATTTATGTCTCCGGCGGGGGGCTCTGTAGGGCTTGTTTTGACGGATGCTATCCCACAGCCGTGCCCTTCGTGAGCAGCAAGAACCGCTTTGAACTGCCCATCGGCGGGTGACAGATATGAATTCGATAAAGGAAAGCACAATCTTCTCTTATGCTGATTTGTGCATGCTGACAAAGATTTCATGGAATTATATCGTATTATTGTATACAATGTGCTTTGACAATCCATCTGTATAGAGTATAATACTCATATACAGCAAGGGCGCTGCAGGGAAACCTGCGGCGCCTTTTCTGCTATCAGCCGGCGTATGACACTGATCAACCGGATCCCACGGACAAAGAAGTCCGGGTCCTGCGAAAGCGGGATCCGGACTTTTTTACCTGAGGGGTCACAACAGGGAAGAGGAAAAAACTATGGATTACAACGTTTCAACTGTCACATGGGTATTGATAGCAACTGCTCTGATCTATTTCATGCAGGCGGGGTTCGCGCTCTGTGAAGCCGGTCTGACCAGGGCCAAGAACACCGGTAACATCCTGATGAAAAACATGATGGACTTCTGCATAGGAACGCCCTGTTACTGGCTGGTGGGCTTCGGCCTTATGTTCGGGAGCTCATCTCCCCTGATCGGCCGCCTGGATCCCATGATCCGGGGGCTCTACGGGGCGGAGAACACAGTCGTTCCGCAGACCATGCCGCTCTGGTGTTATGTGATCTTCCAGACAGTCTTCTGCGCAACCGCGGCGACCATCGTGTCGGGCTCCATGGCGGAGCGGACCAATTTCAAGGCCTACTGCGTCTATTCCGCAGCCATCTCCCTTCTGGTCTATCCGATCGGCGGACACTGGGCCTGGGGCGGCGGCTGGCTGTCAGGCCTGGGCTTCCATGATTTCGCCGGAAGCGCGGTTGTCCACAACGTGGGCGGCGTCATCGCCTGTCTGGGCGCATGGATGCTGGGACCCAGGATCGGCAAATATGACCGGGAGGGAAAGGTCAAGGCCATTCCCGGCCACAACATGATGGCTGTGGCGCTGGGCGTCTTCATTCTCTGGTTCTGCTGGTTCGGTTTCAACGGCGGCTCCACCGCCTCCATGGCAGACGGCGCGGATGCTTTCCATGCTTCCCTTGCCTTCATGAACACCAACCTGGCCGCGGCCGTGGCAACTGTCGTGACCATGGTCTTTACCTGGCTGCGCTACGGCAAGCCGGATGTCTCCATGACCCTCAACGCCGCGCTGGCAGGCCTGGTGGCCATCACAGCGGGCTGCGACTGCGTGACTCCTTTCGGCGCCTTTGTGATCGGTCTTGTCGCCGGCGTCCTGGTCGTTTTTTCGGTGGAGTTTTTTGACAATGTCGCAAAGATCGACGACCCGGTCGGCGCTGTGTCTGTACATATGGCCAACGGCATCTGGGGCACTCTTGCGGTCGGCCTCTTCTCCAACGGCGAGGACGGCGTTATGACAGGCCTCTTCTATGGAGGCGGCGCAAAGCTCCTGGGCGTCCAGGCTCTGGGCATTCTGGCAATTGACGCCTATGTTCTGATCGTCATGTTCATCGTCTTCAAAGCCATCGATGCTGTCATCGGCCTGCGTGTTCCCGCCCAGGTGGAGATTGATGGTCTGGATCTGCACGAGCACGGCCTGGCAAGCGCCTATTCCGGCTTTGCTATCAGCGACGTTACCAACATGGTCATGGATGTCAACGAGAACACAGACCTGGGTGAGGGCGAGTATGACAGGGCCTCTGACGCCCAGATCCGGGCAGCGGTCAAGGTCGTGGATACTTCCGGCGTCACTGCAGCTGCGGCATCCGGCGTTGGCTCTGCCAAAGCACCTGCCGGGACTTGGGCTGATCTGCCCGCAGCAGCGGGAGCTATCCCGGATTCCGGCATCTACCGCCTGTCCATCATCTGCCGTCTCAACAAGTTTGATGAACTCAAGCAGAGACTCAACGAGCTGGGTGTGACAGGCATGACCATGACCCAGGTCATGGGCTGCGGCATCCAGAGAGGCTCCAGCGAGCGCTACAGAGGCGCTGTCGTCGACGCAACCCTCCTGCCCAAGGTCAAGGTCGAGGTCGTCGTAGCAAAGATCTCCGTGGACAAGGTCATTGAAGCTGCCCGCAAAGCCCTCTACACCGGCCACATCGGTGACGGCAAGATCTTTGTCTACAACGTTCTCCACGTCGTCAAGGTCCGCACCGGTGAAGAAGACTTCGCGGCACTGCAGGACGTAGAATAAACAGAGAGCCGAAGTCCCGCCGAGGACATGCCTGTAAGCGTGTTCGTGATTTTTCGAATGACGCAGAATTGTTACTGTGACGCAGAATCCTTGCCCGCAAAACAGACAGGCAGCATTACAAAGGCAGTATGCTTCTCATCGGAATCAATTATGATGAGAAAGAAAAAACGCACACCTGTGCGATCGAGCGGGTAGAGAAAACTGTATAATTGTATACAAAAAGTATTGACAGAAAGTTCTTCGCGTGTATAATAAGAGTTCATAAAGCAAAGGCGCTTGAAGAAACGGCGTAAAGCCCGTCTCTTCAGGCGCCTTTTCTATTACCCGGAAATCATGTAAGCTGCAGTTCCGGAACGTGTCTCCCCGGGACTTGTACAGATTTGATGAGGAGGAAAAAGAGATGAGTGAAAGCAATGCAAAAGTTCCCGAAATCTACGCCAGCATGGTCTTCAATGACAAGGTCATGCGTGAGCGCCTGCCCAAGGATGTCTATCAGGCAGTGCGCAAGACCAGCAAGAAGGGCACCCATCTGGAGCTGGATGTAGCCAATACAGTGGCGGCAGCCATGAAGGAATGGGCGCTGGAGAAGGGAGCGACTCACTTTACCCACTGGTTCCAGCCCATGACAGGACTGACGGCGGAAAAGCATGATGGTTTCATTTCCCCGACTTCTGACGGCGGTGTCATCATGGAGTTCTCCGGCAAGGAGCTGGTCAAGGGCGAACCGGATGCCTCCAGCTTCCCCTCGGGCGGACTGCGCGCCACCTTCGAGGCCCGCGGCTACACAGCCTGGGATCCCAGCTCCCCCGCCTTCATCAAGGACGGTTCGCTCTATATCCCGACTGCCTTCTGCTCCTACGGAGGCGAGGCCCTGGACAAAAAGACACCTCTCCTGCGTTCCATGGAGGCCCTCTCTGAAGCGGCTGTCAAAGTCCTGCACCTTCTGGGCAACACCGCTGTCACCCATGTGGATACGACCGTGGGTTCCGAGCAGGAGTATTTCCTGATCGACAAGGATCTTTACAAAAAGAGAAAGGACCTGCTGCTGACCGGCCGGACCCTGATGGGGGCTTCGGCACCCAAGGGGCAGGAGATGGAAGACCACTACTTCGGCGTCCTCAAGCCCAAGGTGTCCGAGTATATGCATGCTTTGGACCGCGAATTGTGGGAGCTGGGCGTTCCGACCAAGACCAAGCACAACGAGGTCGCACCCGCCCAGCATGAACTGGCGCCGGTCTTTGAGACCGCCAACATCGCCGTCGACCACAACCAGCTGACCATGGAGGTCATGAAGAAGGTGGCAGACCGATTCGGCTATGCCTGCCTATTGCACGAGAAGCCCTTCGAGGGGATCAACGGCTCCGGCAAGCACAACAACTGGTCCATCAGCACGGATACAGGCGAGAACCTGCTCAACCCCGGCAGGACGCCGGCGGAAAACCTGCAGTTCCTGGTTTTCCTGCTGGCAGTTATTGCAGCGGTGGACGAGTATCAGGAAGTCCTGCGCGTCTCCGTCGCCACGGCAGGCAATGACCACCGTCTGGGCGGCAACGAGGCGCCGCCCGCCATCATCTCCATTTTCGTCGGTGACGAGCTGGACCAGGTCCTGCAGTCCATCGAAAACGACACCGTTTTTGCCGGCGGCGGCAAGACCCAGATGGGTATGGGCGCCCACGTTCTGCCCCACATCACAAGGGATACGACAGATCGCAACAGGACCTCGCCCTTTGCCTTCACCGGCAACAAGTTCGAGTTCCGCATGCCTGGCAGCTCCCTGTCCGTGGCCAACCCCAACATCGTCCTTAACACAGCTGTCGCAGAGACCCTGACACAGATCTATGACAGGCTCAAAGATGTCGCCTCTGACCAGATGGACGATGCCATTCACGTCCTGCTCAAGGAACTTCTGGCACAGCACGGACGCATCCTCTTTAACGGCAACGGGTACACGGACGAGTGGGTCGAGGAGGCCCACCGCCGCGGCCTGGCAGACCTTAAGTCCCTGCCGGAGGCCATGCCTTCCTTTATCTCGGAAAAGAGCGTGGATCTCTTTACAAAGCATCATATTTTCACGAAGGAAGAGATCGAGTCCCGATATGAGATCCTGCTGGAAAACTACGCCAAGACCATCCATATCGAGTCCCTGACTCTGCAGGAGATGGTCCGCAAGGACTTCACCGCCGGCCTTGTCCAGTACATGAAGGACGTCACCAACGAGGCCCTCAAGAAGAGAGACCTGCTCCCGGACAGCCGCTGCAGCTATGAGAGCAGGATCCTGCAGAAGCTCGACGAGACCAGTGAGCAGATCCTGGCTGCCCTTGACACACTCGAGGCTGACACAAAGAAAGCAGAGGGAATCGACGACATCCTGGCTCAGGCTGCCTTTTATCAGGAGACCATCCTGGCAGAAATGGAGACCCTGCGCGGCTGGACCGACCAGGCTGAGGCTATCATTCCGGATCAGTACCTGCCTTATCCCACCTACGAGCAGATGCTGTTCTCCCTGAGATAAAACTCTGCCGGGCTTTACAGGGAGAATCGCCCACAGTGACCCAGATCAAAACGCACAGCATGAAGGCTGTGCGTTTTATCTATATGACGGTGTTTTTCATTTCCTTCCAGAAGTAAAAGGTACCGGGCAGTTTCTTGAGAGGAAATTTGTATTATTGTATACAAAATCATTGACAGAAACGGAAAACCGTGTATAATATGTTTTCAAAGCAAAGGCGCTTGAAGGTACGGATTGTTGGATCCGTCCCTTCAGGCGCCTTTCTTTTTTGTTGAATCAGAGGAGTCACACATTGAAAGAAATGGCCAAGCATATGTATACACAATTCGAACATGATGCCTGCGGCATCGGAACCATCGTCAATATCGACGGGCGTCAGGACCACCGGGTGGTGGACGACGCCCTGCACATCGTTGAGAAGCTGGAGCACCGCGCCGGCAAGGACGCCACCGGAGAGGTGGGCGACGGCGTGGGGATCCTCACCCAGATTCCCCACGGCTTTTTTGCAAAGGCCGCAGAGGAGGCAGGCATTACCCTCACAGTTTCCGGGGAAGCTGCCTCCGGGTCGGGCATGACCGTCAGTAAGCCCGCACAGGCAGGCGATTATGGGATCGGCATGTTCTTCCTGCCTCAGGACACTTTGAAGAGGACCTTTGCCATCCGTATGTTTGAGGTCATCGCACAGAAAGAGGGCCTGGAGGTCCTGGGCTGGCGCGACGTGCCGGTGCGGGAGCAGATCCTGGGCAAGGCGGCAGTCGACTGCATGCCCTGCATCCGCCAGTGCTTCCTGGCCCGTCCCGCTGATGTGGAGCGAGGTATAGCCTTTGATCGCAGGCTCTACGTGGTGCGCAGGGAATTCGAGCAGTCCTCCGAGGACACCTATATCTGTTCCCTCTCGTCGCGGACCATCGTCTATAAGGGCATGTTCCTGGTGGGCCAGCTGCGCCGCTTCTATGATGACCTGCAGTCACCGGACTATGTGTCCGCCATTGCCATCGTGCACTCCCGTTTTTCCACCAATACGACCCCGTCCTGGCACAGGGCCCATCCCTACCGCATGATCGCCCACAACGGCGAGATCAACACCATCCGCGGCAACATCGACAGGATGCTGGCCCGCGAGGAGACCATGACCAGTCCCGTCATGCAGCAGGAGCTGGACAAGATCTTCCCTGTCGTGGACCGGACCGGTTCGGACTCCGCCATGCTGGACAACACCCTGGAATTCCTCTACATGAACGGTATGCCCCTGGCCCTGGCCATGATGGTCATCATCCCCGAGCCCTGGAAGCACAATACCTTCATGAGCGAGGACAAGCGGGATTTCTATCACTATTACGCCACCATGATGGAACCCTGGGACGGACCGGCCGCCATCCTCTTTACAGACGGCGAGGTCCTGGGCGCCACCCTGGACCGAAACGGCCTGCGTCCCTCCCGCTATTACATCACGGATGACAACCGTCTCATCCTGGCCTCCGAGGTCGGCGTGTTGGATATTCCGGCAAAACAGATCGTAAAAAAAGCCCGCCTGGAGCCCGGACGGATCCTCCTGGTCGACACAAAGCAGAAGCGGATCATTTCCGATGAGGAGTGCAAGACCCATTATGCCCGCAGGAGGCCCTACGGAGAGTGGCTGGACAGGAACCTCCTGCATCTGAACGAGCTTCCCATCCCCAACCACAAGATCCCGGTCCACAGCCAGCAGGTCCGCGACCGGCTCTACAAGGTTTTCGGCTACACCTACGAGGATGTCAAGGACCAGATTCTGCCCATGGCGGAAAATGCGGTCGAGCCCACCTTATCCATGGGACATGATGCCCCCCTGGCCGTGCTCTCCGAGGCCCACCAGCTGCTGTTCAACTATTTCAAGCAGCTCTTTGCCCAGGTCACCAACCCGCCCATCGATTCCCTTCGGGAAAAAATCGTGACCGATACGACTGTCTATATCGGTTCGGACGGCGACCTCCTGCAGGAAAAAAGCGCCAACTGCACGGTGCTGGAGGTTAACCACCCCATCCTGACCGGCGTGGACCTCTTAAAGATCCGTCACCTGGATCAGCCGGGTTTCAAGGCCCAGGAGATTTCTCTTCTGTATTACAAAAATACTTCCCTGGCCAGGGCTCTGGACCAGCTCAACATCAGCGTGGCCCGGGCGGCGGCTGCCGGCTGCAATATCATCATCCTGACCGACCGCGGCGTGGATGAAAACCATATGCCCATCCCTTCCCTGCTGGCGGTTTCCAGCGTGGAGCAGCACCTGGTCCTGACCAAGCGGCGCACAGCCGTCTCCCTGATCCTGGAGAGCGGCGAGCCCAGGGATGTCCACCAGATGGCGACCCTTCTGGGCTTCGGCGCCCGGGCCATCTGTCCCTACCTGGCCCATGAGTGCATAGGGGAACTGATCGACCTGGGAATTCTGGACAAGGATTATTACACAGCGGTCGAGGATTACAATGCGGCCCTTCTGGGCGGCGTGGTCAAGATCGCGGCCAAGATGGGGATTTCCACCATTCAGTCCTACCAGTCCGCCCGTATTTTCGAGGCCATCGGACTGGGAGAGGACCTGATCAGTAAATATTTCACTGGCACGGTCAGCCGGGTCGGCGGGATCGGGATCCCGGAGATCGAGGAGGGCGTCACCTTCCGCCACGACCATGCCTTTGACCCCCTGGGGCTGGGCGTCGACACGACCCTGGACTCCGTAGGCCTCCACTCCCTGCGCAGGGGAGAGGGCAGCGAGGACCATCTCTACAGCCCCGAGACCATCATCGCCCTGCAGCAGGCGGTGCGCATGGATTCCTATGAACGCTTTGAAGAATATACACAGCTGGTGGATGATGCCGGACACCCGCACACTCTGCGTGGACTACTGGAATTTGTTCCTGCAGGGCCGGCGGTCCCGCTGGACCAGGTAGAATCTGTCGACAGCATCGTCCGCCATTTCAAGACCGGGGCCATGAGCTTCGGCTCTCTTTCCAGAGAGGCCCATGAGACCCTGGCCAGGGCCATGAATTCCATCGGAGCAAAGTCCAATACCGGTGAAGGCGGCGAGGCGCCCGACCGTTTCGGGACGGACGCCAACAGCCGCATCAAACAGGTGGCCTCGGGCCGCTTCGGCGTAACCAGCGCCTACCTGTGCAGCGCCGATGAGATTCAGATCAAAATGGCCCAGGGAGCCAAGCCCGGCGAGGGCGGCCATCTGCCGGGCAAAAAAGTCTATCCCTGGGTGGCGGCGACCCGGTTTTCAAC
>Ga0256407_10005459_pt1 | contig 20389 bp, 20 predicted proteins | sample RumenRJG_04DNA_FD_193489 | JGI IMG/M metagenome (GOLD analysis project Ga0256407, IMG submission 193489) | Bovine rumen microbial communities from Lethbridge, Alberta, Canada - RJG_04 | ecosystem: Host-associated > Mammals > Digestive system > Stomach > Rumen | place: Canada: Alberta... | reverse complement strand
GTTTACAAAATATTAAAGTATGATCTAAATCTAATACCAAATGTTTACGTGAATTTGTTTTTTCTTTTACCATTTTACCTTTGGGGTTGTGTTTGAGTCTTTTTACGTTTGTTTTTGCCATTTTGTCTGAGGGGTTGATTTTATATATTTATTTTATATTTTTATTCAATAAATACTTAGATATTAAAATTAATACATAATATAAATGAAATGGTCAAGTATAAAACTTTATTTGCTCCTTTTAATAATGAAATTGAAGTATACGAAAAAAATATTTAGATTTAATAAGCAAAAATTAAAAATCAAAAGAACAAAACAATTAATAGATGAATTTATAGAAATGAGCCTAATCCCAAATCCCTAATCCCCAATCCAAATTCTATATTAAATATAATATATTATTAAGTTTTTTTATTTAATTTTGAAATTAAAATATATTATTATTGTCGAAAGAATCTTTAAATGCTTCTTCTCTTATATTCATATTTTGAGTTTTAATTTTCATTTTTAATTCATTTGAACAATTACTGAACATATATTCAACAAACACATTTTCGAAAGTAAAATTAGATATATCAATTAATTTTAGAGAAGAGCATTTATGAAACATATAATCCATAAACTTTACATTTTCCGTGTCAAAATTTAAAACATTAATTTCTTTTATTGCTTTGCATCCAGAAAACATCGATTGCATATAACGAACATTTTTCGTATCGAAATTTGAAATATTAATTTCTTTTACCGCTTCACATCCAGAAAACATCGAATTCATATAAAGAACGTTTTGAGTATTAAAATTTGGTATACATATTGATGTTAATGTTTTGCAATCAGCAAACATAGCAGTCATGATTTCAACATTTTGAGTATTGAAATTAGATAAATCAATTGATTTTAACGATTTACAACAGTTAAACAACATGCACATATCTTTTACTTCTTGAGTATCCAAACCTGTTAAATTGATTGATTTCAATGAAATGCACTGAGAAAATGTTCCAAACATTTTAGTTATTTTTTTTGCATTAAATTTGGATAAATCAATGGATTTTAAAAATTTATTTCCTGAAAACATAAAACTTATGTCTGTAACATTACAGGCATTAAAACTTGATAAATCAATTGCTTCTAAGGGACAATTACTAAACATACTACACATGTCTGTAACGTTTTCAGTACGAAATTCAGATAAATCAATATATTTAAGCATTTTGCAATTATAAAACATACCTCTCATATTATTAATATCATTTCTAATAAAATTTTTGAAAATTATTTTTTTATTACAACAACAATCCATGAATAAATGAAAAAATGATTTTATTTCATAATCCAATATTATTCTAATTTTTTTAACCTTATCTGTAGATACTATTTTTTTACTTTTTTTTCTTCGTTATTATCATTGAAATATACATGATAATATTTATCATTTTTTTCATCAATATTTATAAATTGGCCAAAACTATCATCAGGTATTATTTCTATTTCAATCATTTTATATTTTTTAATATAATTGATATCTAGTTTTTTTTGCATGTTTTTATTATATTTTATTAATTTTAGCAATCTAATTTGTAGTAAATTTGATAATATCTCACATAAAATATATTTACTCTTAATTTTTAAAAGGGGTTGAGGAGTTGACATTTTTATATATTAAATTATAGATAAATTAAATTATTACTTTAATAATAATTTTCATTAAATCTGAATTTTTATGTTCTAGAATATAACAAATAATAATTTATTCCAGAAATAAATTTAATTGAAAAATTCCAGACATAGTACCTTTGGTGCAATCTACTGTTTTAACAAGCACTTTAAAATAATAATCCTTAGTAAGAGTCCTAAGTAAGGGTCCTAAGTAAGAGATGAAAATAAGTTAAGAGATGAGCCCAATCTTCAATTCAAATCCCCAACCCCCAATCCTCATCCAACATCCCCAATCCCAATCTCCATCCAAAATCTCCAATCCCCAATCCATATTCACTCCCCAATCTCCATTCCTCATTTCAAATTAATAAAATATAAATAAATTTAATTTAAATATTTTATTGATTTGTATTAGTTCAAGACTAGACACAATTATCAAAATTAATATTTAGTTTTTTTCTTTTTTTTTCATCTTCATTTAAAGTCTTCTTCCTTAGCAGAACATCATATTTTTCAGATTCAATAAAGTAAACAAACCTTATGAGCTTGGTAGTAACTCCAAGTGAATTAGTGATAGTTTCAGTGATTTCTTGAGGATTGCTCAATGGTACATACCTATTTTGTTCTGTGCCTTCTTCTTGTAAATATAGGAAAGATCTAGGCGTGTTCACCATTTTCATTTTATGTTGAAAGCTTATTGAATCTCTTATGGATTTATCTTTTGGAAATTGATTATGAATTTTATTCATTTTTTATTTTTTATTATTAAAATATATTTACCAAAATTAAATTATTATTTATTCTTAAACCCAAAATATCATTTACTGCTCGATATGTTATTAATTTTCTATACCTAATCCTCACAAAACATAATCCACAATCACACCTTCTTTTATATTTTTATAAGACCTCTAAAAGATTTAACCATTGCTTTTGAATGTTTATACAAATTTTATATATTTTTTTATATTAATTTAAATAGTTAATATTTATATAATAATTTTAAATGATTTAGTATAATTATGTTTATTTAGAATTTATTTACTGAAATATTTAAGATAATCAATATAATTGTTTTTAGAATTTATAAAAATTTCATTTCCATCGTAAGTTATATTAAATTTATTATTTTTTTTTTGATTTCCCAATTACGATTAAAATGTATTTCATAACCCTCTTCATTGTGAAGCTCATTATCATATTTTACATATGCATAATCTTGAAGATATTCATGAAAATTTTTAAGCATGTGACAATCGCATTTAAAATCTAATTTATTTGATTCAAAATATTTTATTTTATCTTTATTTTTTATAAAATAATATTCAGAATTTTCAAATAGTTTCATTTCATCTTCATCTATAAAAGGTAACAAAAGTTCTACGATATAATATCTCATGAGTTGAATTTCACACCAATACCAACTGAAAAAAAAACGATAAAATGAATGTTGGGTTTTGGTCCAATTTTTTGATATTTCTTTTATTATTTTTTTATGTTCTTCGAGCTCCTTTCCCTTTATATATTTATTTGAAAGAGTTGTATTATTTTTGATTTTATTATAATATTCAAATATTACTTTTACGATAAATGGAATAGATTCTGTAATTTTAAAATTAAATTTATTTTGAAAAGAATCATTTCTTTCTAAAAAAAACACATGCTTATTTAATTTTTTTAAATCCTCTTCAATTAAATCAGCCCATTTTGAGTAATTATTATTTTCTTCTGTATAGCATGATTTAATATATCTACGGAAAGGTATTTTATGCAAGTCAAATATATATATATATGGACTCAAAAGGTCAACATTCATTTTTTTTATCAAATCGTCTATAAAAATATTTTGGCAATTAAACTCTATTACATTTTTATATAGTAAATTTGCATTTTCGCATATATTCATATCAAAATTTTTATATTTATGAATATACTCAATTAATACAAATAAAAATTCGCCTTTATCACCATCGTTTTCTAAAAAAAGAATTTTATAAAAATCATAATATTTTTCTTTTTTAACTAATTCATTCATTTTTGGCAAACGCTCAGATATTATATAAGGTTCAAGACTTTTTACCAGTACTTTTTTGAACTTTTCACTAAAAATATTTAAAAAATCTTCGAAATTATTTTTCATATATATATTTTTTATTTTATATATCATATTCGATTGAAAAACATAAGATATAAAATTTAAATCAATATCATTTGATTCTTTCATATTAATCAGCTGTTTTGCTATTTTTTTTATATCCTTATTCTTTTTAATTTCTGGGAAAAAATAACTGGACAACAAAAAAGATAGATATATTTTAATATCTTCATTAATACATTTATCATTTTTAATATTGTTTAAAAGGTCCTTTCCAAACATTTCTAAATATATTTTTTTAATTTTTATCGCTTCACTGTGACTAAATTCAGATAAAATTTCAATTAATTTGTTTTTATTTTTTTCATTAATTTTATGTATAAAAAAACATTTAAGCTCTAAATTATCGTAAAATAAGCCCAACAACATTAATTTAATTTCTTCACAAAAATCGCAATTGTTTATATCAAAAAATAATTTATATTTCTTATATTCATCATACTCTTTTTTTATAATTAAAAGATCTTCAAAATGGGTATATGATAATAATTTTATGAATTCTTTTTCATTGCTATTTTTCAAATAAGTTTTCAGTTTTTTTAAGTCAAAATAATTTTTTTTAAAATTATTATTGTAATCAATAATCTCTTGTTTAATATCCATTTTTTTATCATTTAAATTAATTTTATCAATTTTTTCGATGATGTTATTCTTTTGTTCTTTATTATTTTTTTCCTTATATTTCTGAGGAATATCATCACCATTTATATAAAAATAATTTTTATACAAACATATAAATAATTTAGATGTCATTATAGCATCAAAAAGACCATTATGAAATGAACCTTCATTCGGATTTACTAAAATTTTAAAATAATTGCAAAGAGTATTTAACTCATGGTTGGAAGTTTTTATACATTTTGATTTAAATATTTTTTTTGTGATTCTTAAAGTGCATCTGAATCTTTTTTCGGAAATTTCAGGTAATCCCCAATAATTCAATTCATCCATTAAAAAATAATAATCAAATGTTGCATTATGGGCTATGAGATAAGTATCATTACCTATAAAATTTAAAAAATGTTGAAGTTGAGATTTAGTATCTTGATTATAATATTCCCAAAAATTTTTATAATCATCGTATTTTATATGATTTATTTCTTGAACATTTTTAGGAATAAATACTCGTGGTTTTATATAAATATGTATTATTCGGCCAGTTAATTCAAAATTTACTACTTCAACAGCTGCTAATTCTAATATATGGCCTTTTGTATGGTAAATACCAGTAGTTTCTGTATCAAATACTATACATCTTAATTTTTTTTTTAAATTTAATTCGAGCAAAGATTCTATATCGCTTAAAAAACCCCAATCTATTTTTTTCTTCATTTGATTAAGATCTTTTTTAATTTTATATTGAGTTTCTTGTTCTGATTCCATTTTATATATTAATAAAATTGATTAATAATCTAATTTTTAAATTAATTTAATTATAAATCTGAACATAAATCTCAATCTTCATCAACCCAAATCCCAATCTCAATCCTACCATCCAAATTCCCAATCCCCAAACCATCTCCCTATCACCTTCCACCCATTCCCCATCCCCAAATAAATTTTAAAAATTTTAATAAAATTAAATAAATATTAATTTATATAATATAAAAAATAAAAAACCCCAAAACACGAACCTCAAAAAAAAGTCATTTTCCATTTTTTAATCAAGTTAATTTTTATTAATTTATGTAATTAAATCAAAATTTTTAAATGCTTTTTCTTTTATGTTCATATTTTGAGTTTTAATTTTCTTTTTTAATTCATTTGAGCAATAACTGAACATATATTCTACATCTACATTTTCAAAATTAAAATTAGATATATCAATTGTTGTTAATGAAGAGCACTTATGAAACATATAAGACATATCTTTTACATTTCTGGTATCGAAATTTGAAATATTTATTTCTTTTAGTGATTCACATCCATAAAACATGTTATTCATATAAAGAACGTTTTGAGTATTAAAATTTGGCATATATATTGATGTTAATGATTTACAGTCATTAAACATAGCAGTCATAGTTTCAACATTTTGAGTATTGAATTTAGTTAAATTAATTGATTCTAATGATTCACAAGAATTAAACAACATACACATTTTTTTTACTTTTTGAGTATTTAAACCTGTTATATCAATGAATTTTAATGAATAGCATTTATCAAATGTTCCAAACATTTCAGTTATTTTTTTTGCATTAAATTTAGATAAATCAATTGATTTTAAAAGTTGACATCCTGAAAACATAAAGCTTATTTTTGTAGTATTACAAGCATTAAAACTTGATAAATTAATTTCTTCCAAGGAATGACAGCCACTAAACATACCACTCATGTCTAAAACATTTTCGGTACGAAAATTTGATAAATTAATATATTTAAGCATTTGACAATTAGTAAACATATATCTCATATTATTAATATCATTTCTAATAAAATTATTGAAAATTATTTTTTTACAGCAACAATTACTAAATAATTTAGCGAATGATTTTATTTCATAATCTAATATTATTTTTATTTTTGTAACTTTATCTTCAGATGTTAATTTTTTTGACTTTTTTTCTTCGTCATTACCATTGAAATAAATATGACAATATTTATCATTTTCTTCATCAATATTTATAAATTGACCAAAAGTATCAGGTATTATTTCTATTTCAATCATTTTATATTTTTTTATATAATTAATGCCTAATTTTTTTTGTATGTTTTTATTATATCTTATTAATTTGAACATTCTAAATTGTAGTAAATTTGATAATATCTTATTAATGATATATATACTCTTAATATTTAAAAGGGGTTTATGAATTGACATTTTTTTATGATATTAAATTTAATTATTAATTAAATCAAATTGTCACTTTAGTAATTTTCATTTTACAATGTGAATTCAATACAATTCACTCCAAACACTTATTCTCCTAGCATCTAATCCCAATTTCCTTCACTTTCCAATCCTAATCCCATCCTCAAATTTCAATCCTCAATCCAAGAAATTTAATAAAAATATAATTTAAAAATTAGAAAAAATAATTTTATAAAATGAAATCAAATTTTAATTCGAATAAAATAAGTGAAAATGAGAATATGCCAGCCGGAAAGCCATTAGTCAATCAATCTTTCCTTGAAAATATTGAAATAAAATCACTCAAAGGTAAAAAAGAAATAAAAAATAAAGAAAATATTATTAGAATGAAATTTGAAATTAAGGAAAAAGATGTGGGTAAAGCTACTAAAATATTATATAATATAAAAGAAGAAATTGAAGGCTGTGATTTAAAAGAATTAAATGAAACAAATTCTGAATTATATATTAATAATAAAAAATATAGATATAAAACTTATATCATACCTGAAAAAGAAGGAATTTTTGATATCAAAATAAAGATAAATATTTTAATGAAAAGTTGTTGCTGCTTATTTTATTCTCTTGATAATTTACAAAGCATTGATTTATCTTTATTTAATACAGAAAATATTATTAATATGAGTCATATGTTTTATGGATGTAACAATTTAAAAAGTATAGATTTATCTTCGTTTAATGCACAAAATGTTACAAATATATCTAAAATGTTTTGTAATTGTAATAAATTAAAACATATAAATTTATCTAAATTTAGAGCCCCAAAAATTCCTAATATGACTGATATGTTTTATGAGTGTAACAGTTTAGAAAGTATAGATTTATCTTCATTTAATGCACAAAATATTACTCATATGTCTAATATATTTCAAAGTTGTTGTAAACTTAAAAATATTAATTTATCTTTTTTTAATGCGCCAAATGTTACTAATATGTCTAATATGTTTTATAGTTGTAAAAATCTAGAGAATATTAATTTTTCATCATTTAATACTCAGAATGTTACTAATATGAGTGGTATGTTTTCTTTTTGTAATAATTTAGAAAATATAGATTTATCATCATTTAATACTAAAAATGTTAAATATATGAGCGAAATGTTTTCTAATTCTATTAAATTTGAAAATCTTGATTTATCTTCATTTAATACGGAAAATGTTACCGATATGTCAAAAATGTTTTTTAATTGTAGAAAATTAAAATATATTAATTTTTCTTCGTTTAATACTCAAAATGTTACCAATATGAATGATATGTTTTATTGCTGTAGTAATTTAGAAAGTTTAGATTTATCAAACTTTAATACACAAAATGTTATTTCTATGAGAGAGATGTTTTCTCATTCTCTCAATTTAACATATCTGGATTTATCTTCATTTGAAACAAAAAATGTTACTGATATGAATGGTATGTTTAGGTCCTGTGGAAATTTAAAAAATATAGATTTATCATCATTTAACACTCAAAATGTTATAAATTATTATTTTATTTTTGAAAATTGTAATAAATTAGAAAGAGTTATACTCAATTTAAGAGAATCAAAAATTAAAAAATTAATCGATTCTTATAAAATAATTTATTGTTAAAAATTAAAATTTAAATTATTTATTTGAAACAATCAATTTTATATTTTTTTTCGATAATATATATGAAAAAAACTCAAACAAACAAATAAATATTTAATTTGCTTCAGTTTATTAAAAAAATAAAATAAGAAACTTAAAGAATAATAAAACACTTAAAAAATTAAATTTATATTTCTTTATTTTTTATTCTTCAAATGTCACTTTATAAAATTTTATTTATTTAGGGTTTCATCTGCAAAATTATTGTATTTTCCTATTAGTGTGCCAAATTTATATTTGTAAAAATTAAAAAAATTAAAAAAAACAAATTGGGATTTTTGGATTGGAAAAAGATATTAATTGAATTGATTATCTCGATTAACCGATAATAAAAATAGAATATAGAAATAAAAATATTGAATTACCGTTTATAATGATAAAAATATATTTGTTAATAATATATAAAATTATTTTTTGATGATCTTTACAAGTATAGCATCACCATAAGATAAATTTCCAGAAACACAGAAATTATAAATGTTGTTATCATATATGTCATACCAAAGGTTGGCAAATTTTATTTTCATTAAGTATTTAGGATGAATTTCTTTTTTAAACTCAGAGGAAATTAAACTATAAATACCATCCGGACCTTCTAATTCATTATTTATTTTTGGATTTACCAGGATTTCTTTTGCTTCATCAAGCTCTTTAAAATAGACTATTAATCGATAAAAAGGAATTAAATTACTTTTTATTTTTGCGGATTCGGATATATATATATATAAATTTACATAAAATAAATAAAAAACTATATAAAACGGAGAAAAATTAAAGTAAAATTTTGATAAAATTAAAAAGAATGGGTATTGATAATATATAGGGAATGGCAATAAAGGTAATGCTTGGACATGTAACTTTATCGGTTTAGTTTCTTTTGGTAATGGTGTTAATAATAATTTTAAGATGAAAGTAAAAATTTAAATGAATAAGGGTATATATTCAATAGATTTTTTTTAATTTTTGATTTGATTTGCTTCGAAAAATTTCAAATTCCTTTAAAAATCAAAAACATTTTAGTTTGTTCTTTATGTTAATATTTCCAAATTATTTCATTGAAACAAATTTAATTAAAAATTAATATAAAAAATCAAAATATAATAATTCTTTAAATAGTAGATTAGTTTAAATTAAATTTAAAATTGTTATTTTCAAAAATTAACTTTATTTAATATATATTTAATAATTATAAAGCAATCATTAATTATTTAATCATATCCAAATTTTTCAAAATGCTCTTTACAATGTTGTAAAACTTTTTTTTTAATCTCTTTAGAAAGTAAATGATATTCTGGTCTCGATATTAAATATGAAAATTCTGTATATTTTTTAAAATCTTTATCATTTAATAATTCTAAAACTAATTGAGTATACTTTTCTAAATTCTCTTCAAAATCTTGATGTTCCTCATGTTTAATTTCATCATTTTTTGGTGACATTTTTATGATTTATAATAAAATAAAAATAATAAAATACCTCAAAATGTAATTTAATAATTGCTTAATAATCTAAATTTTATATGGATTTAATTCTAATACTAGATATCTATCCAAATCTCCATCTATCCAAATTTTCAATACTCAAAACCCAATCCCCAATCCCATTCTTATTTAAAAAATATAATAAATTTAATATAAAACAATATAAAAATTAATAAAAAAAAATTAAATTTTATATTTCTTTTTTATTACTTCAGGAACCACCTTATCAAAAGATGGATTGTATATATATATATATATATATTTACACTAATTAGTAATATATTAATATAATGTAATTATTTCATAACTCTGAGATCTAGGTAAAATTTTTATATTCATTTCTTCTATAATATTTTTTCATTTTTCCATTTTTATATATATTTTTTAAAATATTTCTTCATGAATAATATTATCCGAAGATTGATTATATCCACATATATTTACACTAATAAGTAGGATACTAATGTACTCTAATTATCTCATAAATTGCCTATTAAATTATCTAGGTAAAATTTTTGTATACAATTCTTTATAATATTTTCAATTTTCCAATTTTTATAATATATTTGAAAATATTTCTTTGGGAACCACTACTATACAAATATATATTGCTTATTTCAAATATTACTCACCCAATCCTTAATTAAATAAACTAAATAATTAAAATAATATTAAACATTTTTGAGTATTAAGTCACATCTTATCAAACTTCAAAACACAAATCAAATATATATTAAAAATAATTAAAATTATATTTAAAGGTGTTAATAAAATAATGTTTTTTGGAGTGAGCATAGATAAAAATATAACCACAAAAAAAATAAAAAAAAATTTTAAATTATCATCAATTAATATTAATTCAAAAAAATCTTCGCTTCCTCTACAAAAAATAAAAGATAGTAAATAAATTATATTTAAAAAAATAAGAATATTAACACTGTTTGGACTTAAAAAAATTGTCATAAAATTTATCATAAAAGATATTAAACTTAATATATATATAATATAACAAGCATAAAATAATTTATTATTTGCATTGAAAATAATTTTTTTGTGTAAATAACGAATAACAATTTTAGTTTGTTGTAAAACATTCTCATTTATATCAATATTAAAAAAATTTTTAATATTTTCATTAATTTTATCAAAATAAAAATTTTTTATCTCATTTATAATATCTGGAATAAATTTTTTAAAATCATTTACCATATCCGAAAGTTCATTTAAAATATATCTCAAAGGATAAGAAAGCACATACATAATTGTTTCCATTTAATTATAATTATTAACAATAAAAATGTTTATAATGTATTTTTAATTTTATTTATATTAGTATATACATATTTAACTATCTCAATAAATATTAAATTTTATTATTCGCTCAATCCCCATCCCCCATCCAAATCTCAATCCCACCTATTTGAATTTCTATATTAAATTAAAATTTTATATTAATTTATAACTATTTCTAAGAAATTACTAAACATTTCTAGAAACAAAATTTTAAATTTCAAATAATTTTTATTATTAAATAAACATAAAAAATAAAAAATTAATTTCTAGAAATGTCTAAACATTTCTAGAAAACAAAACCTTATTTTTCAAATAAATTCTTCTTATTAAATAAAGAAATATACTACAAACACTGTTGTATGTGGAATACGATAGTCTTGTTGTTCAAAACTTTCCAAGGAATTTAAGATCAATATGGGATGAAAACAAGGAGAATATAGCCAAAAGAATTGTTAAAAGAGATGTGAGGAAAACAGAACTGCTTCAATTCGTGCTTAGAATGATGGAGGAAATAGCTTAATCTAGAGAAGAAATGGAGGAATTTATACTTTTGCACAATGAATTTTGAGAAATCAATAAATGTTATAATATTAAAGAAGACTAAATTTAAAAATTGAATAAACTAGTTGCATTAATAAATATAAAAATCAAAAATAGAAAAATCAAAAATATTAGATTTTTTGAGTTTTGTGATTTAAAGAATAAATTTAAACCAAAACCAAAAATACAAACATAAGAATTTGAAAGTAAAGAAAAATAATAGAAAATTTTGTGAATAAACTTTTATATTATCCAACAAAAAGAGAATGAAAAAATACATAATTTTAAATTCATTTAAATTTATTTAAATATTTACTTATTATTATTTAATTATATTTATATAAGGAGGAATTTTAATTTTTGAAAAATCTATTTTGGAAGGTCTTAAATGCTCTAGTAAAAAATTCACAATAGCTGGATCCGTTATAATTTTTTTTCTTGTTCTTCTTTTGCTTTTTTTTAGAATTTTTTTTGCCATTTAAATTTAAATGAAATTATTTGATTTAAAATTAAATTATTCATATTTTATTTATAGAAGTATCTTTAATTTCAATTATGAAATTTAAATATTAGATATTAATTGATAATTATTTATAATCCCCAACTAAATTTCACTTATAATTTAAGAATATCAATAAAAAATAAAGGTAATTTTTATTTAAAATTATGCGATATTAATAAAGAAAAATTTTTATTGTAAAATACATGTTTTTGATTTTAAATAATTAATTTTCAAATATCTTATTATAATTATATAAATTTTATTATAACTTTTTTTTTGGAAATTTTAAACCATATAATAATGAAAATTTTTCTTCATTTAAATATAAATTAATTTTATCATAAAAATCTTTAAATGATTTTTGTATTTCACTGAATATTTTACATTTTCTACCAATATCATGTTTTTTTATTTCATTTTTATTTTCACAATCTTCATCAATTTTATCATTCTGTAAATAACTTGCAACACTTAACTCATTTTCACCAATTTTATTTAATATTTTTACATCATTTTTTGATATCAGTAAAGAATATTTTTTATTTTTGAATTCTGAATAAAAAAATAAAAAATCAACAAGAAAATCCAAAATTTTTATTTTTTCGTAATCTTTTTGTTTTATTTCTTTATCTTTAAAAAAATAATAAACTAAATGAAAAAGCAAAAATGAGCTAATACCTCCCTTTACAGTGCAATTTAATCTTTTTACTTTCAAATATATTTTTAAAATGATGATTGCTTGCTTTAAAATTATATGTTTTAATATTATATCTTTAATAATATTAGAATCTTTGTATCCATTATCTCTGTTCACTGAGATATCCATTTTTATATTTGTTTTATCGCATATAGCTTGTATTATAGGTACATTTGCTTCAATTATACTTGTTGAAAAATCATCTTTTATAATATCTGAAATATATTTTAAATAATTAATTTCCATATTTTTGATAACATATTCCTCTTTATTTTTTTTCATATTTAAAACTTTTTTTTTTAAAGTTTCATCTTTTTCATCAAAAATAATCTCGAAATCAAGGTCAGAAAATATAGTAGAAATTCCTTGAGCAACAGAACCGAATAATAAAACTTTCCAGTTGTTAAATTTTTTATGAATACAATCATTTAATATACTTATAGTTTTTTCTCTTTTATTTTTTATTTCTTCGTCCGAAGTGATATATTTTATATAATCTAAAATTTCTTTATTAAATCTTTCTCGATTATCAATTATGTATTTTGTGCTATTTTCCATCCATTCAGGTTTTATACTATCTTCATAATATAAGTTAAATAGCAAACCATTTTCCCAAAATTTATTATCTGACTTTCTCAATTTATCAAAAGAAATGTTTAATATATTTATTTTTATATCTTCAATATATTCCACTTCTTTATTTTCATCTGTTTCATATTTTTTTATATTTTCTTTAATATCAAATAACTTTGATTCTAATTCATTCTTTTTTTTAATCAATATATTTTGTTCTTTTGCATTATTACATTTTAGTTCATGTATGTTGAAAAATTTATAAAATATTCGATAAATAATTTTTTTTTTAATTTTATCGTCCACATATTCGCTTAAATGATTTATTATAATGGTTTTTATGTCTTCAATTTTTTTTGTTAAGGTGTCTTTTTCCATATTTTCTTGTTTAAATTCATAACTGCTACTACACTCTTCGTCTTCTTCATCCCTTTCATTACTACTTATGCTCATACTTCTTTTGCTACCATTTGGACTTTTATTTTGCTTTTCACTCCAATTCAAGTATTTTATCATAATATTATGGTTAATAATAGGAAAATTCCAGGGTCTTATATCTATATTATTTGAAATAAGAAATTGTTTTTCGTTTTCGTTTAATTCATAATCAACGTATTGAAAATATTTAAAAAAATTAAATATTGCTTCTTTATTATATAGTTCAAGTTTCTGAGGAGAAAGTTCGATAAATTGTGCGGCAAAAAAATACATACTTAATCTTTCACGGCAACGCCTAAGCAAAAATCTATTATAACAACCATTAATATCTTTTTCACTCATATATTCAAAATTATTATAAGTATAAGCTCTTCCATCAAAATCATGATAATTATATTCAATTGATTTAAGATATTCTACTTCATCATATCTCAAATAAAAATCATCATAATTAAATTTCGAAAGCATTGTGTCCAATTTCTTTTTTATTGTATAAATTAAGTTTTTGAGGGGAAATTTTTAACTTAAAGACAAATTCAAATAAACTTATTCTTTCATTACAACTCCGAAGTAAAAATCTTCTATATGCAGAATCAATTATATTTTTTAAATCATTATTGCTAAAATTTTCTAACATTATTATTTGGATATTAAATTGATATATATTTTAAAATTAAAATATATAAATAATATTACTTTTCTATAAAATTTTAAAAAATAAAATTAATGTTTAATTTATTAAGCATAAATAAAAAGTTTTAATATTTTATTTAAACAAAATAAGGATAATTTGCATCGATAAAATCAATATAATACTCCCTAATCCCAGTATTTATTTTTTTTATTATTTCAATTTTCACCTTAATTTTTTGTATTTCATATTTAGATTTTAAAACCTCATCTATATATTTTTGATGTTTTTTAAAATTAAATCGAAATTTCTCTGATTCAGAGCAATAATCATAAACAAAATCTATATTTTTTCCTATGTTATGTAATTTGTCTTTTAGGTCACTTAAAGAATTTATTTCTTTTTCTAGTTGCGAGGGTTCTTTTTTAAAGAAACGGTGAAAATACCAATAAACATCTGCATTAATTTTATTCAGATCATTATTACAATTAATAATCTCTTGTTTAATATCAAATTTTTTATTAACCCTTTCTAATATTTCGTTATTTTTTTCCCTACTTTCATTACTAGAATCATTATCTTTTTCGTTCAATATTATATTATCACAAAAATTCTTATTAAGATTTACTTTTATTTTTTTAATTATTTCATGATTCATAATTTCATTAATACATTTTTTATAAAGTTGAAAAAATATTTGTGTTATTATTGTAATACCAAATAAACAATCATAAAGAGGATCATATGTTTTAAAATTTTTATAATATTCACAAAAAAAAATATCTTCTTTTTTATATGTTTTTTGAGGTTTAAATAAATTTTCATATATTTTATTAATGCATCTAATTTTCTTTTTATCTATTCTTTGAAGACCCCAATAATCTAATTCTTTTATTAAAAAATTATAATTGAAAACTGCATCACAAGTAATAAGATAGCTATCACCTACAAAATCTAAAAAATATTTAAGTTGTTTTTTGGCATCTTGCTTATAATGTATCAAATTATTCTTTGAAGTATTTGCATTTTTTAAATTTTGTATTTGAATTGGTATTTGATTTTCAGATTTGATATTCATATGAATTGTTTTATTTGTGTAATTTAAATTTTCAATTTCGATAGCTCCTAATTCAAATAAGCAATCTTCTGTCTGATATAAGGTAGTTATTTTTATATCGAACACAACACATTTAACTTTTTCTTTATACGGTTGATTTATTAAACTTTCAATATCAGCTAAAAATTCCCAATCATCATCTTGAAATTCTTTATTCTTTTTTATTTCTGTAATATTACTTTCTATTTTTTGTTTTTTCATTAAATAATAAATAAAAGTTTATTAAAATAATATATTATTTGATTAAATAAAATTTCATTCCTTAATAAATAATCACTATTCAATATCAATTATTTAAATTCACAATTCAAATCTCAATTTTTTGAATCATAATCCACAAAAATTTATATTTATAATATTATTTAACTGTTTATCGTCATTAAGTGCTTTCTGGGAATGAACCTCAACCCCTCTTTTTATGTAAGAAAGCCTTTGATGATTTCGACCAATTAAACAATTTAAATTTTTAATAAATTATATTGTTAATAAATAAAATTGTAAAGCAAGATTAAAAGAGAAATAGTATTAAATCTATATAAAAATTTTTAAAAGAGATATTTAGTTATTTTTTCAATTATACAATAAAAATAATAACAAATTTAAAACTATAAAATCAAATATTTAATATAAATTATTAAATACATTTTATGGAAGAACTAAATCGTGTTATAGTTTTAAAATTAGAAGTTGAAGAAGGAAAAATAGTAGCAATACATGCATTAGAAATAATTGACGACATAATTACAGGTATTTTCTTTCACGCTTTTCTAAATAAAAATATACAAAAATATAATGATATGTATTATTTAGCAAGATATAAACATTTTGATGAAAATTATTTACAAAATTTTATACATTTTGTAAGAAATTCTAAATTGATTACATGTAATGGCGAATATGAATTAATAAAAGATTATTTTCCAAATAATATCACTGAAAATTTTAAGTTAAACAACGATTTATTTAGAGAAGCACGCAAAAATAAAATTAATATTAATAGTAAATCTCGTCGTGGAGGATTAATTGATTGTATAATATTTGCAAGATTATTATATGATAAGCATCTGAATAAAAATAAAATGATTAAAATGACCGGAGTTTTTTCAAAAAGGAAATATTATAAGGATAAAGAAGAAGAAAAAGAAAAAGAAGAAGAATTATCCGAAGAAGAAGATGATGATGATAATAATATAATAGACGATCATAATATTTTTTCTTTTGGCCGTTTTATTGTCATAGATACAGATACAACAAGTTTTAAAAGAAAAAATTGTAGATTGGTAGCAATACATGCAGTAGAAGTAAAAGATGGAAAATTAACAGGAATTTTTTTTCATACTTTCATTAATAAAAGAGACTATAATTATGATTTTATGTATTATTTTGCAGAGTATAATTATTGCCTTGATAAAAAGAAAAAATTACAAAATTTTTTAAAATTTGTAGACAATTCTATCTTAGTTGGTCATAATATAAAATATGATATAAGGTACATAAATAAAGAATTAAACAAACATAAATTACCTAAGATCAGTAAAAATAAGTGTATTTGTACAATGCATATTTTAAAAAATCTTAGAAGTCATACTTTGAAGGATTGTGCAAAGTTCTTTGGTATAAATGGTATTTACGATTATCATAAAGGAATTGTAGACGCAACTATTTTAGCAATTATAGTCTGTAAAATGGCAGAAAGTGATGATATAAATTATAGCATAGAAAATGAAGAAATACCAAATTATCAGATTAATAAAAACTCCAAAGTCTATGTTTTTTTAAAAGGAAAAAAATTTCATCTTTATAGTTCTTGTGGTAATTTGTTTTGGTCTGATAGAATTACTGTTACAAAAGCTGAAAAAATTGGGAAAAAATTATGTCAACGTTGTGTAAGAAAAAGACAAAAAGAAATAAAATATTATTATTAAATTATATTAATTTTAATATTTAATTTTGCTTGAAATATATTAAATTTATTTATTAGCTTAATATTTGAATAATAATGGAAACAAATAACTCCACTGAAATAAGAGAACATATTAGAAATGAAAGCTCAAAATATAAGAAATTGATGAAAATATATTTAATCGGATATAAAAATAAATCATGTCCAAATTCATTATTCATTGTCATTATTATTCTTATTATATTAATTATTATTATTATTTTAATTTTGTTTTTATAATACAATTTAAAATTTAATAACAATTTTATATTTTTTAATTAATTAAAATAATTTCTTTTATTTTTAATTATAAATATTTATCAAATATTGCTTCTTTTGATTTTAAGTTGATATTTGTTAGTTATTTAAATGATAAAATTAAAAATAAAAATTAATATTTGTTTTAAATAACTTTATTTAAATTTATTAATTATTTTTTGAGAAATGTCGAGCGATACACAATTTTTAAAAATGTTATTAGTTTTACAATCATCTCTTATATTCCATTTAGTAATATCAGGTAAAGATTTTAATGATATACAGTTAAAAAATATATAATCAATATTTTTCATATTATCAAAATTCCATCTAGAAATATCGGGTAATGATTCCAAAGACCTACAAAATGAAAACATATATGATATATTAAAAATATTTTTTGTCTTCCATTCAGATATATCAGGTAATGATTTTAATGTTTTACATTCATAAAACATATATTCCATTTCTGTGGCGTTATCAATATTCCATCTAGAAATATCAGGTAATTGTTTTAAAGAACAACATCTTGAAAATAAAAAAGATAAATTTTTTGCACCAGATGTATCCCATTTTGATATATCTGGTAAATATTCTAATGATTCACATCCAGAAAATATACTTTTAAAATTTGTATTTTTTAATGTTTTCCATTCCGATATTCCATGTATCGATTTCAATAATAAACATTCTCCGAACATATAAGACATATTTTTTGGATTTACATTATATAAATTAAATGTTATTGAAATTAATTTAATACAAAAATTAAACATTTGCTTAAAATTTCTAATTGAGCAATTATCATATTTAATCGATATTTCCTTTAAAATATTTATATTGTAAAAAGTTCTTTTAAAACTTTTAATTGTATTGTTTTCATTGTTTATTATTATTTTAATTTTTTTACCAAAATTTTTTTCATTTAAATAATTTTCATTAATATTTATCCTTTTATTATTATTCATACAATAAATATCTAAATTTCCTAATTTTATTTGTTTTTCAATATCAAAATCTTTATCGAAATTTATAAATTTGATTTTTTGATGTTTATCTGAAGATTCTTCTGTAAGGATTAAATCAAAAATCAGTAAATTTTTATAATTTGAAATATCAATATTTAATTTTTTCTTTAAATCTTTATTATATTTAGTAAAACTCAATTTTTTATTGGTTCTTATTAATGAAAAAGTCAACCGTAAAATATAAATAGATTTTATTTTTTTTAAAATATTTGGATGATTACCCATTTCAAAATAATTATAAAAAATTTAATATGCTAATTAATAATTTAATATTAAATGATTATTTATTTTATTTTTATATATTTAAATAAAATTATTTATAACTTGGCTATTTAATAAGACATGCTAAAAAATGAGATTATGCTAATTAAGCATAAAATCAATTTAAGTACTGAAATACTTTTGAACAAGGAAATAATAAAAATAATAATAAAAATAATAAGATAAAAGAATAAATTTTTATATTTTATTTTTTTGTGGTCATTCATATGATTATTTTCTTCTTTTTTTAAAATAATATCTCTTTTTCTGGAATTTTTTGAATTAATTTTAGGCATATTAATAAAATTAAAATAAAAAAATTAAATTAATAAATATTGAATATTTATTTAAGAAATTCATATTTAAATATATTTAAATTAAATAAATTTAAATAATTTAATCATTATAGTTTCTTTTAAATATTTGGTTGAACGCTTCTTCGAAAATCTTATCATTTATATTAACAGGTTGAAATTTTTGAAAACTTAAATTTATATCATTCATTTCTTCTCCTATAGCAATTTTTATTTCTTTTTTTTCTTTGATTTCAAAATTATAATCGCTTTTCATAAATTGTACTTCAGAAATAGCATTTTCATTTTCTTTTTTAATTATATTTTCTATTTTATTATCATCCCTTTCTTCATTTTTAGACTTTTCTTCCATTTGCTTAATTTTTAATTTTATTATTTCATTAGTTTTTAAAATTAATATTTGCTGATAAAATTTGGCGGTAATTATCATAATATTTCTTGAATATTTTTTTAAATACCCAATACCTTCTAATACATTCGTTAAATCATATAATCTTCTTTTTTTGATATTCAATTCTTTGGGTATCTTTTTTAAATTTATTTTCAATATATTAAGATGATTATATACATAGCCAATAAATTTAGTTGTTAAAAAATATAAACTTTCTCTTTTTTTGATTTTAAATTTTTTAACCATTTTTAAATAATATAATTAAATTAAATAATTTTATGAATTTTTAATATGCTTTAATTTATTAATAGTTTTTTAATATAAAAAATAAATAAAGAAATGTTATTTAAAATTAATATATTAAATATTATAATCATATTATAATTATAAGTTTTTTTCAAAAAAATAGTAGACAAATATATAACAAATAATAAAATATTTATTGTTAAAACAAAAAATCCGAAAATTTTAATTACCATTTTAATTATTTATTTAATATAATTAAATGGATGATAAAAAATATATATATTTTTTAATTTACTTAATTAATATATCTTTTATTTTTGTTTTATTTATCTATTTATATTATTTCTGTTTTTATATGGAATATGC
>Ga0256407_10005456_pt1 | contig 20400 bp, 10 predicted proteins | sample RumenRJG_04DNA_FD_193489 | JGI IMG/M metagenome (GOLD analysis project Ga0256407, IMG submission 193489) | Bovine rumen microbial communities from Lethbridge, Alberta, Canada - RJG_04 | ecosystem: Host-associated > Mammals > Digestive system > Stomach > Rumen | place: Canada: Alberta... | reverse complement strand
TATTATATTTTGGAATAAACGAAGGAGAAGTTGGAAACAGGTTATGTGGTCTGTTGGATGATTAGTTTTTATTGTTTTTAGTTCTGAGGTTATTATTTCTTTCATGTCTTCCATTTTTTTTTTTTTTGCCTTTTTTTATTTTTTTTTTGGAGGTGATGATTAAATATTGTTTAATATTAATTTATTTTTTTAATGGGTTTTTGAATTGTTTTTATTTATTTTTTTAATTTTTTCTATTTTCGTTTTTATTTTAATATGAATGAAGAAAAAGAAGAAAAATATTATGATATTTCATTAATGGAAAAAATACATTCAATAATATTAAATGAACAAATTGGTCCTTTAATATTATTAAATAAAAATCCTTCTTTTGCTTGTGGAATGGAATCAGGAACAATAAGAATTTATGATAAAAATTCTCCTTATAATCATCAATTAACAATTCAAGCACATTCAAAACAAATTTTTGCTTTATTAGAAACAAAAAATGGAGAATTAATTTCAGGTTCATGTGATTGTTTAATTAAATTATTTTTATATGATTTAATATTGAAAAATTTTAATTGTTTATTAATTTTAATTGGTCATAAATCAGCTATTAATTATGTAATTGAATTAGAAAATAATAATAATTATGTATCTTGTTCCTTAGATAATACAATAAGAATTTGGGATAAAAAAACAAAACAAACAATTTCTAATTTTTATATTGATAATAATGTTTGGACTATATTAGAAAATGAAAATAAAATTATATTTATTCCAAATGAAGATATCAATAAAAAAGGATTATTTTTAATTGATTATAAAATAGGAAACATAGAAAAAAAAATAGATGATATTAATTGTACTGGAACAAATGGTTTATATAAAATTAATAATAATTTAATTGCAGTGGCTTCTTTAGGTGATGTTTATATTGTTGATATAAAAAATTATATAATTAAAAATAAAATGAAATTTGAATTTCAATCTTTTTTTTGGTGTGCTTATCTTTTAAGTGATGGAAGTTTGGTTACTTCTGGTGATGATAAAAATATTATTCAATGGGATATTAAAAAATATAAATTAATTAATAAAAAAATGGATATTCATGAACATAGTGTTCCAGCTATTGTTGAAATAGAAAATAATATTTTAATTACTGCATCTTATGATGGTCAAATTAAATTTTGGAAATTGAAATATATGAAATAATTTTACATTTTGGGTTTGTGAATTTGAGATTTTGTTATTATTAATATAAAATTAATTAATTATTATTAATTATAATTTTTTTATTTTATAATTTAAAAAAACATAAATTAACATTTTATTATTAATTTAAATAAAAACGTAAAATAAAAAAGTTAATAATAAAAACATCATACTTTAGATAATGAGTTAAAAAAAAATATATCAAAAAAAAAAAAATGTCAATAAAAGATTATGAAATAATCAAAACAATAGGAAAAGGTTCATTTGGAAAAATATATGAAGTAGAACACAAAAAAACAAAAAAACATTATGCTCTCAAAAAAATAGAAACAGAAGGATTATCAGAAGAAGACTTAGATTTAATAGAGCAAGAAATAAAAATGTTAATACAAATGGAATGTGAATACTCAACAGAATTAATAAAAGATTTCCGAGATGACGAATATGTTTATATAATATTAGAATTATGTGATTCAACTTTAGATGCTGAAATAAAAAGAAAAGGAGCTTTTAGCATAGAAAAAATAAAACAAGTAACAAAACAATTAAACAAAGTTTTCAAATTAATGGAAATTAAAAATATAATGCATAGAGATTTAAAACCAGAAAATATATTAATTAAATATACAAATCCAGAAAAAACAGAATTTGACATAAAATTAGCTGATTATGGTTTATCAAAGAGATTAAATAAACAAAATTCAAATGCTTTAACTATGTGTGGTACACCTTTAACAATGGCTCCTGAAATTTTATTGCAACAACCATATGATGCTAAAGCTGATCTCTGGAGTATTGGTATTATTATTTATTTAATGGCTTTTAATGATTTACCTTTTGATAGTAAAGAATATCTTAAAAATGTTCTTATTGGAGGAAAAATGAAAAAAATTCCAGAAGATGAAGATTTAAAAAATTTACTTGAAGGTTTACTTAAAAGAGATCCTATGGAAAGATTATCTTGGGAAGATTATTTTAATCATCCTTTTTTTCAAGAAATTAATCATAATAATTATATTTCTTGTATTTTTGAAATTCAAAAAAATAAATTAAGTGATGATATTCAAATTTTAAATTGTTATGAAGAAGCAAAAAAAGAAAATTCTGTTATTAATGAAGGTGTTAATAATGAAAAGGATTTATTAAGAAATTGTATTATTTATGTTAATGATAAGAAAATTGGTTTTTGTTTTAAATATAAATTTCCAGTTGAAGGGAAATATTTTGTTAAAATAATATTTAAAAATAATATTGAAAATGTAAATTATTTATTTGCTAATTGTTCTTCTTTATCATCATGTGATTTAAGTGTTTTTAATTCTAATTTTGTTAAAAATATGAGTGGAATGTTTTTTGGTTGTAATAATTTAAATAATTTAGTTATTAATAATTTTAATACAAGTTTATGCTCAAATATGGAATATTTATTTTTTGGTTGTAAAAAATTGAAAAATTTAGATTTATCTAATTTTAATACTTCAAATGTTACTAATATGAATTGTATGTTTTTTGAATGTAATTCTTTAAATAGTTTAAATCTTTCTAGTTTTGATACTAGAAATGTCACAGATATGAATTGTATGTTTTATAAATGTTGTTCTTTACAAAGCTTAGATTTAAAAAAATTTAAAACCGATAAAGTCACTAATATGACTGGAATGTTTTTTAGTTGTTCTTCTTTGAAAACTTTAGATTTATCTAATTTTAATACTAAAAATGTTACTGAAATGAGTATTATGTTTTTTGGTTGTATTGCTTTAACTAATTTAAATTGTTGTAATTTTACATCTGATAAAGTAAAGGATACAAATGGAATGTTTCAGGCTTGTAATTCACTTTTAAATTTAGATTTGAGTAATTTTAAAGTTAAAGATAAAAAACGTTTACTTGAAGGAATAAATAAAAATTGTAATATAAAATTTAATAAATGAAAAAATTTTGAATTTTATTTTTTTTTTTGAATCAAAAATTTAAATTAATTTATTAATTTAAAATAGTTAATAAATCAATTTACATATGAAAGTGTTTTTTGAAAAGGACAATCAAATAAATAATATTCATTTTTTCAAAACTTTATTTAATGTATTTGATAAAAAAAATGGCATTTATATAAATAAATTCAACTGTTAAATAGATTTTTTTTCTTTTATTTGTTTTGATAATCCAATTATTATAAAATAATCTCCATTTTTTTATGAATTTATTGTTCAAAGATTTTTCTTATGTTCTAAAATGAGATTTTTTCTATTATCATTGATTTATAATTCAAAATTGAATAAAAATTTTAAAATATTAATTATTATAAGGGTTTATATAAAAATATTTATATAAAATTAATATAAAAAAATTACCCAAAAAAAAAAAATTATACATTTATAAAAAATGTCAGAAAAAGAATCAGAACTATTAGGAAAGAAAAGAGATAAAGAAGAAGAAGAAGAAGAAGAAAAATCAAAAAATTCAAAATCAAAAAATGATGACTCATCAGAAGAGGATACAAAACCAATAAAATCAATTTTTGGTACAAATTCAAATAATGAGAAAGGATTTACAAAAGGATTATTTGGTAATTTATCAAATCCATCATCAGAACCAAAAAGTTTATTTGGTAATAATTCAAATAGTTTATTTGGAAGTAATTCAAATAGTTTATTTAATAAAAATTCAAATTCTTTATTTGGAAATACTAATACAACTTCAATTTTTGGAAGTAATAATTCAAATAGTTTATTTGGAAATAATAATTCAACTTCTCTTTTTGAAAATAAACCAATTTTTGATTTTTCTAATATTAATAAAAAAAATGAAAATGAAGAAAATGAAGAAAATAATGATAATAATGAAGAAGGAAATGATGTTGATGATAATAATGGAAAAAGTAATTCTCCAAATTATTATAATCCAGAAAATGATGTTAATGATAAAGAAAATGAAAATGGATTTAAGAAAATTTATGTCAAAAGAATTGATAATTTTTATTTATTTGAAAAAAGTGAAAATAAATATATTTCAAGAGGAAATGGTTTTGTTTCAATTGAAACTACTAATAAAGATAATAAAAAAATGGCTGTTATTATATTTAGAAATAATTTTGGTAGTTTATTGTGTGAAGGGATTTTAAATAAGAAAATTAATAAATTTGATTCTTATGAAAAAAAATTTAAACATATTGGTCATTGTGTTTTTTTAAGAAAAGTTGTAAAAGAAAATAATGAAGAAGATATTGAGTTTTCACAATGTAAAATCCCTTTTATTAATGAAAATGATGTTAAACAATTTGGAGATAAATATAATGAAGCTATTAATTTTATTAATGAATGAAGAAAAAAATAATTTTTCTTATTTGTTAATATTTTAATTTATTTATTTATGAAAAAAAGAAAAGATTTTTTATTTTACTAATTTTAATTGTTTTCATTCAGAATAAAATTATTTTAAAATTTATTTTTTTTCAAATATATTTTAAAAATTTTTATTTAAAACAATTTACAGTCTTTATCATCCCCATTTTTTTTATCATCATTTTTATTAATATCTTTCTTATCTTCTTCAGTATTTATATTATTTAAATTTACTCCATTAGTAGCTTCATTAGTTTTTAAAGTAGTTTTATCATAACTAATTGCATTTTCACTTTGAATAGTTTTAATGGTTGGTTTATTATTAATTCCTTTCTCATTTTCTCCTTTATCATTAGTATTAATTCTCAAATTATCATTTTTATTATTATTATTATCATTCCTTGATCCTTTATTATAATTCCCATTATTTTTTTGAAACATTTCTTCATTTTCAATATTATCACTAATATTTTTTTTATTACCATATTTCATAGTATACTTCTTAACCAAAGCATCTTCATTAACATTTGGTTTCTCACTCATCCATTTAAAATGAAAATCATAAACAATATTATTTTTTTCCATAATAGAAGCAAATAATCCTCTTAAATAATCATAATCAGGGTCAGCTTCAAAATCTAGATTCCTAGTATAATTAATATAATCACATAATTCCTTAGGATATCCTTCACATAAATCCTCAGCTTTAGTTGCTTTTTTTTTTTGATATATTTTCTTATATCTATCCTCACCTTTATTAACTTTTAATCCTTGCCAAGGTAAACTTCCTCTTAAAAAATACATTAAAACATAACCAATTGCTTCTAAATCATCTCTTCTACTTTGTTCACAACCTTTTAAAGCATTTATTGAAGCATAACGAGCAGTACCAGTTAATTTTTTATTTGAACAAAATCTTATATGTTGATGTGTCCTTGATGATCGATATTTTTTACTTAAACCAAAATCTAATATATATACTATATGACTCATATTTAATCCCATTACAAAATTATCTGGTTTTATATCACGATGTATTATATTTTTATTATGAATATATTCTAATCTATCTATCATTTGTTGTGCTATTAAACAAACTGTTTTTAATGGGAAATTTTTTTGACATTGTTGAAATAAATCTTCTAAACTTTTATCTAATAATTCCATTATTAAAACATTATATTCTCCACTGTAACCATAACTTTTAACAGCAGGAATTCCGACTATAAAAAATTATAATATAAAGATTATATATTATATTAATTTTTTTTTTACATCCTTTTAAATAGCTTAGAATATATGCTTCTTGTTCTAATAATTTTTGACCTGAATTTCGTGGTTCCTAATTTTATAATTAATTAACTTATTTTTTACCATTTTTAATGCATAACGTTCGTTTGTTTGTATATTTATTGCTGAATATATTTTTCCAAATGATCCTTCACCTAGTTTTGATTGTACTTTATATTTATTGAAAAATATTTTTCCTGAAAATGAATCTTGTTGATTATGATGATGATGGTGATTTTCCATTTATTATATATATTTTATTTTTTATTTTATTTATATATTTTGATTTTTTAATTTCTTTTTAAGATTAACTTTAATTTGTATATAAATAATAATTTAAAATATATTTTTATGATTTTTAAACTTTTTTTTAAATTTATAAATCATATTTTAATAATATACAAAATAAAATTAAATCAATAATATATATGAACCAACTTTAAAAAATATAAAGAATGTAACAATATTTAATAAAATAATTTAGTCCTTACCCCAATAAAAAATCTTAATAAAATAAAAAAAAAACATCCATTCTAAAACAAACCTAAAATTAAAAATCCCAAAAAATAAAAATTAAAATTCAAAAATTTTCCATTACTAATAACAACAGAATAAGGACCATACTTAATTAAATCACTAAAATAAATTGGAGCAGGTACCTGATTAGCACAAGTAATATACAAATTATAATTTCTTTGAATTTTCAATTGTTCTCTTTTTCCATCATCAGGAACTTCATATTCAATTCCTACATTATCAGCAGGGAAAATACCACAATTATAATCATAACTCATACAACTTGCAACTTCTTCAATTTGAGGAGTTCCTCTTTCTTCTAATAATAATTTCCAATAACAATTTACTGTTAATCCTCTTGAATTTGAATAATATGCTTTCCATTTACCATATCCTGTTTGAGTTATTGGTTTTAAAACATCAATTTTTACATTTGAAGATTCTAATTTTTCATCTTTATAATTTAATTGTTTGAATCCTGAATTATATTTTATATCATTTCTATTTAAATTGGTATTTGCTAAATTTGTTGTTTTTAAATCATTTATAAATTGATTAAATACTGTGTTTAAATTATTTGATGATGATACACAAATTCTATTTGATGTTGCACAGATTGTAAATGCTTTTTTTTTTGCTGTTGAATTATTATAAACTTCAAATAATGCATTAGCAACTTTATTATCTTTCCAATGATCAGAACATTCTTCAGCTAAGCAAAAAAAGTAATTATCAATATTATAACCTGGAGCTCTATAATAACCACTTGCATCAGTACAAACAATACATCCATCTGAATTATAACCACCATTAATACCATATAAATGTTGACAATAATTAACAAATGCTTTTTTTATATTTTCAGTTGGTTTTGATGTAAAATAAAATATATTACATTGAGTATTTTCTGGATAAATTGTTGTTATTCCTGATGTGATTGTACCATAACCATCTGGGACAATATCACTTGAATCATCTACATTATGATATTCTGTTGATTGAAAATCACATGCTAATTTATATTCATAACCACGGAGTAGGCCTTGGAAATATAAGTATTTTTCTGTTGTTGATGAATCAAAATAAAATGTTGCATATCTACGAAATATGTTATTATATGCCCAAATTTTTTTTGACATATATGCAAAGTCTGGGTAAGTTAATGCTGTTGATTCATCTAATGTTAAACTAAAACATTCTAATTCACAATATAGGAATGATGGTGTATAGGATGTTTTTACTAATATTTTTATATCATCACTTTCTAAAGTTGGATCATCTCCAGCATTATATATAGTTACTTGAGAACTTAAATCAATTGTTGATGAAATTGATAAAGTTGAAAATCCATGTGTTTCAGATATTTTAAAAGTATTTGGTGTAATACTATAACATTTATTAATAAATGCAGCATTGAAAATTTGATCTTCTAAAAGTGCTGTAGTACCAACTCTTACTGTAGTATAAATATTAGTAATACCTAATACTTTATTTGTAATTGTACCTGGATTAATATTAATAGTATCAATTTCAGTTAAATCACTTACGCTATTTCCTCTCTCCCATTCAATATTTAATTTATCTACATTAGGTTCACTAAAATAATAATATAACCTTAAACTTGCATAAACAGGAATTGAATTAGGTTCTTCAAATGTTATTTCAGCAGGATTAATTAATTTAACTGAAATAATTAAATTTGGTGCTGGAATATAATCATCATTATTACTTTGAGTAGGAGTAATAACATAAGTACCTTCTGGAGTAGTACATGGTACACCAATATAAAAAGGCATTCCTTCACCATATAATGTAGGCACTATATAATATGATTCTAAAGTACTTAATGGACTTGGGAATATTAATTTATTATATGAGGGATATAAATAAGCTTTTGGATCAGGATGTGATGTATGAATATATGATAAATAATATCTTCCTGGTTGGAAAAATGCTTTGTTATATATTGAATTGAATTCTATATCAATTATATATTTATATTTATTATTTATTTTATTTCCACGATACCATTGATATTTATTTTCACTTTCATCATTATCTTTAATTATATCTGATGTATATGTATTACCATTTAATCCAGTAGTATAATAATAATTATCATCTACATTAACAGCAGTTATTTTAAATGGATTTGAATAACCACTTGAAGGTGGATTATTTGGATTTATAATTGGTCCAACAATAATTAACCAATATTTAAAATTTTTACCACTAGAAGTAGACGGAGTAACAGTATCAATATTAATATGTAATCTTCTCCCATAAATTTTAACATCCCTAATATTAATATTTTGAACAAGTGAAGGAATAGAATGTTCATCAGTACCATATTCTCCAATAGTAACAGTGGGAATAGCATTAATAAATAAATTATATTCATTAGGAAATTCAATAATAATTGAACTTTGAGAAGGTAAAGTAGCATCTCTATCAATACAATAATTATTAGTATAATCAAATCCAACTTTAAAAGTAAATGTAGCAGATTCTCTTGGATAATTTGTTGAAACTGGATTAGAAACATGATAAAATCTTAATCCACAATATTTTTGAGGATAATGTAATTTAGAGTTTGGAATATAGCCAATACCACTTATTATATTTGTATAAATTCCATATGAATTTATGTTTATGTATTCACATACAAATTTTATTCTTGAAGATGTATATGGATTTATAAATGAAGTTATTAAAATTTTTTTTATTGATGATGATTTTATTTCTGATGATAATATTACTGTTATTATATTTGTATCATCAAATGAACATGATATCATTTTATTTAAATCAACATCATAGCATTTAACTTCATTTTGATTTGTAAATGAAATCTCATCAGGAAAAAATAATCTAATTGCTTTAATTGGGTAAGAATTTATTACACTTGTTACATCACTTATAGATAAATCAAATTTGAATGTGTAATCACTAATATCACCATAAATGCTTGAAGTCATAGTTATAACTGAACTTATTTCAGAAGCAACAACAACTGAAGTCGGATTTATTGAAATTGTTTGATATTTAAAAGGTGTTCTTATATTAGCACTAAATATGACTTTTGTATTTACAGAACCTTTAATTTGAACATCCATTATTGTTGTAAATTGTATTACTTTTACTGGGGATAAATAAAAATAAATTATAGAACTCATTGATATTGGTGCTTTATAAATTCTATTATCAATCCATGCTGATAATCTATATTTAACAGAGTCTAATTGTATTATTTTACAGTTAAAAAGTAATCCATTTCCATTTTGCCATATTGTATTATAGTCAATTGTATTTGATGTAAATGATTCAATTTTATTAAATGAAAATTTACATTTTGTAATATCTTGAATATACAATTCATTAAAATCAAGAGTAATAAAAACTTTCATTCCAGGATGAGATTCTCTATCAATTGGAATTGCAAACTCTAATTTATTATAAGCATTTAAATTATATGGTTCTAAAAGATAAGTAGCAGTAATCCAAGGGGTATCAATAATTTTACTTATTTGAGTATATACATATTGACAACTTTGAGCATTATTAAAAAAAATTATTGGATTAACATAATCATCTAAAACTGGATTTTGATTTGGAAGTTCAATTTTATAATTTTTAAATACAAATGTTATATCTTCACATCCATTTAACATATAACAATAAATATCAAAAGCATTTTTTTCATCAACAACAGGACATTTAATAGTCCCACTAGAATCAGTATCACAAAAAGAAGAAATATAATTTGCATTATTAACATTTTTAACAACACAATGGGAATTAGTAATTTGATTATTAGACCCATCAAAAATATCAAAAGAAATAATAGAATTAATAGGTAAAATTAAATGATTAGGAGCAAGAAAATTTAATTTTAAACTAATAGCATGATCTTCAAAAGCTTGAATAGGAGAACCAAGTAAAATTGAAGGAGCAGTAGTAGCATAAAAAGTATCATAACTCCAATGACTATTTACATATGATTTTGTAGCAGGAATATAATTTGAAAAATAATTTATTGAATCATGATTTGAACTTAAACCCCAAAAAGCAACTAAATCATCTGAACAGAATTTTTTCCCATTATAACAAATAAAATTCTGATAATCTAATATAAAATTTGTTTCTATTAAAAGATATGGTTCATTATTATTTTCATTTTCTGGTGCTGAATTTGTTACTTCTAATTTACTTGAATGAATTCCTGATATTACTTTATACCATTTTTTACCAAAAGCATAAAATGGTGTTGTTGAAATATATTTTGATATTTGGAAATCTGTTGATGATATTGGTGTAGCTAATTTTAAATCAGTTGCATTATTATTGAAAAATAGTAAAAATGAATCAATTGTATCATATTCGTTTGTACCTATTGTACTTCTTTTTCCATTCCATATCTTCAAATTATGACTTCCATCACCATGAATAACAAAAGATAAAGTATTAAAATATGAATTTTCATTGTTACCATTTTGATGAATTACCATTTTAGTATTTGATAATAAAATTCTATTATATTGATTAGAATTTATTTTCTTTGTTAAAAATCCACTAAATCCATTATTACCAAAATCAACCATTGAATTAAATTTTCCATAAGCACCAATAAAGGATGGGAAAACTCCTAAAGCATAAGGTGCACTATTACCATTACTAGTATAATAAGGACAATAATAAGGAATATTTATAGATTGACCAGAATATAAAAAATCATCACCAATTGCATTTTTTTTTAATACTAATAAACTACCTAAATAAAATAAATAATTAGATGATGCACTTTGATAAATTGAAGTCATTGACATTGCCATTGTATATAATGGTGAACTTATATCACTTTTTAAATTTTCTTCTCTATCAGTATAAAAATTATTAATTCCCATTGAATGTTGATTTGTATAACCATAAGATTTAATATTAGTATTTAAATTTGCAACTGGATAATTTGATGCAATTGAACTATAATCACTTTCTATTAGAGAACCTAAAAAAATCCATAAGAAAAATGTATTTATAGAAGTTAATCCACTTAAAGCTTTTTTTTTAATTTCAATTAAACAAACACCAGAATTTTCATTTGGATTCATAAATGAAAAATGATTAGAAATAACATCATTATATTCATCAAAAATAAAAGGAGAAGTAGAACTAATATCATTAAATACCCCACCTTCAGGGAATAATTTAATAAATCTCATTACTCTTAAATAACGATTATTATCTGAATTAGAACTATCTTCATATTTAATTCCAATCATAATTTCAATTGGAGTATATAATGAAGTAATTTTTTGATTTAAATTATTATATCTATGACAAGTATCAGCATAACCAAAATAAATATAAATTGGTGAATCAGTTGAAATTTGAGTTTTTAAAGTTTTATCATCACCAAAACTCCAATCTCCTGTTTTTAAATAACCATCTGAATCATATGTCCAATCAATATTATTAATTGAATAAAGAGAATAATCATTTACTTTATCAATTACTTTTGAATAAATTGCTGTTTTATCTGATAATATTGATAAATTATTTGTTATCCAATTATTTCTTTGAGGTGCTTTTGTATTTGCTTTTGGACCAAAAAATTTTGTAGATGATGAATCTTTTGAATAACCAAAACCCCATGATACAAAACATTTATTTGCATAATCTGTATTTTTTGTAAAGAATTTTGATGAATATTTTGAAAAAAATTTTGCTTTTAAAGGAGTTAATTTACCATCTGAATTTACTCCCATTCCCATTGGAAAAAATTGACCTAATTTTTCATAACTTCCAGATGGTAAAATTAACTTATTTCTTAATAAAACACTATCACTTTCTGTTATTTTATTTGTATTTGAATAAATATATTTTTCCTTTATTGGAGAAGTTGATATGGAAGTATCATAATATAAATCTTGTAATAATGTATTAGTGGAAAATTCTCCTGCATTTAATGAATAAATATCCCAATCAAAATATTCTCTATACATCATTTTTTCTGTTAAACTTGAATCTTTTGAATGAAAATTAAATGTTGATGATTCATAATCAGTATATGAAAAAAGATATCCATTATAATTTCTTTTTCCCATATATGTATTATAACATGTAATTCCAGTTGCAGTGACAACTTCATTTAAAAATAAATTACTTTCATCAAATCTACTTTCACCATAATTACTAGTAATAATATCATTATAAATTGATAAAGAAAATTTAATTTCTGTTTTTGAATTAGGACCAAATAAATATTCATTATCTTTTGTTCCACATTCATCAAAAAAAATCCAAACTGTAAATTCATATTTATTATTTGCACTAAAAGTATGAGGATAATAAAAAAAGATCCCACTTGCAATAGTAGGATCATTATTTTTATATGAAATAGGATAACATTTAGGTATTGTATCCATAGTAATATGACCAAGAGATGAAAAATCACAAGATGGAGAAACGAAAGTAACATGTTTTCCATTATCTGGATTACTTTGTTTAATAACAATATATTTATTAGAAATATCCTTATTTCCAATATTAAGTGTAAATTTAATTTGAAAAGCACCATATTGAAAAACATCATAAATTTCTTCAACTAAATTTGTTTCTGAATTTACAATTGTTTCAGGATGAATTACATTTAAAGAAACATTACTTAAATCAATAGTAATAAATAGTTTAGAATAACCACATATAACATATGAATTTCTATATCTTATAAAAACTTCTATATAACATTCTGAATTTGTAGATAAACAAACTTTATTTTTAGTTAATAATTTTGAAAATTTTAATTCGTAATTTTCACCTACAAAATTATCAAATGAAGAATCTAAACTAAATCCAATTACTTTCCTATCATCATCTTCTTCTAATTCATGTATATTAATATTACCATTTGGAATATCAGTTGTACTAGTTTTTATAATTTCCATTGTTGATTCACTAGTAAATTCAATTTTATCTTTTGGATATCTAATACAAATAATATAATTTTCCCAATTAAACCAATAATTAAAAGATATTGTTACTCTAAATTCAAACTCTTCATTTATTTCTAATGCAAGTGGTGTTGATACTAATGAATGTAAAGATAATATAATATCAGAATTAATAATAGATTCTGTATCATATTTTGGTATAATTAAAACATTTGGAAAATTCCCAATATCAAAAATATCTTTTGAAGGCATATTTTTAGAAGAAGTAAAAACAGTAAAAGATAAAATTTTATTCATAAAAAGTGAAATCCCTTCATTAATAATATCATCATTTAAACTTAAAATTAATTTATAATTAAATCCAGGTAACAAAACTTTAGAAGGTTCTCTAGAAATAATTTTACAATATGCAGTATTTACTTCTTCAGAACCACTACTATCACTTAATTCACTATCAATAATATCATTATAAATAGTTGAATAAGTTGATTCAATTGGAATTGAAATTGAATTATCTAATTGAGTTAATGAACAAGAATGTCTAATTGTCGTACTAGAAAAATCAAAATTATCAGTTGAATAAAAAGTATTAAATTTAATTCCTATAAATTGTAAATATGTTGCTCCAATTCCAATTTGAATTGGAGAACCATTTTGATCTGTTGTTGATGGAAGGAAAAAACGAAATGTTAATTTTGTTCCTTTTTTTCCTATTGGATCTAAGTATGATGGAGATATTTCTAAAGGGAGTTTTGGATCTGGAATTATTATTCCTGAATTTATTTTTGATAGAAGTATTGTTATGAAGATAATTTTCAAAAGTGATATTTGCATTTTTCTTTTTTTCATTTTTTTTAATTATTTTTTATTATTTTTTATATTATATTTGGATAGTATTATAATATTTTTTTTTCATTTTTTTTTTCAAATGAATAAAAAGTATTTTTATTTTTTTTATTAATATTTATTTATTATTTTAATATTTAAAATTTGAAATAATTCTATTTATTGGTTTTTATTAAATTTTAACTAAAAAAAATGTTTACTCAAAATTCAAATATGGAAATTAATAAAGATTCTTCATTTTCATTTGTTACAAGAAAAATAACAAATAATTCAAAAATAAACCAAAATAAAATAACTGTAATATATGAAAAAGAAAATAAAAATGCAATTGTATCAACAACAACTTTTTGTTTAAAAGATACACAAGAAAATTTTAATCAAAATATAAAACCATCATTTTATAAAGAAAATGAAAATAATAAAGAAAATATTAAACCATATAATTTCTTTCCTCAAAAGAAATATCATATTAATGTACCTTCATCAACATCAACAACTGAAATTTATATTCAAAATGAAAATAAAGAAAATAAAAAAGAAAATTTATTATTTAAAGAATTTATTAAGAAAGATTTAAATTACCCAACTGAATATATAAAAGAAATATTTACAAATATAATACAACAATCAGAAAAAATAAATTATTCATTTGAAAAAATAAATTTAATTCAATCAAAAGAAATAATAAAAAATAGAAGAATATTAATAAATTGGTTATCAGCATTTCATTTACATTGTCATTATGATGAAATTACATTTTATTTAACAATAGATTTAATAGATATCTATTTATCAAATAAAAAAATATCAAAAGATTCTTTTCAATTATTAGGAATAATTTGTTTTTGGATTGCTTCAAAATATAATGAAATAAATGCTATTCCTTTACATTATTTAGAAAGTTTAAAAATTTATAAAAGAGAAGAAATTTTAAATTTTGAATTTGATGTTTTAAATATTTTAAATTATAATATATCAATTACAACAGTTTATGAAATTTATAGATATTTAAGTATTGGATTTTCATTTAATCAAAATGATTTTTATTTTGGTTTATTTATGTTAGAAGTTTATAAATTAGATATTAATAGTACTAAATATAATTCATTAATTATTGCACAATCAATTTGTACTTTGGTTTATTATATTAATCATAAAAAATTTTTAAATTATGACGAATGTGGTTTTAAAGATCAAAAAGATAAAATTAAAAGTTGTGTAACAGAAATTTTTGAAAATTGTAAAAAAATAAGTTCTTGTCCTTTTTCAAATGTTATTAAAAAATTTTCAACTGATGATTTTAAAAAAATTTGTATAATATATAACATAGTGAATGTATAAAAATTGATATTTAATTTTTTTAATTGTAAATATTATACTTGATATTTTATATAATTAACAATTAATTATTATATAAATAAAACAAACAATTTAAAAATTATAATAAATAAAAATTATATTTCAGAAAAATCTGAATTAATATTATTTTGACTTTTTGCTTTTTGTGATAATCTAAATTTTTCTTTTTCAATTGTATTTAAATTATATGTTATTTTAGCTTCTGATGGGAAAAATATAATTCCTATTCTAATAAAATCAATAATAATTCCTTCTGTAATTATAAGAGAAACATTATCAAATTCTAATTGTAATTTATTTTTAATTAATCTAGTTAACTTTTGATTTTGTAAAAATGAATTAATAAAATTCTTAAATTTAAGTGAAGAAGTTGGTTTTTTATTCCCTGAAAATGATAGAGAATTTAATATTTGAATTGTTATTTGTTTTATATTATCACATAATTCTGGATAATTATATAATAATTGTTGATAATCATTCTCAGCGGTAATTGATAATTGAAATCGTTCTTCTTTTTTTATTTTTTTATTTAAATATTTTTCCTTATTTTCATTTATAGAAGTTTGTTTATTAATAACAAAGTAAAATAAAGAATCCATTTCTTTAATATTTGTAATATCTTTATTTACAATTAGTTTCATTAATATATTATTTTGTATTATTCCATCTGATGATAATTGAAGTATAATTAAAAGAAATAATTTATCTTGTGTAATATTTTTATTCTTTAAGTGAAATCCAGTAAAATTTTGTTCGATAAAATTTAATATTATACTTTTTAATCCTTTATAATCAATATTCTGATGATTATTTAAAGAATTTTTAATATTATTATAAGTTTTTTGAAAGATACTTGATGATTGAATATCTTTATCATTCATTATTGGAAATTCTTTCTTTTCCATTTAAAAAATTATTTAAAATTTTTTATTTATATAATTCCATAAAAAGAAATATTTTATTGAAATAAAAATTTAAAAAATTATTCATTAGATAACAAGACATCATTCATAACTTTGCGGTAGAATATTTTTTTTAAATATATATATTATACCTTCACAGTTATGATAAACTAATTAAAGATTATATGCAACTAAATATAAATTGTTATATTTAGTTTTAGAGGTCTTTAACATTTTAATAAGAAAATATAAGGAAAAAAAACAAAAAAAAGAAAAAAAATAAATAAATAAAAAATATACAAAATAAAAAAATATAACTTAAATTACGTAATCACAAAAAATATTTTTTCATTTTTTCAAAAAATCAATAATAAAAACTTAAAAAAAACTTTTTTACTTTTTACTTAGTCATTAAAGGCCTATTTTCCGTAATTAAAACTTCTTCTCCTCTTTCAACCTTATCCTCCTCATCAAAAGTACGATAACTATTATTAGTATCAACATCACTTTTATCTTTTTTAGGAATAGTCAACTTTGGTTTACTATTACCATACTCAAAGAAAAATTCATTTTGTAAAATATCAATAGGTCCTTCATGATAATAAAAAAATTGGCAAATTATAATTAAATTAACAGAAATTTGTAAAAAACCACAAAGTGGAAATTGCCAAGGACAATTAGTAACAATATAATAAACAGTTTTAAATAAATCACCAAATAACCAACAACCAAACATTATCATTGATAAAGCTTCTGCACTTTTCATTTGATAATTTGTTATTATTTGTGGTATTGCTAAAACAACATCAATTCCTGTTGATATAAAACCAATAATATCCATATATATTTTATTATCAAAACCAAATAATAATGAAATAAGTAACATTAATATAATAAATAATATTGTATATAATATAAAAGGTAATAGTGTATTCCATTCCCAAAATCTATCATATGAAAAATATTCTTTTATAAAGTGATTTATTTTATTTTGTCTTTCAGTTTTTTTTGGATCGTTTATATAAGGTTTTGGTAATTCCCTTTCATCTCTGAAAATAATATAACATTGAATTACTAAAAATTGCATTGTTAAAGTTAAAATTGATTGAAATAAAAGAAATATATTAAATCTTTTTCCAAACCAAAAATAAATTCTAAATATATTTGAAAGTAAAATTTTCATACACATTGATAAACAAAAACCAAGACTTGTTCCTTTTCTTTTAAATTTAATTGATTGGGTTATGTATCCTATTGCAGGTCCAAAGACTACTCCTAAGTTTATTATGAAACCTACTATGCTTAGGAAAGTTGCTTTTTGTGGAATTATATTTTGGAAAATTCCATTTGTTGCATTAAATGATGACATTTTATTTTTTTTTGTTTGTTTTTTTTTTTGGTTTTTTTAAGTAAAACGATTAAAATAAAATTTATATTTTATTTTTTTTTTTTAATATTAAGACATTATTTTTTATAAGAATTAAAATTATTAATGTATTTTTTTATTATTAAAAATTTATACTTTAATATAAATTCATATGTGATTTTTAATTATCTTTTTATAAAAATAAATTTGAAAAAAATAGAAAAATGAACAATTTCAAAATATTATCAAAACTAGGTAAAAATATATAAAAAATAATCCAAAATAAAAACATTAATTTAAATCACATATATAGGCGAAGGTGCATACTCAACAGTATTCAAAGTCCAAAGAAAACAAGACTCTCAAATCTACGCATTAAAAAAAGTAAAATTACTAAATCTCTCAGAAAAAGAAAAACTAAACGCATTAAATGAAGTTCGTATTTTAGCTTCAGTAAAATCCCCATATGTAATATCATACAAAGAAGCATTTTTTGACGAAAAAGAATCAACATTATGTTTAGTAATGGAATTTGCAGATAATGGTGATTTATATCAAAAAATAACAAATCATAAAAAAACAGCAATTTTTTTTGAAGAAAATGAAATATGGAAAATCTTCATTCAATTAGTAAAAGGATTAAAATCATTACATGAATTAAAAATATTACATAGAGATTTAAAAAGTGCAAATGTATTTTTATTTTCAAATGGTTTATCAAAATTAGGTGATTTAAATGTATCAAAAGTTGCAAAAAGAGGTTTATCATACACTCAAACTGGAACACCATATTATGCAAGTCCTGAAGTTTGGAAAGATCAACCTTATAATAATAAAAGTGATATTTGGAGTCTTGGTTGTGTTTTATATGAAATGATTACTTTAAGACCTCCTTTTCGTGCTGAAAATATGGAAGGTTTATATAATAAAGTTATTAAGGGAATTTATGGGAAAATTCCTGAGAGATTTTCTAATGATTTAAGTAATGTTTTGAAAATTTTATTACAAGTTAATCCTGAGTTTAGACCTAGTTGTGAACAAATTTTGAAAAGTAATTTTGTTAATAAGAGAGTTGAGTTTTTTAAATCATTTAATCATGATGATGATTTTGAAGATAAGGTTTTATTACAAACTATTAAAGTACCAAAAAATTTGGTTTTTTTAGGGGATAAGTTACCACCTAAGAATTATGAAGTTAAGGATGAGAAGAAATATAGGAGTTTTCAAAATAAAAATGATTTAGATTGTGAGGGTGATGGGAATGATAAGAATTTAAATAATATTGAAGAGGAAGATAATAATAAAAAATATAATACTTCTATTAGGAAAAATGATGAAAATAAAAATATAATTGTTAGTTATAATAATAGAAATAATAATTCTGATAATATTAATAACATTATTAATAATAATAATAGAAATAAAAATAATGTTTTGGAAAATGATAATTCTTCAAATAATAATGTAGGGGTTTTATCTAATAATAAAATTTTAATAAAATTACCTTCTATTAATTCTAATAATAATCACAATGTTTATATACAAAATAATATTATTAATAAAATTAATAAAATTCAATCAAATTCAGAAAGATTATTATCAATTGAAGAAAAATTAAATTCTCTTAGGAAAAAAAATAATAATTCAAAAAATTTAATTACTCCAAAAAATATTGAAAAAAATAATAATGTAAATAAAAGAAATAATTCTGTGGAATATAAAAGTGAATTAAATAATGTAATTCAAAATATAGAACATTCAAATTCAGTTTTGAATATAATTCCGGAAAGAAAATGTTCAAATAAATATTTAAGATTAAAGCCAGCAATTATTAATAATAATTATGAAAAAATAAATAATTTTAAATTTTACAAGATATATTCTCCTTATTTTGCAAATCAAAATTATCAACAAAAAATAAGAAAGTATTATTCTCCTGATAGAAAAATTATAAGAAATGGAAGTTCAAATAATATTAATGTAATAAATAATTTAGAAAAATATTATGAACAATATAATATATGTAGAAAAAAAGGATATGATGCAAAAAAAGATTTTTCAATAATGGAAAAAAGGAATATTCCAATTTTAAATAAAAGAAAATTAAGTCCTATTAAAAGAAAAATCATAAATATTTGTTAATTTTCAATTTATATATATATAATTGTTTTTTTTATGTTTGTAAAAATTTTTTTTTAAAAAATAATTTTTTCTTTGGGGTTCAGGTATTTAATTTTTAATAATGAAATTATTTATTTTAAAAATGTTTAATGATATTAAAATAATTATAGAAAAAAATTGTTTAAATATATTAATATAATAAAATATAATGAAATATAATTAAAATAAATGATAATGAAACAATATTAAATTAATATATATTGTTATAATTATATAACTTAAATTATATTCTGTTTATTTTAAAATTAAAATTATTAATAATCATAAATGAGTTATAAAAAAATTTTTTTCATTAATTGAGAAAAAACTAAATCAAATTTATAATCCTTTTTTCTAATTATTTAAAATAATATTAATTATATTATATTTGTTTGGAAAAATGAGCAAATTATTTGATTAATGAGAAAAATATAATTTTTTCCAAAAAAAATTAAAAAAAAAAAAAAAAAAAA
>Ga0256407_10005454_pt1 | contig 20409 bp, 20 predicted proteins | sample RumenRJG_04DNA_FD_193489 | JGI IMG/M metagenome (GOLD analysis project Ga0256407, IMG submission 193489) | Bovine rumen microbial communities from Lethbridge, Alberta, Canada - RJG_04 | ecosystem: Host-associated > Mammals > Digestive system > Stomach > Rumen | place: Canada: Alberta... | reverse complement strand
CATTTTATAAGTCGGTGATAGCCGAGCGCCAGCAGTTCCATTATCCCCCTTATTATCGCCTCATCTATGTATATCTGAAACATCGCTATGACAACGTGGTTGATACGGCCGCTTTGGAGATCGGCAGCCAGTTGCGCCAGTGGTTCGGCTCTCGTGTCTTAGGCCCCGATAAGCCCGCTGTGGCAAAGGTCAAATCCTTGTCCATCCGCAAGCTCGTGCTGAAGCTGGAACCCAGCCTCAACATGTCGGAGGTCCGCAGATACTTAGCGCTTGCCCAGCAGCAGATGCTCCAAGACAAGCGCTATACCTCACTTCAGATCTATTACGATGTCGATCCGTTGTGATCAAACAAATAATTCGGCATATTTCTCCAAATAATAGGTCTAATTGGATTTTGGGACAGTTCTTTTCATGCAAGAGTGATGATGCTCTTATGAACAGGAAAAATTTACGTTTCAAATTGGGTATGGGCGCGAAGTCGTTGGGGTATGGGCGGACGGCTGTTGGGGTATAGGGGCACAATGGCGGAAAGGGCTTTTTCTCCCTGCCAGCCTTAGTGTTTGTACTTGCGGGCATTACTACTTGCCCTTGAAAGGATTAGTTTTCAATCAAAAGACACGCTGCGGTTACACGGTTACAGCTGTAACCATATCCCCTTTCCCGTATTGTTTCAAGCGTAATGTTGATATAAACGTTTGTATATCAACTGTTTAAACAATATTTTTATTCTATTTTCCTCCCCTGACGGTTACATGGTTACAGCTGTAACCTGTAACCGTTGACTGTCTCAAATAAAAAGAAACCGAGTCCCCTTACTTGAGAACCCGGCTCTGCTTTTATTCATATTTCTTTGTCCAAACTTCCGTTACATTAGAACCGCTTTTCTTTGTCACAGTCACTGTTCCATAAACGACTATGCCTTTCAGAGCCTTATGTTTATTATAAACCTCCTCGCAGGCATTCTTGACAGCAACGTCACGATCCTCATAATTGGGAGAGGGAGCAGCAGTAGCAACAGCATCACTATAATCTGCTCTGGGGCCAGCGCCTCCAAGTATTCCACCCCATGATTCAGGAACAGGATCTGCCTGAGTCTTATCAGGAATACGGTAACCAAGAGTACCTTCTACAAAGTATTCAATCTGGTCTTTCGGTTTGGATGAATCATCATCACCGCCACAGGCTGTCAGTGAGACAACCGTCATTGTCATGCAGATTAAGGCAACTGCGGCCATCATTAACTTTTTCATTTCTTTATTATTTTCATGTTTTGCTATAATAGCGTTATTTGCTGAAGAGATATTGTTTTTGAGCTTAGGGGCGAAGGTCAGTCTGTGCTGATGGCTACGATGGCATCACCTCTGTCAAAAGCGGCCTTGATGTCCTTGCCGCCTTTCTGAACCTTGCAGAGTGAGATATCATCACCTAAAGTCTCACGGACGCGGATGCGACCAATCTGCTTACGTGTCTCACGACCTGCAACCTGTCCGATGATAAAGACATCGAAATGCACATCCTCACCTATGAACCTGCTGCCAACGTCAATATAAAGCTCCTTGGTCTTGTCTTTCTTCTCTCTGCCACGTTCAATGATGTTGGCTCGGATCGGATAAACCTCATTATAATATTCGTAGATATTTTCTGCAAGTGCGCCCAGTGCACTGCGGATAGCTTCATCAGCCGAGTTCGCCAGTGAATATTCAGAACAACGTCCGGAGATGGAACTGGTGGTTACTTCGCCAGACTGCAGATTCTTGAAGTTGAGAGCTACCGTCACTACGGCACCGTAGTAAGTCTTTGTCTCTTTATATTCACGCCCTTTACTGTCCTTGCGATCATAGGTCTTTACCTTGCGCGAGGCTGTAATATCTGTCAGCGTAGCAGTCACCAGATATTTGGCATCCTCAACCTCGTCGGCTTCAATGGTCTGCAGGCGGCGGACATGTGTCAGGCCTGTCTTCACACAGTTGGTGGCCAGGGGAATATATTCTTCATTATGGATATCTGTGACTCTGCCTTCAACGACATCAGCCACCACGCCAAGCACCTTACTGGCTGTCAACTTCTTGCTGGCTTCGCCTTTCTGATAGGTGATCTCCCCTAATTGAACTTTGTAAACGGGATTCAGCCCGTTATCCTGTGCACTGACATTGATAGTGAGTACACAAGCCAATACGATCGTGAAAAGGAATCTGATAATTTTCATAAGCTATAATTATTTATCAAACAGGAATTCCAACAGATCCTTAGCCAGACTCTTGTGTAAGAGCAGTGTGCGGCGATGGAAGGTGGGAATCTTGATATCAAGGCCTCTCGTTGAGAAACCTCTGTAACGGTTGATGTTCATCTTGCAGACACTGTTGCCTGCAGCATCGATGACCTCCAATGTGCCAGAGATGATAATACCGCCACCACGCTTGTTCCAACTCCAGGTGGCTGCACCAGAGTTGCCTGGATCCAGCTGTGCGGCATTAATCTTGATGATGTAGTCGGGCGTGTCTTTCTTGGTGAGTTTGATCACCTTCTTCTTGGCATCGTTCCAGCGTTCCATAAAGGTCTCTATGGCTTCTTCCTGATACTCACTCCACTTCTTGAAAACCTTCTGGTCGTTGGCAGCAAGATAGTCCATGAAGGTCTGATCCGTGATTTCCATCGTGGAGAGATTTCCAACTTTGGCCTTGGTGAAATCCACTTCCAGCCTGCCAGTTTTACCTGGCTGCCTGACAACATTGAAGTCGCCACTTGTCACCACGAACTCTTCCTCGTCGGCCTGCACTGCAATAGCCATCATCGCCATCACTGCTAAAAGAAACAATTTCTTCATTATTATATCTCAGATAAATTGAAACAAATTAGTTTAGACCAAATTTTGTTTGCAAATATACTTCGTTTTGATGGCAATCAACTATAGCTCCGCACTTTTTTGCGATTAATTAACATTTAGAAGTTCAGCTCGCAACCGATACCGAGCACACGGTTGGTGCGGGTGAACGTGTCGCTGACCAGCGGTTCTGTAGAGGTGACACGCTTGTAATCGTCGTAGTTGGTCTGGAAATAGGCAGCCTTGAGGGTTACGATATCAGATACTTTGTAGTTGAAGCCCAGACCGAAGCTGAAGCTGTTGACAACGAACGACATATCATTCATGTAAGCATCGGTAAGCTGATAACGGGTAATCTGACCACCAGTAGAGATGGTGAGTTTCTTAGTGACATCCCATTCTGCACCAGCCAGATACTCGTTGGTACCACCATCGAGCAGATCCTGTGAGTCGTTGTACCATCTGGCGTTCTTATCATAGAAATGGTGGTAGCCAAGGTTCAGACGGACGGCATCGGTGATGTTCCACATCGCACCGACAGCGAGCTGTGCGGGCATATCCTCATTGACTTTCTCACCATCGCGGAACTTGTTGACGGCAGGAATCTCACTGGCCTTGTTGACGGTTGACTCATTCTCCATGCGGATCTGAGTCTTGAACTCATACTTGACAGCGAAGTTGAACTGACCTACACGCCAGTCAACACCGATGACAGGTGCAATACCAACACTCCACTGGTTACAGAGCAGATTTACACCCTCAGAGTACTTCTGCAGGTTGTTGAGGCTCTCGTTAGTACCCTGAAGCGTGGCGAGCGATCCCTCAAGCTGTGCCTTTTGTACCACGAGCTCCTGATACTGGGGAAGGGCTGTGGCGCCGGCTGCCTCATACTGGGCCATTCCTGCATCTACCAATGCAATACCGTCGTTGACCGTCGTGATGCCACCATCCACCATGGCTGTGGCTGTCTGCAGAAAGCTTCCGAAGTCCTGATAACCACCAGCGGTTTTTACCATAATATTACTGATCTTGGCCTTATAGGTGGCTGTTCCGTAAAGGAAACGCAGACCGCCATAGACTGAGAGGTCGGGTGTGATCTTATAAGCAGCACCGAGCTGTACGCCAAAATAGTACTGACGTCCTTGCATATAACCGTCCATATCGTAGCCGCTGACACCAGGGGCAGGCTGGCCTAAGGCTGTGGCAATCTGGTCGAGTCCGCTGAGCTGATGGGCAATGCCACCGACGACACTCTCGAAAGAGCCCAGACCATCGGAAAACTCGCAGCTGCCACCACCGCCAGGAACGGAGAGGTTGAACTGCACACTCCAGTTGCCTTTATTATATGCGCCCTGAAGTGAAGGGATGAACGGCGCGTCGGCTACACCCTCGAAAGTTTTAGAGGTGTAGCCACTGTTCTTGCGACCCAGTGCGAAAAGAGGATTGTTGCTGGTAATCGTACGTGTCTGGTGAGCGTACTGCCAGTTAAATGCAATATGGAATCCCTCGGGCAGGAAAGCGACACCTGCGGGGTTTGAATAGACACCGTCAAGACCGATAGCTGCATCGCGTGCAGGATTCCTAAGAAAATCAATGCTCTGATTTGTATTGGTTAAGATACCGCCAGCACTTGCTGAGGTTGTTGCTGCCAGCATCACGCTGGTAATAATTACTTTCAAATTGTTCATAATCCTAAAAACATCTTAAAAAATCGGGTGCAAAGGTATGTGGTTTGTTCGAAAGTTTGCCGTTTGCGCACACAAAGTTAACAGATATTAACCAAAAATAGGGAATTTCCTGCACAAAAAAGCCCATTTGTGCAGAAATTTCTTGCACAAATGGGTGTATAGGTGTGCAATAATCCGTTATTTTTTCAGTTCAGGATAATTGACACGGGTGTGATAAATCGTCTTCAGCTTCTCAATGAGCACAGTCTTGGCATAGGCGATATCGCGGAAAGTGATGGGGCACTCCTTGAAATAGCCTTCTGCCACCTGGGTGTCGATGAGTTTGTTGACAAGGTCGCGGATGGTCTGTTCCGTGTAGTCGGGAAGAGAGCGTGAGGCAGCCTCTACCGTATCGGCCATCATCAGGATAGCCTGCTCCTTGGTGAAGGGGTTGGGACCAGGATAGGTGAAGAGCAGATCGTCGACCTCATCGTTGGGATGCTCGTTCACATACTTGACGTAGAAGTATTTGGCCTTGCCTAGTCCGTGATGGGTTGAGATGAAGTCTCTGATTACACTGGGCAGATTATATTTATCTGCCAGTTTCACGCCTTCCGTCACATGACTGATAATCGTCTGGGCACTGTCGATGGCACCTAATTTCTCATGAGGATTCACGCCCGACTGGTTTTCGGTGAAATAGATGGGGTTCATCATCTTGCCGATGTCGTGATAGAGCGCACCTGTTCTAACTAACTGGCTCTTGGCACCGATCTTATTGGCAATCTCTGCCGCCAGGTTTCCTACCTGGATAGAGTGCTGGAAAGTTCCAGGGGCCACCTCACTCATCTTGCGGAGCAGGGTCTTGTTCATATCCGACAATTCGATCAGCGTGATGTTGGAGATGAAGCCAAAGGCCTTCTCAATGAGATAGAGCAGGGGGTAAGAGCAGAACAGGAGGATACCGTTGATGCAGATGTAATTGTACTCGCTGAGGTTGAGACGGGCCAGATCTTCATTGCGGATCCATTCGAGCGCGAGGTTCGTCAGTCCTGTGGCTATGGTAACCAGTACTGCTGTCCAGAAAAGCTGGGAACGACTTGACAGTTCCCGTAGGGAGAAAATGGCCACAAGACCTGCTATCATCTCGACAGAAATAAACTCAAGCGGATGCTGTAAAATGCTGGCGCAGATCATCGTCAACACCGCATGGGCCATGAAGGCCGTCCGTGAGTCCATAAATACACGGATGAAAATCGGTACCATGGCAAAGGGGACGATATAGACGTGCAGTACATTGTGGCTGACCATGAGAGACGCCAATACGACGAAGATCAGGATCAGGGAGTAGAGCATCAATATGGAGCGCGGATTCTCGAAATAATCCTTTCTGAACAGCGAGATGTAGATGGTAAAGCAGGAGATCATGATCAACACATAGAGCACCTGTCCAAGAATGATCAGGCTGATACCCTGCTTGTTCTCATCACGCCGGTCTGTCTCTTTCTTATAAGACATGAGAATGTTGTAGGTGTTTTTATCCACGATGTCGCCACGATCGATAATCTTCTGACCTCGCTGAACAATGCCGCTTGCCAAGGGGATACTGTTGTGGAGCTCATTCAGACTGGCTTCGCTACGGGCTCTGTCGTAGATCAGGTTGGGCGCGATGTAGTCATTGAGATTGCATTTCTGTAATACGTCCTTGTGCTTGGACAGTGTCTCATCCTGGAAGATCTGCTCATAGGCAGAGACAACGGAGTTGAGCTTGGTGATGGATACGCTGGTAACATCCTTGCCGTTGATGACGCGGATGGACTTAGCTGTGTCCTGGCGCAGGATGGTGAACTCAGAACTGTTCATGATGCCCTGAGTATAGAGGTCGCGCAGACGGTTTGCCACAATACTCAGATAGTCGTCGGGAAGCCCGGGAATCCCCTTGTTGTAATCTTTATAGAATTGGCGGACTTGCTTGCCCACGATCTCCTCATTATAAATGTAGTAGGGTTCATAGCTCTTCATCAGACTGTCGCGTTCAGCCTTCACAGCCTCTTCACTTTTATAGATGGGAAAGTCAAAAGGCGCACTCAGGTCGTTATAAACCCAGGGCTTACCCCTTTCTATTTTAAAACTGGATTGTGTATTTCGGGGCATCAGCCAGACGATGACAGCGGTAGTGGCCACAATCAATGCTGAACGGATGAGAAAGTCACGCCAAGTGAGGTCATTTTTAATGTTGAAACTACTCATTTTTATGTAATTTATACATTTATGGTTGCAAAAATACAAAAAACTTTCAACTTTCAACTCTCAACTCTCAACTTTTTTGTATCTTTGCAGGCAAATTAATGAAAAAGATGTCAGAAAGAAGAGTAAGAGTGCGTTTTGCACCAAGTCCTACAGGGGCATTACATATTGGTGGTGTGCGTACCGCCTTGTATAATTATCTGTTTGCCAAGCAGCATGGTGGCGATCTGGTGTTCCGTATTGAGGATACCGACTCGAATCGTTTCGTACCAGGTGCTGAGGAGTATATCATTGAGTCATTCAAGTGGTTGGGTATCAAGTTTGATGAGGGCGTCTCGTTTGGCGGTGACAAAGGTCCGTATCGTCAGAGTGAACGTCGTGATATCTATAAGAAATATGTGCAACAGCTGCTCGATGCGGATAAGGCTTATATCGCCTTTGACACACCAGAGGAGTTGGAAGCTAAGCGTCAGGAGATCCAAAACTTCCAGTACGACTGCCATACCCGTAGTCAGATGCGCAACTCACTGACCCTTCCGAAAGAGGAGGTGGAGCAGATGATAGTCGACGGCAAGCAGTATGTGGTGCGCTTCAAGATTGAGGCCGGACAGGAGGTGCTGGTGAACGACCTGATTCGTGGTGAGGTTCGTGTAAAAAGCGATATTCTTGATGATAAAGTACTCTATAAGAGTGCAGACCAACTGCCAACTTATCATTTGGCAAATATCGTGGATGACCATCTGATGGAGATCTCTCATGTGATCCGTGGTGAGGAGTGGTTGCCTAGTGCACCGCTTCATGTATTGCTTTACAAGGCTTTTGGCTGGGAGGACACGATGCCTCAGTTTGCGCATCTACCTCTGCTGTTGAAACCTGATGGTAAGGGCAAGCTCTCTAAGCGCGATGGTGATCGCTTGGGATTCCCTGTATTCCCACTGGAGTGGCATGATCCGAAGAGTGGCGAGGTGTCGCGTGGCTATCGTGAGGACGGCTACTTCCCTGAAGCCGTGATCAATTTCCTGGCGCTGCTGGGATGGAATCCAGGTACTGAGCAGGAGTTGTTTACACTCGACGAGCTGGTGCCGCTGTTTGATATCACCAAGTGTTCAAAGGCTGGTGCCAAGTTTGCCTACGATAAGGGTATCTGGTTTAATCATGAGTATATTTTGAAGAAGTCTGCAGAGGAGATTGCCCAGCTGTTCTTCCCCATCGTGAAGGAGCACTGTCCTGATGAGACGCTGGATCGTGTAACGGCTGTCACAGCGATGATGAAGGATCGCGTGTCGTTTGTCAAGGAACTCTGGCCTCTTTGTTCTTTCTTCTTTGAGGCTCCGCAGGCTTATGATGAGAAGACTGCCAAAAAACGCTGGAAGGAAGATAGTGCCCAGGTAATGACAGAACTGATAGGTGTACTTGAGGGCATTGATGACTTCTCGCTGGAAAACCAGGAGCAGATTGTGCATGCCTGGGTGGAGCAGAAAGAATATAAGTTGGGCAATGTGATGAATGCCTGGCGACTGACCCTCGTTGGTGAAGGAAAAGGACCTGGTATGTTTGATATCTCTGCCTTCCTCGGCAAGGAGGAGACGATAGCCAGAATGAGACGTGCAATAGAAGTACTGGGCTGATGATTTACAACCTGATTATATACCTCTATCTTTTAGGAGTGGCTGTCTATAGCCGCTTTAACGAGAAGGTGCGGAAGATGTGGCGTGGTGAGCGTGAGGCTTTCCGTATCCTGAGGGAGAAGGTGGATCCCAATGCGAAGTATGTCTGGTTTCATGCAGCCTCGCTTGGAGAGTTTGAGCAGGGCCGTCCGTTGATGGAACGTCTGCGCAAGGATCACCCTGAGTATAAGATCCTTCTGACATTTTTCTCGCCATCAGGCTATGAGGTGCGTAAGAACTATGAAGGAGCAGACATCATCTGCTACCTGCCGCTGGATACTATCACCAATGCACGTCGTTTCCTGCGTACAGTCCGTCCTGTGATGGCCTTCTTCATCAAGTATGAGTTCTGGTATAACTATCTGCACATTCTGAAGCACAGAAATATTCCGGTCTATAGTGTGTCGAGTATCTTCCGTCCGGAACAGGTGTTTTTCAAATGGTATGGTCGTCAGTATGGGCGCGTACTGAAATGCTTCACGCATTTTTTCGTGCAGAATGAGATCAGCAAGGATCTGTTGGAGAAGATTCATATTACGAATGTCACAGTGGTGGGCGATACGCGTTTTGATCGCGTGCTTCAGATTAAGGAGGCAGCGAAGTATCTGCCTATCGTTGAGACCTTCAAGCAGGATACTCAGGTGTTTGTGGCTGGTTCATCATGGCCTCCCGACGAGGCGATCTTCATACCATATTTTAATAAGCACCCTGAGTGGAAGATGATAATCGCCCCTCATGTGATTGGCGAGGATCATCTGCGGCAGATAGAGAAACTGCTGGAGGGACGAAAGGTGATGCGCTACTCTTCTTTGACGAAAGCAGACCTTCCTTCAAAGAAAGCCGAGTTACAGGCTGCTGACGTGCTGATCATCGACTGTTTCGGTCTGTTGTCGAGTATCTATCATTATGGAGAGATTGCCTATGTGGGTGGTGGCTTCGGCGTAGGTATCCACAATGTGCTGGAAGCAGCTGTCTGGGATGTGCCAGTATTCTTCGGTCCTAATAACCAGCGATTCCAAGAGGCTCAGGGCCTGAAGGCTGCTGGTGGTGGCTTCGACTTTGAAACTGCTGAGGCTTTTACCCGACAGATGGATGTCTTCCTGACTGATGCGGAGCAATTGCGTATAGCAGGTGTACAGGCTGGTAAGTTTGTGCAGGGCTTGGCAGGTGCTACAGAGAAGGTACTGTCGAGTGTAAAACTGTAGAACTAGTCTTTTGAACTTAACTAAATGAAGAGTATGTGGATGCTTGTATTCTGGGTATTGCCCTTATTTGCACTTGTGTATATCGCCTGGCATATGTGGACGATTCTGCCACTGGCTGCTATCTGGAAAACGCTGGTGATAGTTGTGGGCGTATCTTGTTTCCTCATGTTGTTTCTCTCTGTTGCCCGTAAGTTTGATAGTCTGCCCTTACCTTTGGCTCAGCTCTCATACGAGATTGGTACTTCGTCGATTATTGTATTGCTCTATCTGGTGATCCTGTTCTTGGTACTTGACTTGGGGAGACTTGTTCATCTGGTTCCCCAATCGTTGCTCTATCATAACTGGTATGCTTCTGCCGGTATCTTCGTGTTGCTTTTTGGCATCTTCCTTTACGGTAATTTCCATTATTATAATAAGGTACGCGTACCTTTGGTTTTGAAATCTTCAAAACCTTTACCAAAGGCATATAAGGTGGTGATGGCCTCAGATTTGCATTTGGGCTATCATAACCCACGAAAGGAACTGGCTCGTTGGGTGGATATGATCAATGCCGAGCATCCTGACTTCATCCTGATTGCTGGTGACATCATCGATGGTAGTATGCGCCCCTTGTTGGAAGAACGAATGGCAGAAGAATTTCATCGGCTTCAGGCCCCTGTCTATGCCTGTTTGGGTAATCATGAGTTCTATGCTGGTCAACCTGAAGCCAAGCAGTTTTATAGGGATGCCGGCATCCATCTTCTGATAGATGATTGTGCTGTTATTGACGGCAGTATCGTTATCATAGGTCGCGATGATCGTACCAACATGCGCCGCAAGCCTGTCAAGGATTTGATAGATAAAAAGGAATTGTATTCTATTGTGTTGGATCACCAGCCATACAATCTGGATCGTACTGAGGCTGCTGGTGTTGACTTTCAACTAAGTGGCCATACCCATCGTGGACAGGTATGGCCAATCTCGTGGATTACCGATCATATTTATGAATGCTCTTGGGGCAGCCATCGTCGTGGTAATACACAGTATTACATCTCCTCTGGCATCGGCATCTGGGGCGGCAAGTTCCGCATCGGCACGCAAAGTGAATATGTGGTAGCTACTCTTCGTTAAGATAGAATTTGGAATAGGCGACATAATGCTTGGCATTGTCAGTCTGTCCTGGACGGACAGGCTTGATGTACTTGGCCGGTACGCCCCCCCATATTTCACCAGCGGGAATCTTCGTGTTCTGAAGTACGAGGGCACCAGCGGCTACGATAGAACCTTCGCCAATCTCGCAACCATCGAGTAGGGTAGAGCCCATGCCTATCAGCGCATTATCGTGGATGGTGCAGGCATGAACAGTCACATTGTGCCCGATGGTCACGTAGTTGCCGATATGGGTGGGACCTGTCTCATGAGTCACATGCACACAACTGCCATCTTGGATATTCGTGCAGTTGCCGATGGTGATTGGAGCTACGTCGCCACGAACCACAGCGTTGAACCATACGCTGCACTCGTCGCCCATTGTCACGTCGCCTACTATCGTGGCGTTCTCGCTAAAATAGCAATCTCGCCCCCATTTGGGAGCGAGACCGCGATATGATTTGATCAAAGCCATACCTAATTACAGGTTTGCATTGTCCTTACCCCATTCCTCAACGGCGGGGATGATACCCAGCGAGATGATCTCGTCGCGCATCTTCTGCAGGTGCTCATATGAAGCCTGCAGGGCAGCCATCTCCTCGGCAGTTCCCTCAGGCTGAGTGAAGTGAACACCATCCTTGTCGATAACGGTAGGCATAGCCATCATCACGTTCTTGAAGCCGTAAGCGTTTACATAGCAACCAGCAGGCCACTTGAAAGGCTCACCACCCATAGCTCCCTCGATCATCTTAACAGCCTGATATGCAGGGCTCTGGAATGAAGAACGGCCACGGAGTTTGATGATGTTGCTACCACCTTGTGTAGTCATGTGCTTAATCTCAGCCCAACGCTCGTCAGAGAGAGGAAGCTCAGAAAGGGGCTTGCCGTCGATGAGAGCCTTGCTGGCGAATACAGCCATCTGCTCGCCGTGACCACCATATGTATAAGCATTAGTAACTTTGTCCTGACGTACGCCGAACTCCTGAGCCAGCTGTTGCTGCAGACGGGTAGAGTCGAGAGCTGCCAGAGAGGTCAGCTGGTTGGGCTTCAGACCTGAGTGAATCAGAGCGGTCAGAGCTGTTACATCAGCAGGGTTGAAGATAACCACTACGTGCTTTACATCAGGGCAGTACTTCTTGATGTTCTCACCAAAGTCTGCTGCAATCTGACAGTTGCCCTTCAGCAGGTCCTCACGGGTCATACCTTCCTTACGGGGAGCACCACCTGAAGAGATAATGTACTTAGCACCAGTGAAAGCCTCCTTGGCATCAACGGTATAAGAAATGTTTGCACCTGGGAAAGCGCAATGACACATCTCGTCGTAAACACCATGAACACCGGGCTCATAGATATCATACAAGCAGATGTTAGGAGTAAGACCCAACATCAGCACACTCTGTACCATGTTAGAACCGATCATACCGCCGGCACCAACGATCACCAATTTCTCGTCTGTTAAAAAAGCCATAATTGTATTTTTTAAATTATTATATCAAAAGTGCTGCAAAGTTAAGAAAAAAGTGGCATATTTCACCCCTTTTTAATATTAATCTTAGTTAATCCGTTGAAAGTCTGACAAAAATGTCGTATCTTTGTAAAGTCGAAATTACAAAATTGGATATATAATGAATATTAATCAGCGACTGGAAGATTTAAGGGAGGTGATGCGTCGTGAACATCTTGCGGCCTTCATCTTTCCAAGTACTGATCCTCATCAGGGTGAATATGTGCCTGATCATTGGAAAGGGCGCGAGTTTATTTCTGGTTTTAACGGCTCTGCAGGCACGGCAGTGGTGACTTTGACGTCTGCTGCCCTTTGGACTGACTCCCGTTATTTCTTGGCTGCAGCAGATCAGTTGAAGGATACGGAATTCCAGCTGATGAAACAGAAAGTGGAGGGTACGCCTACCATTGCAGAGTGGATTGGCAAGGAGTGTGGTGCTGGAGTGGAGGTCGGCATCGACGGTATGGTGAATTCCACCAATAGCGTCAGGGAACTGATTGCTGAACTTCGGAAACAGGGTGGTATTACACTTCGTACCAACCTCGACCCGCTGGCGCAGATATGGCAGGACCGCCCACTGATTCCCGTGAATCCTGTTGAAGAATACCCGCTGACTTATGCTGGTGAGGCTGCGAGCGTGAAAATTGCCCGTATCCGTCAGGCCTTGAGGAAGCTTCATGCAGACGGTATGCTGATGGCTGCTCTAGATGACATTGCGTGGACGCTGAATCTTAGAGGGACGGATGTGCATTGTAGTCCGCTATTTGTGAGTTACTTGCTTATTTCCTCAACCGCTGTCACCTTATATATAAATAAAGAGAAACTGACACCTGAGGTGGTAGCCTACCTGAGGGGGGAGGGCATTGGGGTGGATGCCTATGAGAATGTACAGAGAGGGCTGAAGGATTATTTCGAATATAATATTCTGCTTGACCCTGACGAGGTGAACTATACGCTCTTTAATACTGTGACACGTGAGGTCATTGAGGCAGAATCGCCCGTCAAGCGGATGAAGACCATCAAGAATGATACCGAGATAGCGGGTTTTAAGCAGGCGATGTTGAAAGATGGCATCGCAATGGTTAAATTCCTTTATTGGTTGGATAAGCAACTTTCTGAGGGTGAGACGCTCACAGAAATCTCTGTGTCAGATGAACTCGCTTCACTCCGAGCCGAACAGACATTGTTCAGGGGACTCTCCTTTGATACGATTGCCGGCTATGAAGCGCATGGTGCCATCGTTCACTATGAATCCACGCCGGAAACGGATGTCCCTTTGAGACCAGAGGGCCTTTTGCTGTTGGACAGTGGTGCGCAGTATCTTGACGGAACTACAGATCTTACACGAACCATAGCTCTTGGGCCTGTCACAGAGGAACAGAGAAAGGTTTATACCTTAGTGTTGAAGGGGCATATCCAGCTGGAGCTCTGTAAATTTCCCAGTGGTACTAGTGGTACGCAGATTGATGTCCTGGCTCGCAAGGACATGTGGCGTGTGGGTATGAACTATCTGCATGGCACGGGTCATGGTGTGGGCTCTTATCTTAATGTGCATGAAGGACCTCATCAGATTCGGATGGAATGGAAACCGGCCCCATTGGTGGCTGGTATGACAGTAACAGATGAGCCAGGTATCTATCTCGCAGGTAAGTTTGGCGTAAGAATCGAAAACACCTTACTCGTCACATATTACAATGAAACGGAGTTTGGTAAGTTCCTAAAGTTTGAGCCGCTAACCCTTTGTCCTATCGATAAAAAGCCGATCATCAAGGAAATGATGTTACCCGAAGAAATCGAATGGCTGAACCAGTATCATCGGCGTGTTTTTGAACAGCTCTCACCGCGTCTTGACGATAATGAAATGGAGTGGCTGCAAGAAGCTTGTGCACCTCTTTGAGGTTGAAAATCGGGAAAATGAGGCATGTTTTAATAAAAATATGGTAAAAACTTGGTGGATTTGCAAAAAAGTAGTAACTTTGCACCCGCTTTTCGTGGTCCTGTACCCGAAGGCATCAAGTTTAACATAAAATATTTAAAACAAAAGACAAATGATTATTGTACCAGTAAAAGAAGGCGAGAACATTGAGAAGGCTCTCAAGAAGTTTAAGAGAAAGTTCGAGAAGACAGGTGTTGTGAAGGAGTTGCGTCGTCGTCAGCAGTTCGATAAGCCGTCTGTTTTGAAGCGCCTGAAGATGGAGCACGCCGTTTACGTACAGCAGCTTCGTGCTAACGAGGAATAAAAAAGTTCCCAAAAATTTGGTAGTTTCGAAAATTATCCGTAAATTCGTAGCCGAATACCAGTAGGTGGCGATTTATGATGATTAACCAGTTTCTGAACTACCTGCGCTATGAGCGGAATACATCTCCGCAGACAGTGCAGACATACGAGGAAAGCCTTCGGGAATTTGAATCGTATCTGAATCTTAGGGATAACGGACTCTCTATAGAGAAAGCAGATGCTGACTTGATCCGTGACTGGATGGAGAGTTTGATGGATAAAGGAAACACTGCCTCAACTATTAATAAGAAGTTGAGCGCTCTGCGTTCCTTTTATCGCTTTTCCCTAAAACGGAAATTGGTTGTGAAAGATCCCGCCCATTGTATTACGGGGCCCAAAAAGTCGAAGCCGCTGCCGCAGTTCCTCCGTGAGGGTGAGATGAATCACCTCCTTGACGGTTTGGAATGGGATTATAATAATTATAAAAATGTACGCGCACGTACCATATTATTATTATTCTATGAGGCTGGACTAAGACGCGCCGAGCTGATAGGGCTTAATGATGCTGATGTGGATTTTGTGACAGGCCAGTTGAAAGTGACTGGTAAGCGGAATAAACAGCGCATCGTGCCTTTCGGCAAAGAGTTGGCAGAGGCCCTAAGTGACTATCGGGCTGTTCGTGATGAGCAGGGGGAGAAGAATAGTGATGCTTTCTTCTTGAATGACAAGGGAGACCGAATGACGGCGCCGCAAGTGTATGCTTTGGTTCGTAAGTATCTCTCAGCAGTTACATCCCTGAAGAAGAAGTCGCCTCATGTGTTAAGACATACTTTCGCAACGGCGATGTTGAATCACGGCGCAGATCTGGAGAGTATCAAAAATCTGCTGGGTCATGAAAGTGTTAGTACGACAGAGATCTATGCCCACACGACGTTCGAGCAGTTGAAGCGAATTTATAAAGAGGCTCATCCGAGAGCCTGACTCTTTTTAATAACTATTTAAAATAGGAGGTAATTTATGGAGATTAAGATTCAGTCGATTCATTTCGACGCTACCGAGAAGTTAGAGGCGTTCATCGAAAAGAAGGTCGCCAAGTTGGAAAAATCTTTTGAGGATATACAGAAAGTAGAGGTGCAGTGTAAAGTAGTGAAGCCCGCTACCGCCCAGAATAAGCAGGTAAGTCTGACTGTGGCAGTGCCAGGAAATACGTTGTATGTAGAGAAGGTTAGTAATACTTTTGAGGAAAGTGTTGACCTTTGCGTGGATTCTATGCGTGCTCAACTCCAGAAATTCAAGGAAAAATTAAGGAATAGATAAAAAAAACTTGGAAAAGTTTTGGTAATTCAAAAATAAGTAGTAACTTTGCAGCCGTTTTCCGATAGGTCGTAAATCTGAATCAGAGAGCGGCTGCTTAGAAAAGCCTCTTTAGCTCAGTTGGCCAGAGCACGTGATTTGTAATCTCGGGGTCGTTGGTTCGAATCCGACAAGAGGCTCAAGGAAAGGCGAAAGCCAATCAAAATCGGGAATCAGGCGCAAGCCAAATGGGTGTTTTCCAGAGTGGCCAAATGGGGCAGACTGTAAATCTGCTGTCTTTCGACTTCGGTGGTTCGAATCCATCAGCACCCACTCTCAAGGGATGTTTCGCGGAAATAGCTCAGTTGATAGAGCACTAGCCTTCCAAGCTGGGGGTCGCGGGTTTGAGCCCCGTTTTCCGCTCAAAGTTGCGATCACGCGAGAGCAGAAAGTTCGCTTTTTGCCGAGCAAAAGCGACTTCGCACTTTGAAGTGCAAAACTCGCTGTAATAGCTCAGTGGTAGAGCACTTCCTTGGTAAGGAAGAGGTCCTGAGTTCAACTCTCAGTTACAGCTCTCTTGTATGAAGGAGGAAACTGAAAATTCAGAATTATATAACATTTAATAAACAAGTAAAATGGCAAAAGAGCAATTTGTGCGCACCAAACCGCACGTAAACATTGGTACTATCGGTCACGTTGACCACGGTAAGACAACTCTGACAGCTGCTATCACCACCGTTCTGGCAAAGCAGGGTCTCTCTGAGGTTAAGTCATTCGATCAGATTGACAACGCTCCTGAGGAGAAGGAGCGTGGTATCACTATCAACACCGCTCACGTTGAGTATGAGACTGCAAAGCGTCACTATGCTCACGTTGACTGCCCGGGACACGCTGACTATGTGAAGAACATGGTAACTGGTGCTGCACAGATGGATGGTGCTATCCTTGTTGTAGCTGCTACTGACGGTCCTATGCCTCAGACTCGTGAGCACGTTCTGCTTGCTCGTCAGGTAAACGTTCCCCGTCTGGTTGTTTTCCTGAACAAGTGTGATATGGTTGACGATGAGGAGATGCTGGAGCTCGTTGAGATGGAGGTCCGCGAGATTCTGGAGCAGTATGAGTTCGAGGAAGATACTCCTATCATTCGTGGCTCTGCACTCGGTGCCTTGAACGGTGTTGAGAAGTGGGAGCAGAAGGTGATGGAGCTCATGGACACCTGCGACACTTGGATTCAGGAGCCTCCGCGCGCTACCGACAAGCCCTTCCTGATGCCTGTTGAGGACGTGTTCTCTATCACAGGTCGTGGTACTGTTGCTACAGGCCGTATCGAGACTGGTGTCATCCACGTTGGTGATGAGGTTGAGCTGCTCGGTCTCGGTGAGGACAAGAAGTCGGTTGTTACCGGTGTTGAGATGTTCCGTAAGATTCTTGACGAGGGTCAGGCTGGTGATAACGTAGGTCTGCTGCTCCGCGGTATCGACAAGAACGAGATCAAGCGCGGTATGGTGCTCTGCCATCCGGGTCAGATCAAGCCCTTCAAGAAGTTCAAGGCTTCTATCTATGTCTTGAAGAAGGAAGAGGGTGGCCGTCACACTCCGTTCGGCAATAAGTATCGTCCCCAGTTCTACCTCCGTACCATGGACTGCACAGGTGAGATTACTCTCCCCGCTGGTGTTGAGATGGTAATGCCTGGTGATAACGTTGAGATCACTGTTGAGTTGATCTACGCTGTTGCTCTGAACAAGGGTCTGCGTTTCGCTATCCGTGAAGGTGGCCGCACCGTTGGTTCTGGTCAGATCACTGAGGTTTACGAGGATTAATCCTCTGTTAATCTTAGTAGAACTAAGGCTTCTAGTAATACTAGATAATTTAAGCCCCCGCTCATGGGTGGGGGCTTACTTACGGGAATAGCTCAGTTGGTAGAGCATCGGTCTCCAAAACCGAGGGTCGTGGGTTCGAGTCCTCCTTCCCGTGCAAATAATATAGATTATGTTGAAGAAGATTGTAGATTATTGCAAGGCTTGTTATGATGAGTTGGCCCACAAAACCACTTGGCCAAGCCGCAAAGAGTTAACTCACAGCGCAGTGGTAGTCCTTTCGGCCTCCCTGATTATTGCGTTAGTAGTTTGGGCAATGGATTTTGTCTTCAAGTCGGTAATGGGTCTGGTATATCCAGGATAATTATTTTGAAAGATGGCTCAGACAGGAATGAAGTGGTATGTGCTCCGTGCCGTTAGTGGTAAAGAGGCCAAGGTAAAGGAATATCTTGAGGCTCTTCAGAAAAACGATGCGCTGCTGGCAGCTAATGTTGGTCAGGTTTTGTTGCCGACAGAGAAGTATGCTCAGCTTCGCAACGGTAAGCGCGTTGTAAAAGAAAAGCTTTTCCTTCCGGGTTATGTCTTGATTGAGGCAAATCTTCAGGGTGAAGTTGCCCATACACTCCGTTTTATGCCGAATGTTTTGGGATTTCTTGGTGGTTTGGATAACCCTACCCCTGTTCGTCAGGCTGATATTAACAGGATTCTTGGTACAGCTGAAGAAACTGTTATACGTAGCGAGGAAATTGCCGTTCCATACCAAGTTGATGAGGCTGTTAAAGTCACAGATGGACCGTTCAGTGGTTTCAGTGGTATCATTGAGGAAGTGAACGCTGAGAAGCATAAGCTGAAGGTGATGGTGAAGATTTTCGGTCGCAAGACTCCGTTGGAGCTCGGCTATAATCAAGTAGAGAAAGAATAGGGCGTAAATGTTACGGTACGCCGATTCTATATATACGGTTGCAGGAGGCTTCCACTCCTAAGACTTATATAACAATTCAATAAATTATTAACAGAAATGGCTAAAGAAGTTGCTGGATTAATCAAATTACAGATTAAAGGTGGCGCTGCAAATCCCTCGCCCCCAGTAGGACCTGCTCTGGGTTCTAAGGGTATTAACATCATGGGATTCTGCAAAGAGTTCAACGCCAGAACCCAGGATAAGGCAGGAAAGATTATTCCTGTTGTTATCACTTACTACACTGACAAGTCATTCTCTTTCGAACTGAAGACTCCTCCCGCAGCTGTTCAGCTGAAAGAGGCAGCTAAAGTTAAGAGCGGTTCTGCTGAGCCTAACCGTAAGAAGGTTGCCAAGGTGACTTGGGATCAGGTTCGTGCTATCGCAGAGGATAAGATGAAGGATTTGAACTGCTTTACCGTTGAGTCAGCTATGAAGCTGATTGCTGGTACAGCGCGTAGTATGGGTATCACTGTAGAAGGGGAGTTCCCTGGTAAATAATTAATAACTTCAATTAAGAAAATGAGTAAACTGACAAAAAATCAAAAGTTGGTAGCTGATAAGGTTGAAGCAGGGAAAGCATACTCTTTGAAAGAAGCCGCTGCATTGGTGAAGGAGATTACCACCACCAAGTTTGAGGCTTCAGTCGATATCGATGTACGCTTGGGCGTTGACCCGCGTAAGGCTAACCAGATGGTTCGTGGCGTTGTATCGCTGCCGAACGGAACTGGTAAGGTGACACGCGTGCTCGCTCTCTGTACTCCTGATCAGGAGGCTGCTGCTAAGGAAGCAGGTGCTGACTATGTTGGTCTTGACGAGTATATCGAAAAGATCAAGGGCGGATGGACAGATGTTGATGTTATCATCACGATGCCGTCATGTATGGGTAAGCTGGGTCCCCTCGGCCGTGTACTCGGTCCCCGTGGCCTGATGCCTAACCCTAAGAGCGGTACTGTTACTATGGATGTCGCTAAGGCAGTTAAGGAGGTTAAGCAGGGTAAGATTGACTTTAAGGTTGACAAGGCTGGTATCGTCCACACGTCAATTGGTAAGGTTACCTTCACTGCTGATCAGATCTTTGAGAATGCCAAAGAGTTTATCTCTACCATTATCAAGCTGAAACCCGCTGCTGCAAAAGGTACATACATTAAGAGTATTTTCCTCTCAAGCACTATGAGTATGGGTATCAAGGTAGATCCTAAATCAGTTGAATAACTCGTTAAAAGATTAGACAAATGAAAAAGGAATTAAAAGATACTATCATCGTAGAACTCGGAGAGAAACTGAAAGCATTCCCTCATTTCTATCTTGTTGATCTTACAGGTCTGGATGCTGCTAAGACTAGCGAGCTCCGTGGTAAGTGCTTCAAGAATGAGATTAAGTTGCTGATGGTGAAGAACACACTTCTTCATAAAGCATTTGAGGCTTCAGAGATTGATTTTACTCCGTTGTATGACTGCTTGAAGGGCAACACGGCTATCATGTTCGCACAGACAGCCAACGTGCCTGCTAAGTTGCTCAAGGAATACAAGAAGGAAGGTATCCCCGCCCTGAAGGGTGCATATGCAGAGGAGAGTTTCTTTGTTGGTGCTGATAAGCTTGAGGAACTCGTAGCTATCAAGAGCAAGAACGAACTGATCGCAGAGGTTGTTGCACTGTTGCAGTCTCCGATCAAGAACGTTGTTTCTGGCTTGAATGCCGGTGGCAAGGTTCATGGCCTGCTTGACGCTATCGCTGAGCGTAATAAATAAGCGAAGAAAGTAACATTCACATTAAAAAACAATTAAAATTTTAAATAAAATGGCAGATATTAAAGCTATTGCAGAAGAGTTGGTAAACCTTACTGTAAAAGAAGTTAATGAGTTGGCAACTGTCCTGAAGGAC